>Ga0209040_10000411_pt1 | contig 32782 bp, 33 predicted proteins | sample BogFormECP12_OM3_FD_188240 | JGI IMG/M metagenome (GOLD analysis project Ga0209040, IMG submission 188240) | Bog forest soil microbial communities from Calvert Island, British Columbia, Canada - ECP12_OM3 (SPAdes) (version 2) | ecosystem: Environmental > Aquatic > Freshwater > Wetlands > Bog ... | reverse complement strand
GCCGGAGTCCTCACCCGACCAACATACTGGTCGCCGGAGTCCTCACCCGACCAACATACTGGTGGGCGTGGAGACCAGAGCCTCCAGAGCCGAAGTGGTCGTCGTGGGCGCCGGACCAGCGGGATCGGCGGCAGCGGCCTGGGCGGCCCGCGCCGGCAGCGACGTACTCGTCATCGACTCGGCCAGCTTCCCCCGTGACAAGGCCTGCGGTGACGGGTTGACACCGCGCGCGGTCGCCGAGCTGGAACGGTTGGGGTTAGGCGACTGGCTGGACAGCCGCATCCGGCATCGGGGCTTGAGGATGAGCGGCTTCGGCGGCGAGGTGGAAGTGGACTGGCCCGGCCCGTCGTTCCCGTCGACCGGCAGCGCGGTGGCCCGCCTGGAGTTGGACGACCGGATCCGCAAAGTCGCCGAAGATTCCGGGGCACGTATGCTGCTCGGGACCAAAGCCGTTGCCGTTCACCATGACTCATCGAGGCGGGTGGTATCGCTGACGTTGGCCGACGGCACTGAGGTGGGCTGTCGCCAGCTGATCGTCGCCGACGGGGCACGGTCTTCGCTGGGTCGCAAGCTGGGCCGGCGATGGCATCAGGACACGGTGTACGGCGTCGCCGCCCGCGGCTATCTGAGCACTCCGCGCGGCGACGACCCCTGGCTGACGTCGCATCTGGAATTGCGCTCACCCGACGGCGCCGTGCTACCCGGCTACGGCTGGATTTTCCCGCTGGGCAACGGCGAGGTGAACATTGGCGTGGGAGCGTTGTCGACGTCAAAGCGGCCCGCAGATCTAGCCCTGCGACCACTGATCTCGTACTACACCGACCTGCGCCGCGACGAGTGGGACTTCACCGGCCAGCCGCGCGCGGTGTCGTCGGCGCTGCTGCCGATGGGTGGCGCGGTTTCCGGGGTGGCCGGGCCGAACTGGATGCTGATCGGCGACGCCGCAGCATGCGTCAACCCGCTCAACGGCGAAGGCATCGACTACGGGCTGGAAACGGGGCGGCTGGCCGTCGAGTTGCTGGGCTCCCGCGACCTGTCGCAAGCGTGGCCGTCACTGCTGCAGCACCACTACGGCCGCGGATTTTCGGTCGCGCGCAGGATGGCGTTGTTGCTGACCTTCCAACGGTTCCTGCCCACGACCGGGCCGATGGCGATGCGCTCCACGGCGCTGATGACCATCGCCGTGCGGGTAATGGCCAACCTGGTCACCGACGACGACGCCGACTGGGTCGCTTGCGTCTGGCGCGGCGGCGGGCGGGTATCCCGACTGCTCGATCGCCGATCGCCGTTCACCTAAGCCAGTTTTCATATCAAGTTCATTGACATATATCAGGCTGATTGATATACACTGGGAGTATGAGTGAGGTTGATTTCGAGTTCGAAACGGTATATCGCGGTGAATCCGCCCAGTTCGGGGAGGGAGTCCGGCCGCCGTGGAGCATCGGCGAACCACAGCCCGAGCTGGCCGCCCTTATCGAACGGGGCAAGTTTCACGGGGACGTCCTCGACGTGGGCTGTGGGGAAGCGGCCATCTCGCTGACCCTGGCCGAGCGGGGACACACCACCGTGGGACTGGATCTGTCCCCCACCGCGATCGACCTGGCCCGGCGCGAGGCCCAGCGGCGGGGCCTGACCAATGTCAGCTTCGAGGTGGCCGACATCAGCTCGTTCACCGGCTATGACGGCCGGTTCGGCACCGTCGTCGACAGCACGTTGTTTCATTCCATCCCGGTCGAGGCGCGCGAGGGCTACCAGCAGTCGATCGTTCGTGCCGCGGCCCCGGGCGCGTCCTACTTCGCCCTGGTCTTCGACGAGGCGGCGGTGACCGAGGGCCCGATCAATGCGGTCACCGAGGATGAATTACGCGACGTGGTGTCCAAGTACTGGGTTATCGACGAGATCAGGCCGGCCCGCCTGTACGCCAAGGCGCCGAAAGACTTCTTCGGTATGCCCGGCATGCAGGTCCGCGAGGAGCCCAATGGCCTCGTGTCGATCGGCGGCTGGCTGCTGTCGGCCCATCTCGGCTCATAAGACAGTCGGGTGTATAGTCCAGCTAATGAAGGGCATGAGGCTGGCTACTATCGGCGCCATGGCGACCGCCGCCATCGCAGTGGGCGCGCCGGCGCAGGCCGACGACTACGACGCCCCGTTCAACGCTCAGCTGCACAGCTATGGCATTTTCGGCCCGCAGGATTACAACGCCTGGCTGGGTAAGATCAGCTGCGAGCGGATCACCAGGGGTGTGGACGGCGACGCGTACAAGTCGGCCAATTTCATCCAGCACAACCTGCCACGAGGCACCAGCGAGGGCCAGGCGTTCCAGTTCTTGGGCGCCGCGATCGACCACTACTGCCCCGACCAAGTCGGCTTCCTGCAACGGGCAGGCCGTTAAGTATTTTTCTCACCGCAGCGGCTTGTAGCCAGCATGCAAGGCCACGATGCCGCCCGTCAGGTTGCGCCACCGCACCGCCGACCACCCCGCCTGGGAAATCTGATGCGCCAGCGTCGCCTGATCGGGCCACGCCCTGATCGACTCCGCCAGATAGACATAGGCCTCCGGGTTGCTGGACAGCGCTCGCGCCACCCGCGGCAATGCCCGCATCAGATACTCCTTGTAAGCGATGGCGAACAGCGCGTTGGTGGGTGTGGAGAATTCGCACACCAGTAATCGACCGCCGGGACGGGTGACGCGGGCCATCTCGCGTAGCGCTGCCTGCGGGTCGGCAACGTTGCGCAACCCGAAGCTGATCGTCACCGCATCGAATACGTCGCCGCGAAACGGCAGCCGGGTGGCGTCACCGGCAACCTTCGGCACCTTGCGCGCTCCGCCGGCCGCGAGCATCCCGACCGAAAAATCGGCCGCCACACACCATGCCCCGGACTTGGTCAGCTCCGCTGTGGACACCGTGGTGCCCGCGGCCAGGTCCAGCACCTTCTGCCCCGGCCCGATCCGCAGCGCCGACCGGGTGGCACGCCGCCAGTACCGATCCTGGCCCAGCGAGAGCACGGTGTTGGTCAGGTCATAGCGGCGGGCGACGCCGTCGAACATCGACGCGACGTCCCGGGGGTCCTTGTCCAGCGCCGCGCGATTCACGACGTCGACGGTACCCCCCGGGAATCAGCCGTCGAGTAATGCGTTAGATGACTGCGTGAGCGAAAAAGTTTGGTTTATCACTGGTACGTCGCGCGGATTCGGACGTGAATGGGCAATCGCCGCGCTGGAGCGGGGCGACAAGGTCGCCGCCACCGCACGCAACACCGCATCGCTGGACGACCTCGTCGACCGGTATGGCGACGCGCTGCTGCCGATCCGGTTGGACGTCACCGATCGAGACGCGGACTTCGCAGCGGTCAAGCAGGCACACGATCATTTCGGACGCCTGGACATCGTCGTAAACAACGCCGGTTACGGCCAATTCGGGTTCGTCGAGGAACTGTCCGAGCAGGACGCACGCGATCAGATCGAGACCAATGTGTTCGGCGCCCTGTGGATCACCCAGGCCGCGTTGCCGTACCTGCGCGAGCAGCGCAGCGGCCACATCATCCAGGTCTCCTCGATCGGCGGCATCACCGCGTTTCCGAACGTCGGCATCTACCACGCCTCAAAGTGGGCGCTAGAGGGCTTTTCCCAGTCGCTGGCACAGGAAGTCGCGACGTTCGGTGTACACGTCACGTTGATCGAACCGATCGGTTACTCGACCGACTGGGGCGGCTCGTCGGCGAAACACGCCAAACGCCTGCCCGGCTATGACGAGGTGCATGCGGCGACCGACGCCGAACGCGGCAGCCGGTGGGCTCAACCAGGCGACCCGAATGCGTCTGCGGCTGCCCTGCTGAAGGTGGTCGACGCCGAGGAGCCACCGCTGCGAGTCTTCTTCGGAGCTTCGGCGCTGGCTATGGCCAAGGCCGACTACGAAAGCCGGTTACGAAACTGGGAGCAGTGGCAGCCGGTAGCGGAATTGGCTCAAGGGTAGCTCGGGCAGCTGCGCGGAACCCTTACTCCCCCTGCGCGTATCGCCTCAGGGACATCCGCGACACGGGGGCCCGTGAGGACTGCGACTGTACCGCATCGTAGTGGCTCAGCAGCTCATCGCAGATGACCGGCCAGCTGCGCCCGAGCACGCTGCGCCGGGCGGCCGTTGAGTAGCGGTGACGTTCTTCGATCAGATGTCCAACGGCGACGGGCAGCCGCGCCTCGAACTCGTTGACAGGCAGCAGCAATCCGGTGCGCCACGGGGTGACCAGGTCACGCGGTCCGCCGGCGTCGGGGGCGATCACCGGCAGGCCCGACGCCATGGCTTCCTGTACGACCTGGCAGAAAGTCTCGTGCTCACCGGTGTGCACGAATACGTCCATGCTGGCGTACGCCTCGGCGAGCTCGTCGCCGTATAGCGCGCCGGTGAAAACCGCTGTGGGCATAGCTGATTGCAGCTTTTGCCGGCCGACGCCGTCGCCGACGATGACGAGCTGGACCGCGTCGTCGGCCGTCAACGCGATTAGCCGCTCGGCATGCTTTTCCGGCGCAAGCCGCCCCACGAATCCGACGATCGGCTTGCCCTCCGGGGACCATTTCCGCCTGAGTTCCTCGTCGCGGGCCGACGGGGCAAACCGGATGATGTCGACCCCGCGAGCCCACCGGTGCACGCGTGGGAAACGATGGGCAACAAGGGATTCCATCGTTGCGCTGGACGGCGCCAGGGTGCGGTCGGCGAGGTTGTGCAGGTGGCGGAACCACGCCCACGCCGCACGCGTCGTAATCCCGATGCCGTAGCTCGCCGCGAAACCCGGTACGTCGGTTTGGTATACCGCGACCGTCGGGACTCCCAGGCGGCGAGCGGCTTTCACTCCGCCGTAGCCGAGCAAGGCCGGCGACGCCAGATGCACCACGTGGGGGTCGAATCCGCGCAGCGCGCGCACCATTCGGGGCGTGGGCACACCGAGCGGCAACGTGGTCACCTTCGGAAACATGCGAGACGGCACCCGATGGACTCGGATGCCGTCGTGAATTCGGTCGGCGCGGGGCTCACCCGGCGGATTGTCGGGCGCTATGACGAGAGCTTCATGCCCCGTCCGGCGCAGATGTTCGAGTATGCGCAGCACTGAGTTGCTGACACCGTTGACATTGGGGAGGAATGATTCGGCGACGATCGCAACGCGCACGCCCCCACAGTGGCAGCATCGGCTGTCGATAAGGTTGCCTACGGGCATACGGGACGCGAAATTTGCTGGTTAAAGCGTTACGAGGGTGCTTGGCCCGGCTCGCTTTTCGACCCGGCGGGGCGGTCCAGCCGCCTGTCCAATACGGCCAAGCCGACCAGCATGACCGTCGCGGCCAGCCAGCACACCACCGCGATGGACCCCGCCGGGATGATCGCCAGCCCGGCGTTGCGGTGCTGCACCCGAACCAAGTTCGGATCTTTCTTGTTGTATTCGACGTAAATCCGCATGCCGGTGGATAGTTCGGATGGATACAGCACACCGAGCTCGGGACGGTAGGTGACGCGCTCGGGTGTGACGAACTCGATGGTGGAGCGCCGCGGCCCGGCGCTGAGCACCTCCGCTTGCGCGACCCCCATATTGCGTCGGATGGCCAGGTCGTTGCGCCAGGCGCCGGCGACTAGCAGCACCGACTGCAGGGTGACCAAAGCGGTGACGATCAGGACTGCGATCCGCGCCCATCGCAGGACAATCGTGGCCCGGGTCTTCGGCGGTTCGTCACTGCGACCGTGGATCAGGATGCGCAGCAACGACTTCGGCGATATCGCCATTAACTGAACCTCACAGCGCCGCTTTGATGGCGGCGTGCAGCTGTCGCAGCGAGGACCGGTCGGCCTTGACTTCCAGCACCCGCATGCCGGCACCGGGTTCGTCGAGGGCCGATTCCAGCTCGTCGACTTCGATCTGCCGGCTCTCCACGTGATAAGCGCGACACAGCGCGCCCACGTCGACATCGTGCGGGGTGCCGAAGATTCGCGATGACACGTCGGAGAACCTTGGGTCGCCCTGCTCGAGAAGTTCGAATATGCCGCCGCCGTTGTCGTTGGACACCACGATCGTCAGCTGCCGCGGTGTCGGTTCGGTGGGCCCGATCAACAGCCCGGAGCTGTCGTGGACGAACGTCAGGTCGCCGATCAGCGCGACGGTGCGTGAGCCCTCATACGCCAAAGCCGCCCCGATCGCGGTGGACACGGTGCCGTCGATGCCGGCAACGCCACGGTTGGATCGCACTTGGATGCCGCGGGTGTTGAGGCCGACCAGCGCCGCATCGCGGACCGGGTTGGACGCCCCCAACACCAGCTGGTCACCCGGCCGCAGCGCGTCGGCCACCGCCGCGGCGACATGCAGGCCGGTGGTCAGCGGGTGCGCCGCAAGCTGCTCCCGGACGGCTGCGATGGCATGCCGGTTCATCTCTGCGCAGCGGTGCAGCCAGGCCGGGTGTGGCGTCCCGGTGGTGACCGCCCGCGTGCCGGTGGCCTGCGAGTTTCCCGACACGTCCGGCCAGCGCGGGCCGGTGGTCAGCGCGTACACCGGCACTTGTGGGTCGGCCAGCAGCGCTGACACCGGGCGATGCAGTGTCGGGCGGCCAAGCATGATCACCTGCTTTGGGCGCAGCAGCGGCAGTGCCAGCGGGTGCAATGGGTTGGCGCCCGACGGTGGACACGGCGCCGTGGGCTCCGAAACGGTCGGCAATCCCGCGAGGTTGGGGTGCACGCCCGCGCCGTGCCCGGCGATGACGACGGTGTCGGGCGACAGGTCGATATCCAGCGGCTGATCGAAAGTGACGGGCGGCGTGTAGGTCCACGGCTTACCGTCGGGCCGGCCCTGCGGAGTGGCCGCACCGTGGGGCTCCGGGTCCGGCACCAGAGGCTCGCGCAGCGGGATGTCGAACTGCACCGGCCCGGCGTTGGCGGAGCGAGAACCGGTGGCGGCCGCCAACACTCGGCAGGTCGCCGAGCGCCAGGTCGCGTTGAGCGAATCCAGCCGCTCGGGCGCGTCCTCAGCCAGGCCCAGGCTGATCGTGGCGCGAACCTGCGTGCCGAAGTAGCCCAGCTGCTCCATGGTTTGATTGGCCCCGGTGCCGAGCAACTCGTAGGGCCGGTTGGCCGAGAGCACGATCAGCGGCACCCGGGCGTAGTTGGCCTCGACCACCGCAGGTCCGAGGTTGGCCACGGCAGTGCCCGACGTCATCGCGACACACACCGGCGCGTCGGCGGCGATCGCCAGCCCGATGGCCAGATAGCCGGCGGTGCGCTCGTCGATGCGCACGTGTAACCGGATCCGGCCGCAACGGTCGGCTTCCTGCAGCGCGAATGCCAGCGGCGCGTTCCGTGACCCCGGGCACAGCACGACGTCGCGGACGCCTCCGCGGACCAGCTCGTCAACGACGACGCGGGCCTGTGTCGTCGAGGGGTTCACTCCTACAGAGTGTCATACCCGCGGCTGAGTGCCCTCAGGCCTTTGCGGCGGCGAAGAACTGCAGCGCCGCGGCGTTGACGGCCTCCGGCCGCTCAAAGAACCCGAGATGACCGGCATCGGGTATCTGCAGGTAGCGACCGTTGGGCAGTGCGTCGGCGACCTCCCGTCCCAGGTGAGGCGGAGTCACGACGTCGTCGGCAAAACCGATCACCAGCACCGGTGCGGCGATATGGCGGTAGGCGGGCAACCGGTTGCTGTGCGGAGCGATGTCCAACTGGCAGCGGAATCCCGAGGTGGACTTGATCGGCCATGTGTTGAACATTGCGATCCAGTCGGCTACGGCCGTGTCATCGTTAAGTGTCTTACGCGAAAAGCTTTCCAGTAAACGCGATTTCGTCTCGTATGCGGCCGGCAGCTGGATGCCGGAGGCATAGAGCTCGGCCTCGGCATCATGGAAGGACTCGCGGGCGCGGTCCAGACGGCCGCGGGTGGCCATCAGCACCGCGGAGGCGACCAGCTCGGGCCGGGCCACCATGAGTTCCTGGGCGATGAACGACCCCATCGAGACGCTGACGATGCGCGCCGGGGCGGCGTCCAGGGATTCGATCAGTGCCGCGGTGTCAGCGACCATGGCTTGCGTGGTGAAACCTTCAGCGTTCTCAGTGGCGCCGATCCCGCGATTGTCGAAGGTGATGCAGCGATATCCCGCCGCCAGAAATGCCGGGACCTGATGTGGCTGCCAGGTGCGTCCCGCGCCGCCGCGACCGGCGATGAAGACGACGGGCTCACCGGTCCCTTTGTCGTCGTAAGCCAGGTTGATCACCCGCACGACGGTACAAGTAGCGGATAGCAGGCCTTGACCCGGTCGATCCACCACTGCCGACGCTGCGGCGGGGCGCACAGCGCTTGCAGCCGCGCCGGGTCGGGTGTTACCGGCACGACAGCCAGGGTGCCGTCGACGGGCATAACGCGCTCCGCGACATCTTCGACGAACAACCCGCCGGTGCCCAACCCGCAGGCGTGACCGAGTTCCGGTAGCGCCGCGGCGGCGGTCAGTCCGGCGGCGATCCCGACCGCCGAATCTAGCGCGCTGGACACTACGACCGGTATGTCGATTTGCGCGGCGATGTCAAGCAGGGCCGAAACCCCGCCCAGCGGAGCGACTTTCAGCACCGCGACATCGGCGGCGTGGGCGCGGACGACGGCTAGGGGGTCGGCGGCCTTGCGGATGCTTTCGTCGGCGGCGATCGGCACCTCGATCCGCCGGCGCAGCTCGGCGAGTTCGTCGACGGTGGCGCAGGGCTGCTCGATGTACTCCAGCGGTCCGTCGGCCGTCAGGGCGGCCGCCGCCTCCGCCGCCTGATCGACGCTCCAGCCGCCGTTGGCGTCCACCCGCACGGTTGGCACCAGTTCGCGTACCGCGTTGACCCGGTCGACGTCGTCGGCCAGCCGCTGCCCCGGCTCGGCGACCTTCACCTTGGCGGTGCGGGCACCGGGAAACTGGGCCAGCACCTCGGTCACCCGCGTGGCGGCCACGGCCGGAACGGTGGCGTTGATCGGGATACGGTCGCGTCGCAGCCGCGGCGGCTGGCGGTAGGCGGCCTCGATTCCCGACGCCAGCCACGCGGACGCCTCGGCTGGCCGGTATTCCACGAATGGCCCGAACTCCCCCCAACCCGCCGGGCCCTCGATCAAGGCGACCTCGCGGGTGGTGATGCCGCGGAAACGCACTCTCATCGGCAGCGCCACCACATGCAGGCGCTCCAGTAGTTCTTCCAGGGTGGGTATCACTGGCGATACACCTGGCGGCCCGGCAGAAACGTCGCGCGCACGTCGAGATCGGCGATCTGCTCGGGCGCCACCGTCCGCGGGTCCGCGGACAGCACCACCATGTCCGCGTATTTGCCGACCTCTAGTGAGCCGATCACGTCGTCGGCGAACAGCTGCCAGGCGGCGTCTATGGTCTGCGCGCGGATGGCCTGCTCGACCGTCAACCGTTCCTCCGGGGCCAGCACCCGGCCGCCGGGTGCCGTCCGGGTCGCGGCCACGCTGATGTTGCGCAGCGGCTCCTCGGGCGTGACGGGTGGGTCGTTGTGCAACGAGATGCGCATGCCGGTGGCCACCGCGGATCCCGCTGGCATCCAACGGGATCCACGTTCGGGCCCGAACAGGCCGTCGACGATGACGTCGCCCCAGTAGTGGATCTGGTCGACAAAGATGCTGCAGGTCACGCCCAGCTCGGCGGCGCGCTGTAGTTGCTCGGGCCGGATGGCGCCGACGTGCTCAAGCCGTAGCCGGTGGTCGTCGCGCGGATTGCGCCGCACTGCTTGTTCGTACACGTCAAGGATCGTGTCCACGCCGGCATCGCCCTGCACGTGGCAGGCCATCTGCCAGCCCAGCGGATAGTAGGCGCCCACAATTTCGGTCAGCTGTTCGGCGGTGTAGTTGGCGCATCCGCAGGAACCGGGCGTCACCCCGATGGTGCGGGTCGCGGCGGTGTCCAAGTAGGGGAAGGACAGCGCGATATTGCCGACCCACGGTGAGCCGTCGACCCAGATCTTGATGCCGACCTGTCGCAGCATGTCGTCGCCTTGGCCGGGGGTGGCAGTGGTGGACATCTGCGGATTGGAGACCTCGTAGGTCCGCAGCCGCACCGTGAGCTCCCCCCGCAACTGCTCGACCAGCGGCCGAAAACTCGGGTCGAAGGCCATCTCCGAACAGGTGGTCAGCCCGGCGCGATTGAGCCGGGCGCACTCGGCGAGCAGCATCGCAGGATAATCGCCGGGCTTGATGGCACCGTCGATCAACGGAAACACCGCGCCGATCTCCTCGGCGCTGCCGTCGAGTTCACCGTTGCCGTCGCGGCCGTATTTGGCGCCCTTCGGGTCCGGGGTGTCACGCGTCAGGCCGCAGAGCCGGGCGGCGTGCGAATTGAAATAGGCCTTGTGCCCGGAGTTGTGGATGATCACCAGCGGCCCGTGCGGGGCGATCTCGTCCAGCCAGGCCAGTGTTGGCTGCGGCAGTCCGGGCTGCAGTAGTGGGTCCCAGCCGAGGAGGTAAGCGCCGTGGGGTCCCCGTTGCGTGACCTCGCGGCGGACGGCGTCGACGACGTCATCCGCGTCGGGCACGGTCACCGGCCGAACGTCGACGATCCGGTCGGACAGTGCGACGGCCTCCATTACCGGATGCCCGTGTGCCTCAATGAATCCCGGCATGACACAACCGCCGCCGATATCGATGGTCTGGGTGCCGGTGCCAATCAGCCCCGCCACGTCGGACCGGTTGCCGACGGCGATGATCCGGCCGTCCGCAACGGCGAGCGCCTCCGCCGTGGGCCGCTCCTCGTCGACGGTCAATACGGTTCCGGTGATGACGAGGTCTGCGGCGGCCATGTAGAGGAATGCTAGTGACCGAGGGTGCGGCGGACCGGAATTGCAACACGTTCTAGTCTTGCCACATGAGTGACGAGCTGCTGCGCAACCCGACCCACAATGGCCACCTCTTGGTGGGCGCGCTCAAACGGCACAAGAACAGGCCGGTGCTGTTCCTCGGCGACACCACGCTGACCGGTGGTCAGCTGGCCGAGCGGATCAGCCAGTACATCCAGGCGTTCGAGGCGCTGGGCGCCGGCACCGGGGTAACGGTCGGCCTGCTGTCGCTCAACCGTCCCGAAGTGCTGATGATCCTCGGCGCCAGTCAGACCCAGGGCTATCGGCGCACCGCGCTGCACCCGCTCGGCTCGCTGGACGACCACGCCTACGTGCTCTCCGACGCCGGTGCCAGCTCGCTGATCATCGACCCCAACCCGATGTTCGTCGAACGCGCCCTGGGGCTGCTGGAAAAGGTCGACTCGCTCAAGCAGATCCTCACGATCGGTCCGGTGCCCGAACAGCTGAAGGATGTGGCTGTGGATGTGTCGGCAGAGGCGGCCAAATACGAGCCGAAGCCGTTGGTGGTGGCGGATCTGCCAGCGGATCACATCGGCGGCCTGACTTACACCGGCGGCACCACGGGCAAGCCCAAGGGCGTGATCGGCACCAGCGGGAACATCGCCAGCATGACGCAAATCCAGCTGTCGGAATGGGAATGGCCGGAGCACCCGCGGTTCTTGATGTGCACGCCGCTGTCGCACGCCGGCGCGGCGTTCTTCACGCCCACGGTGGTCAAGGGCGGCGAGATGGTGGTGCTGGGCAAGTTCGACCCGCCCGAGGTGCTGAGAGTCATTGAAGAGCAACGTATTACGGCCACAATGCTGGTGCCGTCGATGCTCTACGCGCTGATGGACCACCCGGATTCGCATACCCGCGACCTGTCGTCGCTGGAGACCGTGTACTACGGCGCTTCGGCGATCAATCCGGTTCGGTTGGCCGAGGCGATCCGTCGGTTCGGCCCGATCTTCGCCCAATACTACGGACAGTCCGAAGCGCCGATGGCGATCACCTACCTGGCCAAGGGTGACCACGACGACAAGCGGCTCACGTCCTGCGGGCGCCCAACGCTTTTCGCGCGGGTCGCGCTGCTGGGCGAGGATGGCAAGCCGGTGCCGCAGGGCGAGCCGGGCGAAATCTGTGTCAGCGGACCGCTATTGGCCGGTGGTTACTGGAATCTTCCCGAGGCGACGGCCCAGACCTTCAAGGACGGCTGGCTGCACACGGGCGACATGGCCCGTGAGGACGAGGACGGCTTCTTATACATCGTCGACAGGGTCAAGGACATGATCGTCACCGGCGGCTTCAACGTTTTCCCTCGGGAAGTCGAGGATGTGGTCGCCGAACATCCTTCGATCGCCCAGGTGTGCGTGGTCGGCGCACCGGACGAGAAGTGGGGCGAGGCCGTCACCGCCGTGGTGGTGCTGCGTGCCGATGCGGCCCGCGATGACGCCGCGATCGAGGCCATGACCGCCGAGATCCAGGCCGCGGTGAAGGAGCGCAAGGGCTCGGTGCAGTCGCCCAAGCGGGTGGTGGTCGTCGACTCGCTTCCGCTGACCGGGCTGGGCAAGCCCGACAAGAAGGCCGTCCGCGCGCAATTCTGGGAAGGCGCCGGCCGCGCCGTCGGCTAAGTTTTCCTGCCCAGCGTGAAGCTGGCTTCACGCTCGCGGCCGAACGGGAAACTGTCTTCACGCTCCGCCGGTAGCGGCCACGCCGGCCACCAGTAGGTCGAGCATGCGGCTCGTCTGCTGCGGCGAACCGCTGGCCAAGAAAATGCCGAGCAGGCTCGACACCACATCGTCGGCCTGCACGTCGGCGCGCAGGCTGCCGTCTTCAGCGCCGGCCCGCAGCAGCGTGTCGACGGCACCGACGATGCTCGCACGCGTCTGACTGCGTTCGACAGCCCCGGACTCGACCATCGCGTGTAACGAGTCGGCCATCCCGCGCTTCGCGGCCACGAAGCTCGCATAGCGATCCATCCAGTGCCGCAAGGCCTCTTTTGGCGGATGCCGTTCCAGCAGCTGACCCGCCGCCGCCGCCACTTCGGCGAGCTCAGCACGGTAGACCGCCTCCGCGAGCAGGTCCCGGCTCGGGAAGTGTCGATAAAGCGTGCCGATCCCGACGCCGGCAGCGCGGGCGATCGACTCCAGCGACACCGGTCGCCCGTCGGCGGCGCCGAACACCGCGGCCGCCGCGTCGAGCAGCCTCTCGCGGTTGCGGCGCGCGTCCGACCGGATGCCGTCTACCAAACCGGAGGTTCCTCCGTTTCTGTTACGCTCGGACAAACGGAGGGTCCTCCGCATTTCTCAGTCTGACACAAGGGAGCGCCATGACGGACAAACCACAGGCCGGCGGCCCGGGCCGGCTGGGCACGACGACGGTTGCGCGGATCGGCTACGGCGCGATGCAACTCGGCGAGGCGCGATCGCCCGACGACGCCGTTGCGGTGTTGCGCCGCGCCGTCGAACTCGGCGTCGACCACATCGACACGGCGTCGTTTTATGCGGGCGGCAAGGTCAACGATCACATCCGCCGGGCGCTCGCGCCCTACCGCGACGACCTGGTCATCGTCAGCAAGGTCGGCGCCGCACACGTCACCGGCGGCCCAATACCGCTGCGTGCGGCGCAGAAGCCCGCCGAGCTGCGTGCGGCGGTCGAGGACGATCTGCGCCAGCTCGGCCTGGACTGCGTTCCGGTGGTGAACCTGCGACGCCTCGACCTGGGACCCGGCCTTGCCGCCGAGGGCGACCAGATCGTCGACCTCGACGACCAGCTGGCCGAGATGATCGCCCTGCGCGACGAAGGCAAGATCGGCGCGATCGGCGTCAGCAGTGTGCCACTCGAGGTGCTGCGACGAGCGCTTCCGGCCGGAATCGTCTGCGTGCAGAATGCCTACAGCCTGCTCGACCGCTGCCACGAAGACATGCTCGATTTCTGTACGGCCGAGGGCATCGCCTGGGTGCCGTTCTTCCCACTCGGGTCAGCGTTCAGCGGCTTCCCGGATGTCGCCGACAACACGGTGGTACGCGAAGTCGCCGGCGAAATCGGCGCGACACCGGCACAAGTCGGGCTGGCGTGGCTGTTGACCCATGCGCCGAACACTTTCCTGATTCCCGGCACCCGGTCGATCGCTCACCTCGAGGAGAACGTCGGCGCGGCCGGCGTCGCCCTGACCGAAGAAGCGCTGGCGCGGCTCGACGGCGTCAGCACTCCGGAGGAAAGCCCGCGCTACCAGCACGGCATCGAGCCCTTTCAGGACAGGTAACGTCGCTGGTATGGGCAGCGTCAAACCAGTCCGGCCGCCGTGGTGGCTGAAGCCGGCCAATAAGGTCGCCATCCCGATGTCGCGACTGGGACTGAGTCTCGGCGGGGAGAGCCCGGTCGTGTTGACAGTGACGGGCCGCAAATCCGGACGGGTGCGGTCGACGCCGGTGACCCCGATGACGATCGACGGCAAACAGTACGTCGTCGCCGGATTTCCCGGCGCCGATTGGGTGGCCAACGTGCGGGCCGCCGAGCAGGTGACTATCGCCCGCGGCCGCCGCGTCCAGCGAGTGCGAATGGTGGAGTTGTCGCCGGACGATGCACGCCCGTTCTTGCGGGCCTTCCCCACCGAGGTGCCCACCGGTGTCAGCTTTATGAAGCGAGCCGGGCTCGTCACCGAGGGCCGTGCCGACGAGTTCGAGGCCCTGGCCGGCCGCTGCGCGGTGTTCCGCCTGGACCCGGTGTAACTCGATGCGGCGTGTGCTGCTGCTCGTACCGCTGTTGGCGGCCGCATGGGTGAGCGTGCTGCCGGTGGCGCGGTCCTGGGCTGCGACGGGCTGCGCGCCGGGCGGGACCCCTCCCCCGGCCGGCGTCGCCCAGCGACAGGTCGGCGATCTCGACTGGGACGGCGGCCCGGACACGTTGTGGGTCGGGCAGTTTCGAGACGGCAGCGGCCGCACCAACCGAGTCGTTGGCGTCACCACCGCAAGCGGCGCCAACTCCGACGTGCAGGTGTTGTCGGCAAGCCCAATGCCGTTGTCCGCCTTGGCTATCGATGCTCAAAGGGACGGCCAGCACCAGATCATCGTCAGCGACGGTCGCAGCGCGCATCTATATGTATACCGCGACTGCCGGATACAGACCGTCCTCGACAACCAGGGCGCGCCATTCCTGTTCGACCTACAGAACTTGCGCGACCATGGCACCGGGGTCGGCTGCAGCGATCTCGGCCCGTTCTCGATGGGCCGCCACCTGGTCGGACTGCAGGCGCGAGAAAACCCGCCCGACACCGGCCAATGGACGGTGCACCGCACCGAGATCGACCTGAACGGCGCGCTGGCGACCATCGGGCAGTCCGATACCGTGACGGCGAGCTCTGCCCAGGATCCCGCGGTGACCTCGGCGGAGACAATCAGCTGCGGCGACCTCACCATCAGCAAGGACGGAGTTCAGCAGCCTTGAGCGACAACCCATTCGATGCGCAGGCATGGCGAGAAGTCGACGGGTTCGACGATCTGACCGACATCACCTACCACCGCCACGTCGAAGACGCCACGGTGCGGGTGGCGTTCAACCGGCCCGAGGTGCGCAACGCGTTTCGGCCGCACACGGTCGACGAGCTGTACCGGGTGCTCGACCACGCCCGGATGTCAGCCGACGTCGGCGTGGTGCTGCTGACAGGCAACGGGCCATCGCCCAAAGACGGCGGCTGGGCGTTCTGCTCGGGCGGCGATCAGCGCATCCGGGGGCGCTCCGGCTACCAATACGCAAGCGGAGACAGTGCGGACACGGTTGATGTAGCGCGCGCCGGCCGGTTGCACATCCTCGAGGTGCAGCGCCTCATCCGGTTCATGCCCAAAGTCGTCATCTGCCTGGTCAACGGGTGGGCGGCCGGCGGCGGGCACAGCCTGCACGTGGTGTGCGACCTCACCCTGGCCAGCCGCGAGCACGCCCGTTTCAAGCAGACCGACGCCGACGTCGGCAGCTTCGATGGCGGCTACGGCAGCGCGTATCTGGCCCGTCAGGTGGGCCAGAAGTTCGCCCGCGAGATCTTCTTCCTGGGCCGCCCGTACACCGCCGAGCAGATGCACCGCATGGGCGCGGTCAACGAGGTCGTCGAACACGCCGAGCTGGAGAAGGTCGGTGTGCAGTGGGCGGCCGAGATCAACGCCAAATCGCCTCAGGCGCAACGGATGCTCAAGTATGCGTTCAACTTGCTCGACGACGGTCTGGTGGGTCAGCAGCTGTTCGCAGGTGAGGCTACCCGGCTGGCCTACATGACCGACGAGGCCGTCGAGGGCCGCGACGCGTTTCTGGAAAAGCGTGCGCCGGACTGGAGCCCGTTCCCGCGGTATTTCTGAGCGGCTCGCTCGCCGAACGTCACGCGAGCGTGACGCCGGCCGCCGAGCGTCACGCCAGCGTGACGCGTGGAGCACCCGGCCCCCTAGACTCCCAACGTGGGCAAGAGTCCGCTTCGCCGGTTCACCGACCAGATCGCACTTGCGAGCATGCGGCCGCCCATCTCGCCGCAATTGCTCGTCAGCCGACCCGCGATCAAACCCGTCGATCTCAGCGGTAAGCGCATCCTGATAACCGGGGCATCGTCGGGCATCGGCGAGGCCGCGGCCGAACAGTTCGCCAGCCACGGCGCGATCGTGGTCGTCGTCGCCCGCCGACAGGATCCGCTGGACGCGCTGGCGGAACGGATCACGACGGCAGGCGGCACGGCAATGTCCATCCCCTGCGACCTCTCGGACATGGACGCCGTCGACGCGCTGGTCGCCGACGTCCAGAAACGTATTGGCGGGGTGGACATCCTGATCAACAACGCCGGCAGATCCATCCGCCGACCGCTGGCCGAGTCGCTGCAACGCTGGCACGACGTGGAGCGGACCATGGTGCTCAACTACTACGCGCCGCTGCGGCTGATCCGCGGGCTCGCGCCCGGAATGCTCGAGCGCGGTGACGGCCACATCATCAACGTCACGACCGCGGGCGTAATGGCAGAGGCCTCGCCACTGTTCTCGATGTACAAGGCGTCGAAGGCCGCGCTGTCGGCGGTCAGCCGAATCGTCGAGACCGAGTGGGGCCCAAAGGGCGTGCATTCGACCACCCTGTACTACCCGCTGGTGGCCACACCGATGATCACACCGACGAAGGCCTACGACGGGATGCCGGCGCTGACGCCCGAAGAGGCCGCCGAGTGGATGGTCACCGCCGCCCGTACCCGGCCGGTGCGGATCGCGCCGCGGATGGCGATTGCGGCCAGGGCGCTGGACACCATCGGACCACGCTGGGTCACCGCGCTCATGCAGCGGCGCAACCATCTCAACAACCCTCACTAACCCCGGGAGTTCACGATGTCTGACATCTGGGCAACCGTCGCGACCGAGCGCCGGGCGCTCGCCAACGACCTTGCCGACCTGAAGTCATCGCAATGGGATACGCCGTCACTGTGCACGGGCTGGACGGTCCGCGACATCGTCGCGCATCTGTCGGCGACCGCCTCGCTGAACCCCGGCACATTCTTTCTCGCAATGCTCAAGTCCGGGTTCAACTTCGACAGGTTCGCCAATGGTCAGATCGCCAAGCACCGCGGCACCGACCCGGCCGCCACGCTGAGCGAGTTCCGCGGCCTGCAGAATTCCACCTCCGCACCGCCGGGCCCGAAAACCTCCTGGCTTGGTGAGGTAGTGATCCACGGCGCCGACGTCCGTCGTCCGCTGGGCATCCCGCACACGTACCCGCCGGACACAGTTCGCCAGGTGATCGACTTCTACAAGGGCTCCAACCTGCTCATCGGCTCCAAGGACCGCATCGCCGGGCTCGCGCTGCATGCCACCGATCACGGCTGGCAGCAGGGACAGGGCGACCCAAATAACCGAGTCGAGGGTCCACTGCTCTCCCTGCTGCTCGCCATGACCGGCCGGGGCGCCGCCTGCGACGACCTCACCGGCCCCGGCGTGCAAACCCTGCGAAGCCGGTGTACGGCGCAATGAACCGGGCGTGATAGACACAAGGCCATGGAGATCCTGGCCAGCCGGATGCTTCTCCGACCGGCGGACTATCAACGGTCGTTGAGCTTCTACCGTGACCAGATCGGGCTGGCGATCGCCCGGGAATACGGCGCGGGCACAGTGTTTTTCGCCGGCCAGTCGCTGCTCGAGCTGGCCGGTTACGGCTCGCCGGACCATTCCCGGGGTCCCTTCCCCGGCGCGCTGTGGCTACAGGTCCGCGACCTGGCCGCGACCCAGGCCGAGCTGCGCGGCCGAGGGGTGCCGATCACGCGCGAGGCGCGCCGCGAACCGTGGGGCTTACACGAGATGCACGTGACCGATCCGGATGGAATAACCTTAATCTTCGTCGAGGTTCCGGGCGACCATCCGCTGCGCCGAGACACCCGAGGTGAATCTCGGGGAACGGCCGGTTAACTGGAAGGTAACATCTAGCGACGACTCGCGGTCTAGCTGCGATTTGCCCACTTCTCTATTCGACAAGCGAATACCCCGACTACAAGAATCAGGGCCTGTGAACATCAATTTGTTCCTCATGATCATTGTCGTCATCACCGCATTGGCATTCGACTTCACCAACGGATTCCACGACACCGGCAACGCCATGGCGACCTCCATCGCCAGTGGCGCGCTGAAGCCCAAAGTCGCCGTTGCAATGTCGGCCGTGCTCAACCTGGTGGGCGCGTTCTTGTCCACGGCCGTCGCGGCCACCATCGCCAAGGGTCTGATCGATTCGAGCATCGTGTCGCTGGAACTGGTGTTCGCCGGCCTGGTCGGCGGCATCGTCTGGAACCTGCTCACCTGGCTCCTCGGTATCCCCTCGAGTTCCTCGCACGCGCTGATCGGCGGCATCGTCGGTGCCACGATCGCTGCCGTCGGCGCACACGGGGTGCTCTGGCGGGGCATCGTCTCCCATGTGATTATCCCGGCCGTCGTGGCCGCGATATTGGCCGTCATTGTCGGGGCGGTAGCCACCTGGCTGGTTTACCGGGTCACCCGCGGTGTCCCGGAAAAGCGCAGCGAAGCCGGGTTCCGGTACGGCCAGTGGGGCTCGGCCGGGCTGGTCTCGCTGGCGCACGGCACCGGCGACGCCCAGAAGACGATGGGCATCATCTTCCTGGCGCTGATGTCCTACGGGGCGGTCAGCAAGACCGCCGCCATGCCGCCGTTTTGGGTCATCCTGTGCTGCGCCATAGCGATGGCCTTGGGTACCTACCTGGGCGGCTGGCGGATCATCCGCACCCTGGGCAAGGGGCTGGTGGAGATCAGGTCGCCGCAAGGCATGGCCGCCGAATCGTCGTCGGCCGCTGTGATCTTGTTGTCCACTCACTTCGGCTACGCGCTGTCGACGACGCAGGTCTGCACCGGTTCGGTGCTGGGCAGCGGGCTGGGCAAGCCCGGCGGCGAGGTGCGCTGGGGCGTGGCCGGCCGGATGGGGATCGCGTGGCTGATCACGCTTCCGCTGGCCGGGTTGGTCGGCGCGGTCACCTACTGGATCGTGCACCTCGTTGGCGGATACCCGGGCGCGATCCTCGGCTTCTTGCTGTTGGTCGGGGTCTCTGCCGCCATCTACATCCGGTCGCGCAAGACCAAGGTCGACTCCAAGAACGTCAACAACGACTGGGAGGGCAGCCTGACCGCCGGACTCGAAGGGGACGACGGCAAGCCGCCGTCCGAAAAGGTGGGCACCGGGCCTCGGTCCGGCTCCGACCCTGGCTCTGGGGACACTCTTAGCACGAGGAGCGCCTGATGCACCACGGCTTTAGCGACTGGTTCAACTACCAGGCGAGCCTGAAGATCCTCGTCTTCGGCATGCTCGCCGGGGCCGCGCTGCCAGGGCTGTTCGCACTCGGCCTCCGCCTGCAGGCCGTCGGGGGCGGATACGTCCCCGCCGCTGACGGCGCCCCAGCACAGAAGAACCCTGTACTGGTCGGGGTTGCCTATGCGATATACGCGCTGGTTGTCCTGGTGATCATCTTCGCGCTGCTGTATATCTCCCGCGACTTCATCGCTCACCACACCCACTCCCCGTTCCTGGGAGCCAAACCCACGTAACATCGAATCGTGCTGGTCCACCGAATTGCCGATCCCCCCCGTGGAGGTGAGAGCAAGTGAACCGATTCCTTAACTCAGTTATCTCGTGGTTGCGCGCCGGGTATCCAGAGGGCATTCCACCGACCGACACCTTCGCGGTGCTGGCCCTGCTGACCCGCCGACTGAGCAACGACGACATCAAACTCGTCGCCCATGAACTGATGCAGCGCGACGAGTTCGACAAGGTCGACATCGGTGTGCTGATCAGCAAGCTCACCGACGAGCTGCCCTCGGAGGAGGACATCGAGCGGGTGCGGACGCGGTTGGCCGCCAAGGGCTGGCCGCTAGACGATGATGAGCGTGACGAGCACGACAGCGGAGACCACGTATAGCTGTCCTGCGTGCGCTCAGCGTCACACCGGGCCGCGCCGCCGGATTGCTGTTGCCCGCACTAGAACGGGTCCTGGATGGCCATGATTCCGCGCTGGTCGCGGTACCGGACGACGATGATCGCCAATCCACGGTGCGTGCTCTGCGAGTGGGCTCCGAGATCGACGACGACGTGGCCCTGGTGGTGACGACATCGGGAACCACCGGTGCACCCAAGGGCGCCATGCTGACCGCCGTCGCCCTGACCGCCAGCGCCTCGGCCACCCACGACCGTCTTGGCGGACCGGGTAGCTGGCTGCTGGCTCTGCCGCCGCATCACATCGCCGGTCTGCAGGTGCTGGTGCGCAGCGTGCTCGCCGGTTCAGTGGTCGTCGAGCTGGACGTCTCCGCCGGGTTTGACAACGCCGAATTGCCCGGCGCCGTGCGCCGATTGAGCTCCGGTCGCCGATACACGTCGCTGGTCGCCGCCCAGCTGGCCAAGGCCCTGACCGACCCGGCCGCCGCGGCCGCGCTCGCGGAATTGGATGCCGTGCTGATCGGCGGCGGTCCGGCCCCGCGTCCGATCCTCGAGGCCGCCGCGACAGCCGGCATCGCGGTGGTCCGCACCTACGGAATGAGCGAGACCGCTGGAGGCTGTGTCTACGACGGTGTCCCTCTCGACGGCGTCCAACTGCGCGTGCCGGCCGATGGCCACATCGCGATCGGCGGCCCGACGCTGGCCAAGGGCTATCGCAATCCGGTCATCCCCGACCCGTTCGCCGAACCGGGCTGGTTTCGCACCGACGACCTGGGCACCGTCGACGAATCGGGCGTGCTGACCGTGCTGGGCCGCGCCGACGACGCGATCAGCACAGGCGGATTGACCGTGCTGCCGCAGCCCGTCGAGGCCGCGCTGTGCACTCACCCGGCCGTCAGTGACTGCGCGGTTTTCGGCCTTCCCGACGACCGGTTGGGTGAACGGGTGGTCACCGCGGTTGTGGTGACCGACGGCTGTGCCCCACCGACGCTGGACACGCTGCGCGCCGTTGTGACACGCACACTGGACGCCACCGCCGCGCCGCGCGAGCTGCACATCGTTGATGCGCTACCGCGACGCGGCATCGGCAAGGTCGACCGGGCGGCCTTGGTGCGCCGATTCGCTGATGCGGGCGATCAATAGGCTGGTCGATCGTGCGGGTTGGGCGACGGGGGGCTGTACCGGAGATATCAGCCGTCGCCATCGGGGCTGTCCTGGTGGCGGCCGCGTTCCTCCTGCCCCGGTTGAACTGGGGCATCAATCCGCGGCGAGACACCGGGCTGGAGCGGTTCGCGATGCGTGCCGGCGCCGCACCGATCTTCGGCTATTGGGACATCCACGGCGGCTGGCGCACCGTGCCGGCGATTCTCATCGCGGTAGCCGCGGTGGTGTGGGGACCGGCTGTAGCACAACGGCTTTCGTGGCGGGTGCTGACGCTGGCCACCTGGGCCACCGCGTGTGGGTGGGCCTTTTCGCTGGCGATGATCGACGGCTGGCAGCGCGGCTTCGCCGGCCGGCTGACCACCCGCGACGAATATCTGTCGCAGGTGCCCGGCATCACCGACATCCCGGCTACGGTGCGGACATTCTCCAGCCGGATTCTCGACTTCCAGCCGAACTCCTGGACCACTCACGTCTCGGGACATCCGCCGGGTGCGCTGCTGACGTTCGTGTGGCTGGACCGGATCGGCCTGCGCGGCGGTGCCTGGGCGGGGCTGCTGTGCCTGCTGGTCGGCTCCAGCGCGGCGGCGGCCGTGGTGATCGCCGTTCGCGCGCTGGCCGATGAGCAGACCGCGCGGCGGGCCGCGCCGTTCGTCGCGGTAGCACCTACGGCGATCTGGGTCGCGGTCTCGGCCGACGGATACTTCGCCGGGGTCGCGGCGTGGGGGATCGCGCTGTTGGCGGTGGCGGTGCACCGCGCGGTTCGGTTCCCCGCACTGGTGGCCGCCGGTGCGGGTCTGTTGTTCGGCTGGGGGGTCTTCCTCAATTACGGCCTGATGTTGCTGGTGCTGCCGGCAGCGGCGGTCCTGGTGTCTGCCGCCGACTGGCGAGCGGCCCTGCGGGCAGTGGGCCCGGCTTTCCTGGCCGCCGCGGCGGTGGCGGCGACCTTCGCCGTTGCCGGGTTCAGCTGGCTCGACGGCTACACCCTTGTGCAGCAGCGCTATTGGCAGGGGATCGCCAAGGATCGGCCGTTCCAGTATTGGGTCTGGGCCAATCTGGCGTGCGTCGTGTGCGCGATTGGGCTGGGCAGCGTGGCCGGAATCAGCCGGGTGTTCGACTGGGCCGCCATCCGTCGCCGATCGGGTTTCCACTTGCTGCTGCTGGCCCTGCTGGCCGTCATCGTGGGCGCGGACTTGAGCATGCTGAGTAAGGCGGAGACCGAACGGATCTGGCTGCCGTTTACCATCTGGCTTACGGCGGCGCCCGCGCTGCTGCCGGCGCGCTCACATCGCCTTTGGCTCGCGCTCAATGCCGTCGGCGCCCTGCTACTGAACAGCATCATCTTCACGAACTGGTGACCCGACGTGGAAGAACCGGCCCTGGCACGTCAGCTCGGCACGGCCGACGCCGTCGTGATCGGGCTCGGATCGATGATCGGCGCCGGGGTGTTCTCGGCGTTCGGACCGGCCGCCCAAGCAGCCGGTGCCGGCCTGCTGATCGGGCTGGTGGTCGCCGCGGCGATCGCATACTGCAACGCCTCAGCCTCGGCGCAATTGGCCGCGGTCTACCCAACATCGGGCGGCACGTACATCTACGGGCGCGAACGCCTGGGCCCATGGTGGGGTTTCATCGCCGGGTGGGGATTTGTGATCGGCAAGAGCGCCTCCTGCGCAGCGATGGCGCTGACTTTCGCCAGCTACGCGATTGCCGGTCCCTGGTGGTTGCAGCGAATTGCCGCGGTCGCTGCTGTGGTGGCGCTGAGCGCGCTGAACTACCGAGGGGTCACCAAGACCGCGATACTGGCCCGAATTTTGGTGGCGTGCACGCTGATTGCGCTGACCGCATTGGTGGTGGGCATCGTGATGGCCAAGCCCGACCCGTCACACCTGACTCTCGGCGTCTGGCCGACTGCACCGCTTTATGGCGTCCTGCAGTCGGCAGGATTGCTGTTTTTCGCGTTCGCCGGTTATGCGCGGATCGCAACGATGGGCGAAGAGGTCCGCGACCCGGCCCGCACCATCCCCCGGGCGATAACTCTCGCTTTGGTGATCGCTGTGGCCATCTACCTGGTCGTCGGGGTGGCCGCGCTGCTGGCCGCCGGACCGGACCGGCTCGCCCGCGCCGCTGCGCCACTGACCGAGGCGGTGCGGGCCGTCGGCGCGACACCGCTGGTTCCCGTGGTGGCGGCCGGGGGTGCGCTGGCCAGTCTCGGTGCGCTGCTGGCGCTGATCGCCGGGCTCGGGCGCACCACACTGGCGATGGCCCGGAATCGGGACCTGCCTGCCTGGCTGGCGGCAGTTCACCCGCGCCACCGGGTACCTCACCACGCCGAGATCGCGCTCGGCGTGATCGTCTGCATTTTGGTGGCCACCGTCGACCTGCGCGGGGTGATCGGTTTCTCGTCGTTTGGGGTGCTGATCTACTACGCGATCGCCAACGCCGCCGCCTATACGCTGGCCGCTGGCCGCTGGGCCCGTGTCCGGGACGTGTGTGGTGTAGCGGGCTGTCTGCTGCTGGTCGCCACCTTGCCGTGGCAATCGGTGGTCGCCGGGCTGGGCATGTTCGCGATCGGGGTAGCGGGCCGCGCGCTGGTATCGAGTGTGCGTTGATGGCGTCGAGTCTGCGCTGACGGCGGAAATCCGACGATTTTTCCGCCCAGAACGCACACTCGATGCCTTCGTCAGAGTCCGGCTGCGCGGGTGACCCGTGCGAACCGACTGGCGGGTCCGCAGGCATCGCGAACCGCGGCGACGTCGTCGACGACGTCGAAGTCGGCCAGCTGTTGCACCGGGGTCACGTCGATCCCGGTGTCGCGCAACGCCTTTAACGTGAGCTCCCCGGTGTCGGGCTGCGACATGGGGACGGCGCGCAGGCATTCGGCCGTCGCCGGCGTCCTTACCCCGAGCACCCACCAACCGCCGTCGTGCGCCAACCCGAGCACGGCCGGCGTCTCGAGCAGCCGGCGCGCGCAACTGGCCAGCAGTTCGGCGGTCACCTGCGGGGTGTCCATCCCGATTTGCAGCACCGGATACCCGTCAGCGGCGTCGGCGTGTGCGTTGGCGAGCCGATCGGCGAAGTTGTCGCCGCGCTGCTCGATCACCGTGAACGACTCGAGTCGATGACGGATGTCGGCGACGCCGACCGCGGAGTCCAGGTCGCCGGTGAGCGCCACCACCCGCGCGGCAACCGGCGCGGCGGCAACCGCGTCCAACGTGTCCAGCAGCGCCGCCGCGGCGATGTCGGCGGCGACCCGGTCTCCCACCGTCGCGGCCAGCCGCGTCTTGGCCCGACCGGGCTCCGGCGCTTTGGCAACCACCAGCAGGGTCACCGACAACCCGCTCAAGAAATCACCTTCCAGAAGTCGAGAATCGCGGTAACGCTACCCCGCAGTGAACCGCTGACCTTGGATTTACCGCCCGTCCTGGGGCCGTAGCTCACGTCGAGTTCGACCACGCACCAGCCGGCGGCCGCGGCCCGGACCAGCAGCTCCAGCGGATACCCCGACCGCCTGTCCACGACTCCCAGATTCAGCAAAGCTTCACGCCGGGCCACCCGCATCGGCGCGATGTCGTGCACCGGAAGGCCGTGGCGGGTGCGCAGCCGCCAGCTCATCACCACGGTGCCCACCCGGGCGACCCACGGCCAGTGCAGGCCGGGCACCGGCCGCCGCCGGCCGATCACCAGGTCGGCGCCCCGCTCGAGTGCGTCGACCAGCCGAGGCAAGTCACCGGCATCCATTGAGCCGTCGGCGTCGATGACCGCCACGATCGGAGTCGCCGCGGCGACCATGCCCGCGTGCACCGCCGATCCGTATCCCGGTCGTGGTTCGGCAACCACCTGAGCGCCGTGACGTCGGGCGACCGCGGCGGTGTCGTCGGTGCTGTTGTTGTCGACCACCAGCGCGTGATATCCGGCGGGTATGGCCGCCAGCACCGCAGGCAGCGACTCCTCCTCGTTGAGGCACGGCAGCACCACGGTGACCGCATCGGGCATGGCACCCGACATTAGGCGAGGCCGGCGCCAGTCGTCCGGGGCACTCGCTAATGGCCGCCGTATGGCAGTTGCGGGAACAGCGGCTTCTTTGTCGTTTGTGGGGGCACCGGCTTCGGCGCCACGGTCTGCTGCGTCTGTGTGTGCGGGGGCGCCACCGTCGTTTTAGGGGTGCTTGGCGGTGGGGCGGCACTGGTCGGCGTTTGCGTCGACGTGTACGGCGCCTTCGAGCTTGTCGGCGGCGCCGACGTCGGTGTATTCGGCGCTGTCGACGGCGGTGCACTCGTCGGCGTTGACGGCGAATTCGTCGGTGTCGTGGGCACCAGCGGCGTCTTCGTCGGCGACGTCGGCGTCAGCGGCGTATTCGTCGGCGACGTGGGCACCAGCGGCGTCTTCGTCGGCGGCGTCGGCGTCGGGAATGTGGTCGTCGGACCTATCGGTGGCCTAAACGTCGGCCACGGTGGTGGTATCCAGCCCGGATACGGCGGCCGCCAGCCGGGGAACGGGATGATGATGGGGATCGGGATCGGCCCATTCGGGTTGGGGACGAAGCCGGGTGTGCCAGGCCGGTCGGGCGCCGCGGGGACAGGGCCAGCCGGGACAGGCGTCTCAACCCGTCCGGGCGCGACTAACTGCGGCGGAATGTAGCCGTTGGTGTCCGGAACGATGCCGCCCTGGTATCCGGCGTTGGGCTGATCAGCCGGAGGCGGCGGCACCGGAGCCTGCTGCTGGGTCGGCAACAGCGGCATGAACTTTCCCGGGGCGGCGTTTTGGTGTCCGACAACGGGCTCTGATGCCGCGGTCGGCCGGACGGTGACCACCACCGCGACGGCCAGCGACGCGAACCCGATTACCGCAAATGCGACGACCGCGTTGCTGATGAGCAGTGACCGGCCGCTGAGCCGCGGCCGCCCGATCTCGGCGTCCTCGTCGTAAAAATCGTCGTCGAATTCGTCGATCCCGTCGGCCGGAAGCAGTTCGCCGTCGCCGGTCATCGAGTACGCCAGCTGCGGTTCCTCCGCGGGAGATTCCACTATCCCGGCCGTGGCGGCGATCCCCGTCGCGTCTCCGGAGAGCTGAGTCGCGGGGGCCATCGCCGTCGCATTTCCAGCCGCGGGGGCCATCGCCGTCGCGTCCCCGCCGAGCCCAACCGCGGGGGCCATCGCAGTGGCGTCCCCGGCGAGCCCCACCACAGGGGCCACCGCCGCACCGCGCGCGATCGCGAAGTCGGGATTGTCTATAGCCTCCACCCGCAACGGCGACCGAGCGCGAAGCTGATCGACCACATCGGTGAGGTCAGCCCCCGTACCCGCCACAAAGGCGGCGGTCACCGCGAACGGCGCGGTGCGGAGAAAGGCCAGCAACATGTCGACCGCCGCGGTGGCGGCGTCGGCGCCCACCAGCGGCACGGTCGCCAACACGGTCGCCAGTGCCTCGGCGGCGCCGAGTGCAAACAACGTCGCCGCCTCACCGGTGATCAGCAGCACGACAGAGCCGGGTAGCCCGCCAAAGCCGAAGATGCTCCGCAGCAGCGCCGTCACCGCCTCGGCCTGCGAGACCAGCGCGACGTTTGGAACTCCGGCGCCGGCTAACGCCTGGCGCAGCGCTTCTGCTTGCGCCTGATCCGGCGAGTACAGCCGGGTGGCGACCAGCCGTTGGCCCTCGCCGGCCAGTAAGTGCTGGGCGTCGCCCACCGCCCGGATCAATGTCTGGAACGGGTTTACGGCCAGGTCAACCACCGAGTGCTGGATCGCTGCATTACCGCCGGCGGCCGGCCCGGCAAGCACCAAACGCGCGACCGAACCGGCGACGGCTATCCCCAGGACCGCGTCGGTCGCGGCCAGCCCGCGTGCTCTGCGCGTCAGCGGCCCGGTGTCGGCCTCATCGTCGTCTTCCTCGCCCATCGGAAGAAACTCGGCATCGCCGGCCATGAAGTAGGCCAACCCAGGTCCCACCTGGCCGGTCCACTGCGTTCCCTGGACCGCGGGGGCCATCGCCGTCGCGCCTGGATCCAGCCGAGCCGCGGGCGCCATCGCCGTCGCGTCCTCGGCGAGCCCGGCCGCCATGGCCGCGCCCCGGGCCAGCGCTACGGTGGGGTCGTCGGGGGCCCGCACCGACATGCTCGAGGCGGCTCGTGTTGTCCCCGACAGCGCCGTAGTGGCCTGCGACTCCGACAACACCACGACATCGTGGACACCGGAGTCTTCCAGCGCCCGCCGCAGTTGGTCCGCCTTGGGGTGATCCGACCAGCACAACCGCGTGGCGACCAGCCGGTGGTTCTCGTCGGCCAACAACCGATTCGTGCCGACCACGGTCTCGGTCAATTTTGCGATCGGGTTGTCGGCCAGGTCGACGACGGATTGGTCGATTACGTCATGGCCCGCTGAGGCCGACCCGACAAGGGCCAACTGGGCCACCCGCCCGGTGACCGCAACCCCCAAAACGACGTCCAACGCGGTTCTCCTTCGGCTGGCCACCCCACAACCAGCAAATGTCCCAGCAATCATTACACTGCGATATGGACGGCAGTATCCACTATTGGGATTAGATTCGCCTGTGAGCGCAGCGTAACCGGATCCGCAAGCGCCGGGACGGTTACCGCGGAGCGACCTCCGCGAAATTACCTGTTCTCAGCCATTGCCGCGCCGTCCGGACGGAGAATATGTTCGCAAGCGAGCAACGCAGTCGGCCCGACATGGTGTTACCTCGCGACACCAACGAACCAGCGCCACCAATAACCGTCCTTGATCACCGGGGGGCATCGTGAGCCAGAGTAGCGACGAGGCACCTACCGGCCCCATCAGGGGACAGGCGGCCGCAGCGGGCGGGCAGGCGCATCCGGAGGCCGCCAGCGTTACGGCGGACCCGACACGGCGCTGGAACCTCGTCCGCGACCTGAGCGCCGCAGTCCTGCTTGTCATCGCGCTTTTCCTGCCGTGGAACCTGTATTTCGGCATCGGTGTCCCGGACAGCAGAACGGCCCTGTTCGCGGTCCTAGGCGCGGTGACACTGCTGTCCCTGCTCTCCATCGCCGTGACGTATGTGGGCCCCGGGAAGTCGTCCGGCGCCGGCCGGCTCCGCTTCGTACTCAACGTCCCCTATCAGTTGCTGGTGATCGCGTTCATCGTGTTCGACGCGTTCCAGACGATCCGATCCGGTGGCACCGTGCACGTGCCGGGTGGTGTCGGGCCGGGGGCATGGCTGGGAATCGCCGGCGCGCTGCTGTGCGCACAACCAGTGATCACCGGCTCAGGCGCAGAGCCGGCCGCAGGCGGTGACCGGTTCAGCAAGTGGCGCAGGTCCGCACAGGTCATCGGCTACGCGTCGATGTTCGGCGCATCGCTGAGCACCGCCTTCAACCTGTGCTGGCGGGTGCGGTACGCGTTGCATCCCGCGGACGGCTCGTCCGGCTTTGGCAAGCAGAACATCGCGGTCATCGCCACGGCAGTGGTGTACGGATTTGTCGCGCTGGCCGCCGTCCTCGTCGCGTCCAGGTGGCTTCTTCGCAGCACCAGAGCTTCCCGGCTGGCGACCATCGCGCTCGGGGCCTCAACACTGGTCGCCGGAATCCTGGTGTGGTGCCTTCCCATCGGCCGCGACATCGACGCATTCCACGGCATAGCGCAGAACACGTCGACGGCGGGCGTCGGGTACGAGGGTTATCTGGCCTGGGCCGCGGCCGCGGCGGTTTTCGCGCCACGGACGCTGTTCGGCTACCGCGACGCTGCACCCGACGACGAAAGCCCCTGGCGGGCGGCGGCCCGAAAGGGCTTGCTGCTCATCGCCGTATGGTGCGTGGGTTCGGTGCTGATGAGGACCACCGACCTCGTCGTCGGGGTGATGTTGAACTACCCGTACTCGCGCTACGACACCTTGACGCTGGCCGCGTTCGATTTGGCCACCGCGGTCCTCGCGATCTGGCTTCGGGTCAACCTGGCCAACGACTCTGTTTCGGCGAGACTGATCTCGTCGCTGTGTGGGCTGCTCGTCACGCTGAGCGTTTCTCGTGTCGTGGTGGGCGTCGTGCTGGCTCCGCGATTCCAAGAACCCCCGAATGGCGGCGGGTGGAATAACCCGGTCTACGGAAACAATCTCGCCCAGCAGATCACCAGCACCTTCGATGTGGCGCTGTGTGGGCTCGCGGTGGGCATCCTTGCCGCCGCGATCATCGCGAACCGGCTGACGAGTCGACGGCTGCGGCGCCAAAAGGGCCAAAAGCGCCGTGCTGCCCGCGCCCGCGCCGCAAAGCGCCCGGCGACCCCGGTCCCCCCGTCGGCTGCTGCGACGACCCGTATCCCGACCGGACCCGCAACACAAACGCCTACCGCGGTCCTGTCGCGGCCGGCCGGTTCGCCTCGGATCTTCCGGGGTGATGACTCGGCGACGCGGCAGATTCGGATCCCGAAGCCCAAGATCTACCGGCCGCCGCAAGACTCGACGTAAAGCCAACTACCGCAACGGCGCGAACGCGAATTCGCGCAGGCCGTCATGCGGATCGACGGCCGCCCGGAACCCCAACACCTCCTCGGCACGGCCGGGATCGGCGACGATATGGCGCACGTCGCCGCTGCGGTATTGCCCGGTGATGACCGGCGACAGCGCGCCGCCCCGCGCGTCGCAGAGCGCTGTGGCCACCTCGAGGATCGAGATGGGCCGCCCAGAGCAGACGTTGACGGCGGCAAAGCCGGCGCGGTCGGCTTCTTCCAGCTGCGCCGCAGCGAGGTTCGCCGCGGCCACGTCGTCGACGTGCACGAAGTCACGCATCTGACCGCCGTCCTCGAAAACCTTTGGTGGCTGGTTCTTTTCGATGGACGAGCGGAAGATCGCCGCCACCCCGGAATATGGGGTGTCGCGCGGCATGCCGGGGCCGTAGACGTTGTGGTAGCGCAATGCCACAACTGAGCCGCCCGTCGACTCCGACCACGCCAGCGCGTAATGCTCCTGCGCGGTCTTGCTGGCCGCGTACAGGCTGCGCGGCCGCAGGGCGGCATCCTCGTCGACGAGCCGCCATGTGACCGGCAGCCCGCAGACCGGACAGCGATGCTCGAAGATCCCGGCGTCCAGGTCGGCGCGCCGCCGCGGCAGCGGGTCGACCAGCCCATGCTGCCGACAGTGATAGCGGCCCTGCCCGTACACCACCATCGACGACGCCAGCACCAGACGGCGGACCCGGGCGGCGAACATCTGCGCCAGCAGCACCGTGGTGGCGAAATCGTTGTGGCCGCCGTAGGCGGGCGCGTCGGCGGCGTTCACGCCGGCACCCACCATCGCGGCCTGATGACACACCAGGTCGACACCGGCTAACAGCGGGGCCAGCGCGTCGGCATCGCGGATGTCGACCTGGTGACATCCCGGCCGTAATACCGGATTTAGTCCGTGCGCGGCGGCCAGCAGGGTGTCGACGCCGACGACGTCATGACCCGCCGCCCGCAGCGCCGCACCCACCCGGGACCCGATGAAGCCGGCCGCGCCGGTCAGCAACACCCTCATGGCAGCTCGAACGGCAACGTGACGCCCGCGTGCGGCAAGCAGTGCGTGCACGTCCGCTCGGCGGCCACCCGGCCGATCGCGGCGCGCACCAGGTCCTTCAACAACCCCATGTTCTTTTCGAATTGGGCGAAAACGTCGACGGCTTTCACGCCCTCACCGGGCGTGACACCTGCGTCCAGATCGGTTACCAAAGCAATTGCCGCGTAGCATATTTCGAGCTCACGGGCGAGCACCGCTTCCGGATAGCCGGTCATGTTGACCAGGCTGAACCCGGAGGCGGCGAACCACCGGCTTTCGGCCCGGGTGGAAAACCGCGGTCCGTGGATCACCACCATCGTCCCGCCGTCGACCACGTCGGGCAGGCCGGTGACCGCGGCCCGCAACGTCGGGCAGTACGGGTCGGCGAAGTCGACGTGGATAGCGCCGGAGTCGAAGTAGGTATCGGCGCGCCCGGTGGTGCGGTCGACCAGTTGGTCGGGCGCTACCACGGTGCCCGGACCGATTTCGGTGTTGAGGCTGCCGACCGCGCACGGCGCGAAAACCCGCCGAACGCCGAGCGTGCGCAATGCCCACATGTTGGCCCGGTATGGCACGGTGTGCGCCGGGTACTGGTGGTTTGCGCCGTGTCGGGGCAGGAAAGCGACCTCGCGCTCCCCGATGGCGCCTATCGTGATCGGGGCGCTGGGCTCGCCGTACGGGGTGTCGACGTTGATGTCGCGGGTATCGGGCCCGAAGAACGTGTAGAAGCCGCTGCCGCCGATCACTCCGAGCATTCGCTCATTGTGGTGCATAGGGCAGGATGCCCTCGTGGCCACTTTCGCGCAGTGGGTCTCGGGTGCGCGGCCGCGGACGCTGCCGAACGCGGTGGCACCGGTCGTCGCGGGCACCGGCGCGGCGGCGTGGCTGCACTCGGCGGTGTGGTGGAAAGCGCTGCTGGCGCTGGTCGTCGCGGTCGCGTTGATCATCGGGGTCAACTACGCCAACGACTACTCCGACGGCATCCGCGGCACCGACGACGACCGGGCCGGCCCGATGCGGTTGGTGGGCTCGAGGCTGGCGACCCCGCGATCGGTGCTGACCGCGGCGATCGTCGCCCTCACCGTCGCGGCGTTGGCCGGGTTGGTACTGGCCCTGCTCAGCGCGCCGTGGCTGATCGCGGTCGGCGCCGCCTGCATCGCCGGGGCATGGCTGTACACCGGCGGGTCGAAACCCTACGGCTATGCGGGCTTTGGCGAGGTCGCGGTGTTCGTGTTCTTCGGCCTGGTCGCCGTGCTCGGCACGGAGTACACCCAGGCACTGCACGTGGACTGGGTGGGGCTGGTGCTGGCGGTGTCGACGGGGGCGCTGTCGTCGTCGGTGCTGGTGGCCAACAACCTGCGGGACATCCCCACCGACGCGCAGTCGCACAAGTTCACCCTGGCCGTGCGCTTGGGCGACGCCCGCACCCGCGTGCTGTACCAGGCGCTGCTGGCGACCGCCGCAGGCCTGACCCTGGTGCTGATGGCGGCAACGCCGTGGTGTGCCGTGGGATTCGTGGCCACGCCGCTGGCGCTGCGCGCGCTCGCGCCGGTGCGATCGGGCCGCGTCGGACCTGAGTTGATCCCGGTGCTGCGCGACACCGGACTGGCGATGGTGGTGTGGGCGATCGCGGTGGCGGGGGCTTTAGCACTGGGGGGATCGCTGGCAGCCTAACCACCCGCGAGCAGACGCAAAATCGCATCAAAAACGCCTTTTTTGGACGATTTTGCGTCTGCTTGCGCCACTAGGTGGCTGGTGTCGAACGCGCCTGGTGGGGTAGGTGGTAACCGCTCTTGCGCCTGAGCTTGCTGTGACGGCTGATGTCGGCCTGTGACGGGTTC
>Ga0209040_10000407_pt1 | contig 32858 bp, 26 predicted proteins | sample BogFormECP12_OM3_FD_188240 | JGI IMG/M metagenome (GOLD analysis project Ga0209040, IMG submission 188240) | Bog forest soil microbial communities from Calvert Island, British Columbia, Canada - ECP12_OM3 (SPAdes) (version 2) | ecosystem: Environmental > Aquatic > Freshwater > Wetlands > Bog ... | reverse complement strand
TCAATCTCTACGCGGTGCAGGAGGCCGGCCAGGAGTTCGGCGTCCTGACCGGGATCAAGCGCCAGGTTTACGGCGGCGACGGCTATACGACCTTTGTGCCGCCGGACAGCCTGTACGATCCCGCGCGCGTCGCGATGCACCTGCGCCAGGAACCGCCGCTCGCGGCGTCTGGCGAGCGCGGCGATCCCGCGGTCTGGCACTATCCGGGGATCGATCGTTTGCAGGCGGAACTGTCCGCACTGGCCGCCGGCACGCGAAAGATCCTGTTCTTCGTGCCGTACAACTGGAAGCTGATGCCGCTGCCGGACTCTCCGGGGGCGTCGGTGTGGCGCGAGTGCAAGCTGCGCGTGGCCGCGCTGGCGACACGCGTGCCGAACGCGCTGGCGGTCGATTTCATGCTGCCGAGCCCGATCACCAGCGTGGACGACAATTACTGGGACGGCCAGCACTACCGGATCGCCATCGCCGACCGCATCGCGCGCGACCTGGCGGCGGCCGAGCGCGGCGAGACATCGCCGGACTACCTGGTGCTCGGCGGCGACGGCGTTGACTCAGCCTTGCGCTGAGCGTTCCGCCAGCTTCATCAATACCGGCACCGAAGCGGCGAGATCGGCCACCCGCACCTTCTCGGTCGGCGTGTGCGCCTCGGCGATGTCACCTGGGCCCAGCACGACGCACGGCGCGATTGCCTGAAGCTCCGAGGCGTCGGTGCCAAAGGGCGCGGTTCCGGCCGGCTTGCCGACCAGGTCCACGCACATCCGCACCAGCGGATGGTCCGCCGGCAGTTCCGGTGGGAAGCCTTCGCGCGCCTCGCCCACCGCGATGCCGAAGCGGCTTGCCGCGCCGTACACCGCCTGAAGGACGGGCGCCGGATCGACCTTGGCCGAGTAGCGGAACTTGATGCGCGCGGTGGCCTTCGGCACGGTCACGTTCGTCGCCGCGCCGTGGTTGTCGATCACCACGTTGAAGTCGCTGAACGGCGGATCGTAGTCCGGGTCCTGCAGGCTGGTGTCGCTGCGCAGCCGCTCGGACACGGCTTTCATTTCCATCAGGAACGGGATTAGCGCCCAGTTGGCGTTGCGTCCGCGGCCGGTGCTGCTGTGCGCCTGCACGCCGGTGGCCACACAGGTGAACGCGATGTGGCTGCGATGTCCCCGCACTGGGGCGAGCGCCGTCGGCTCCACCACTATGATGCCATGCGGCTTCACCCGCCGCACCAGCTCCGAGGTCTGCGCGATCAGCCGCGCCCCCTGCTTGGTGGTCTCCTCGTCCGTCGTGATCAGCAGCGTGATCGGCACGTCGTCGGGCAGCGCGCGAGCCGCGACGATGGCGGCCGCGACCGGGCCTTTCATGTCGGTGCTGCCGAGACCGTGCAGGATTCCGTCGGCGTCGAGACGCGCAGACCACGGATCCTCCTGCCAGCCGGTGTCGGGAACCGTGTCCATGTGGCCGGACAGCGCGATGCCACCCGGCGGACCGCGATGCGCCACCAGCGCGCGTTTCGCCACGCCGGCATCGTCGGTGTAGTCGATGCGCTCGATGTCGAAGCCGGCGAGGGCGGCTTCCACCCGGTCGGCTACCGCGAGGTTGGAGACGAAGCTGCGGCTGTCGAGCGCGATCAGGTCGCGGGCCAGGGAAACCAGCTGGGTGGTGGGATCAGACATTAAGCTGCGTCTGTTGCACGGTTATGCAATGAATGCAAATCGACCAGACCGCACATATGATCAGGGCCTCAGCCGCTGAGTTCCAGCGCAACTTCGGGCGATACCAGGACCTTGCGCTGACCCGTCCGGTCGCCGTCAGCCGCAAAGCGCCCCGATGCGGGAAAAGCCATTTTCCCGCCCGTCGGTGGTATGGGTCTTGGCGGTGTAGATCACCTTGCCGGTCATGGTTCATGTTTGTGAAGGGGCGGCGCGCGCACCATGTGCGTGCCGCTTGCCTCAGATCGATTTGCGCAATGATCGGAAGCCCGCGCGAACCTCTTCAGCGAAGAGTTGCGGCTGTTCCCAGGCCGCATAGTGTCCCCCTTCGTCAACGTTGCGGTAGTAGATAAGCTTGTGATACGCGCGCTCCGTCCAACTCCGCGGGGCTTGATAGTTCTCACCAGGAAAGACGCTCACCGCAGCTGGGACGGAGACGTTAGCGGCGTTGTAAAGGCTGAAGTGAAGTTCCCAATAGAAGCGAGCCGCAGAAATCGCTGTGTTCGTCAACCAGTAGAGCGTGAAGTCGTCGAGCACGTCGTCCCGTGTAAGGTCGCCTGCGGGGTGTCCATTGATGGTGCGCCCGAGCACGGCCGAGGTGATCGCCGCCGCCGGCTGGCCATAACCGTCACCGTGGTCAAAGAGCCAGGCTGCCAGGCCGATGGGCGAATCAGCCAATCCATATAGCGTTTGTGGGCGCGTCCCCATCATTTGTGCGTAGGCGCGTCGCTTCCCAAACAAGACCTGGAGCTGCTCGTACGCGCGTCCTTCGTCGGCTGAGAGACCGGATGGCGGTGGGTCGCCGGCCTGAAGCGCCTTCGCAATGTCGGGTGGAATTGTTCCAGGGAAGTTGGTGTGAATGCCCAGCACTTCGGTAGGCGCCTGTTTGGACATCACAGTGCAGACACCCGCGCCCAAATCGCCGCCTTGCGACACAAATTGCGTGTATCCAAGGCGCTTCATCAGCACGACCCAGGCGCGTGCGGTGCGCTCTGCCCCCCAACCGTTAGTCGTCGGCTTACCTGAAAAACCGTAGCCCGGCAAAGAGGGAATCACCAAATGGAAAGCGTCCGATGCGTTCGCGCCATGTGCCGTGGGATTGGTCAGGGGATCGATAATCTTCAGTTGCTCGATGACCGAGCCGGGCCACCCATGCGTGACGATGAGCGGCAGCGCATTTTCATGTTTCGAACGAACATGAATGAAATGAATGTCTAGTCCATCGATCTCGGTGATGAATTGCGGTAGGGCGTTCAGTTTCGCCTCGCCCTTGCGCCAGTCGTAATCTGTCGCCCAATAGCGGGCGAGTTCCTGCATTGTCGCGAGCTGCACGCCCTGCGATTGATCTGCGACGGTCTCCTGTTCAGGCCACCTCGTCGCCGCTATGCGCTGGCGGAGGTCGACGAGTGCATCCTCCGGAACGTTAACCTTGAAGGGCCGCACTGCCTTGCCGTCAGCCGCCGCAGCAAGGTTTCCAGGGAGGAGACTGACCGCAACCGTGGCTGCCGAAGCGGCGAGAAGGGCTCGCCGCGTGGGCGATGTTGCAGACATGGCATTCCTCCTTCGTTGGCTATTTCAGATCGATTTGCGCAGCGATCTGAACGCGGCTCGGACCTCGGTAGAAAGGAGTTCCGGCTGTTCCCAGGCTGCAAAGTGCCCGCCTTTGTCGACCTTGTTGTAATATATGAGCTTAGGATACGCCCGCTCGGCCCAGTTCCGCGGCGTCTGGTAGAGTTCGTCAGGGAAGACGCTCACGGCGGCCGGAACGGCGACGCCCTTGGGACTGAAAAAGGCGAGCTTATTCTCCCAATAGAGGCGAGCCGACGAAACACCGGTGTTGGTCAGCCAGAACAGCGTGATGTTGTCGAGGACATCGTCACGCGTCAGACCCTCGGTCTGTCCGTCGAACGCGCGCGCGATGAGCTCGAGACTGCGCGCGTCGTGGTCGAGCAGGAAGGTCGCGAGGCCGATGGGCGAGTCCGCAAACCCGGTCATTGTTTGCGGGCGTGTTGCCATCCAGAAGGCGTAGTAAACATGCTTGTAGAAGAAAACGAGCTGATCGTACGAGCTTCTCTCCTCAGCGGAGAGACCGGACGGCGCCGGCGCACCGGCCAAACATGCCTGGTCGATATCTGCAGGAATTGCGCCGGGCATGTTGGTGTGAATGCCGAGCAGTTCAGGCGGCGCCTGCACGCCCAGCAGATCGGAGATGACCGCGCCAAAATCGCCACCCTGCGCGACAAAGTGCTTGTAGCCAAGGCGCCGCATCAGCGTGGTCCAGGCACGCGCGATACGCTCGGGCCCCCAGCCGGTCGTCGTCGGCTTGACGGAGAACCCGTAACCGGGCATCGACGGGATCACCAGATGGAAGGCGTCCGATGCGCTTCCGCCATGTGCCGTGGGATTGGCGAGCGGCTCGATAATCTTCAGCTGTTCGATCACCGAACCGGGCCAGCCATGCGTCACGATCAGCGGCAACGCATTTTCATGCTTGGAGCGGACGTGGATGAAGTGGATGTCCAGCCCGTCGATTTCGGTGATGAAGTTGGGCACGGCATTGATCCGCGTCTCGACCTTGCGCCAGTCGTAGTCGCTCTGCCAGTAGCGCAGAACCTGCTGGACGGTTTTGAGCGGCACGCCCTGAGAGTGATCGGCGACAGTCTCCTTGTCGGGCAAGCGCGTCGCCGCCAGGCGCCGGCGCAGGTCGACGAGGGCTTCCTCCGGGAAATAGACCTGGAAGGGGCGGATGGCCTCCCGTTCGGCAGCGGTAGCCTCGGCTTCAGAGCCTTCAGTCGTGGGCATCAGTGAACCTCCCTGGTTTCATGAGCGATTGGCCCGATATGCCGCAGTTTGCTCGAAGGTCGGCGTAGAGCGTCTTCGAAGCCCGGCAACAGCTCGTTACGCCTTATTAGCAGTTGTCAGCGATGTTCCCCGTTCACCGGTGCCCGTACGCGGTGAAGATGTAATCTTTTGCCGCCGCAATCTCATGGCACGCGGCCCCGCACTTGGCGTCCTTCTGAGTGGGCGTGAACGTGTCGGACGCGGCATCGTAGGCAAACTCGGCGTATGCCCATCCGTGCGTGTCCGGGAATCGCTTGCTATCCTTCACGATGAAATCAACGTCTTTCTGGGTGTCCGGGATGTTCACGGAAAAGGGCGCCTCAGCACTCTTCTTCGGTCGCCACTCGATCTTCGCAATCTTGGAGCCGTCGGGGAAAGGCTTGCCGTTGCCGGGAACGCCGGCCCGGTAGGCGTCGATCATCACGGGATTGGCGACTTCCGCCTTGAGCAGTTCTTCGGTCTGACTGACGGCGACAACCTGCCAGTCTTCGTATCCCCTGAACTCAGAGAACGCGAGCCCATCCGGTGTCACCACCGTGTATTTGTCCTGCGCCGCGAGGGCGATCCCGCCCAAGGCAGCAAGTATTACGACAGTGATCGCGATCTCAGACGGAGACATGCGCTTGCGACGTCGCATTGAACCTTCCTCCTCAGTTACGCGCGTTTCAGAACGGCCGGATTTCTCGGATCGGCGGTGAACGTCCTGTCGGTGCGACGACGAGGGACTGTGGCGTCAGGTTAAACATTCTCGGCGAGACGGGTAAGCTCAGGCCAATTTTTCTTTCGATGTCAAGCGACAAAATGGTGAGAGGAACGGCGCGGCGGGCGAATATGTGCGACAGCGAACGACACGGTCGCGCGCGAGCACCATGACGTCATTTGTGAAATGAGTCATTACGGTATGCGATCATAAGCCAGGCGGCGGGCCAGCCAACAGCCGACGTCGACGCCGGACACCTTGCCGGATGCGTCGCGGCGGAACGCCAGCGTCCAGTCGCCCGGCGGCGTGTGGTCCAGCGCGCGCGGGCAGGGCAGCACCCAGACATCGCCTCCGACCGGGCCAAGGGTTTCCATGCGTCCTTGCCCCAGGAAGCCGGAGAAGCCGCCGTAGAGCACGCCGCCGGCATCGATCACGGTCAACTCGGCGTCCAGCTCTGCGCTGCGGTAGCGGCCGGCGACGTCCTTGGCAGGCGCACTGTCGATGGGGCGCAGGTGCGAGGTCTGGTTCTCGTGCGGGCGGTCCATCCACAGGCCGCTGTCGGTGGGGCGAAGCCGCACGCTCCCGTTGTCGCTGCTGGCGATGCCGTCGGCATGCAGGGCGAGGCGTTCCGGAAAATGGCCGTAGCGCAGGCGGAGCTTGCCATCCGGCGCATCGATGCGCACCGCGAGCCCGGTCTCCGGCTCGGTGTAGGCGCCCAGCCAATCGGGCGGCGCAGCGGCGACGGCAGGCGGTGGCCGCTCTTCGCCCAGCACGGCGGCGAGCACGTCCACTGCTGCCTCGTGCGCGTCCGCCAGGTGGTTGAACATGACGACGACGGAGACGCGCTCCGAGGGCACGTAGATCCGGTGGCTGCGCCAACCACGCAGCGCGCCACCATGAGCGGTGACCGGACGGCGCAGCTCGGTGCCCCGGTTCAGGCCGAAGCCGTAGACCGCCGGGGCGCCGTCGGCGAAGCCCACCGGAGCGGACAGGCGGCGGTACAGCGAGCCCGCATCGTCGCGCGTCGCGTCGATGTGGCGCTCCCAGGCGATCATGTCGTCGAGGCTGGCGCCGAGCCCGGCGTCTCCGGTCCACAGGATGCGGTTCTCCGCGCGCCGAAAGCCGCTGGCCGGCGTGCCCTCGTAGCCCTCGGTGCCGTCGGGCATGGCGCGGGTGTCGGCGGCCAGGAATGCGGTCGCCATGCCGGCGCGCTCGAACACGCTGGTGCGCAGCAGCTCGGCGAAGCCGCGGCCGGTGCGGTCCTGCACGATGTCGCACAACAGGCGAAAATTCTGGTTGACGTAGGAGTGGCGCGTGCCCGGCGCGAAGTGCAACGTGCGGGTGCCGCCGATTACGCGGGCGGCCTCGGCGTCGCCGAACGGGGCCTCGGCCGGCGAGCCGTGCAGCATCGCCACCGCCCAGTAGTCGCGCAGGCCGGACTGGTTGTGGCACAGGTGCAGCGCAGTTGGCGCGGGCTGTTCCAGGTGTGGCAGGCAGGCGCGCACGTCGGCATCCAGCACCGACGGGTCGGGGAAGGCGTCCACCACCACGGCGCAGGTGAACTGCTTGGTGATCGAGCACATTCGGAACAGCGAGCGCGGCGTGAACGGGATGCGGCGTTCGGCGTTGGCCCAGCCCCAGGCGTGGCGCAGCAGCACCTCGCCGTCGCGTAACGCGGCGATGGCGCCGCCGGGCCCGGGGTAGGCGCGCGGCAGGGTTTCGACGATGCGGTCGAGACGGGTGGTCAGGGTGGAGGTCATGGGTGGCACTGTCGCGCCCTTGGTATCGCCAGGTAAAGATGGGCATGGCGTTGGCGATGGGTTGCGCTGTCAAATGGCTCTGCCATATTCGGAGGTATTACCCAGCGATAATAGGGCACCCGTCATGGCGACCTCGATCAAGATCGATGACGAGCTGAAAGGCCGCGTGCAACGCTTGGCTGGTCTGCGGCGGCGATCAGCCCACTGGATCATGCGCGAGGCAATCGCGCAGTACGTCGCGCGCGAGGAGGCCCGCGAGAGCTTCAGACAGGAGGCGAAGGCCGCGTGGACCGCGTACCAGGAAACCGGCCGGCACCTGACTGAGCAAGAGGCAACCGACTGGCTGAACACTTGGGGCACCGAGCGGGAGACAGCACTGCCTGAGTGCCACGAGTAATTGTCACCGAAGGGGCAGCGCTCGGCCTAGAACGCTGTCGGCGGTTTCTGGCCGAACGGAACCGGGAGGCCGCTCGGCGTGCCAGCCAGGCTATCGCACGGCACATCGGGCTGTTGGCGGCCAACCCGGCCATTGGTCGGCGGGTTCCACAGGTGCCGGAGCTTCGCGAATTGGTAATTGGCTTCGGGGACTCCGGCTATGTGGCGCTCTACCGCCACGTTCCGACCGCTGATGCCGTGTATGTCCTGGCCTTTCGGCATCAGAAGGAAGCGGGGTACTGACAGGCGGCGGTTGGTGAGAGGGACTTGCGAACGGGTCGGAGAACGCGACCACGCCGAGTCGATGACGATGGTCACGGTGGTCGGATCACACGGCCAAACGGTACGCAGCATCGCCAGTCGGTACGTCCACTCCACCGACACCCTATTGCTGGTCGCAGCCGATGCCGTGGCGAATGCCACCATGAGGCTGATGGGCGAGAACGCGTAGGATGCGAATTCGGATCGCGAGCGCGGGGACTGGATCAGGAACACGTAGGCTTACGGGCCAGATCGCCACCATCCTGAGGCGAAATCATCAGTTGGATTGGGTAGCCAGTCTCGTGAACCAGCGAGAAAGTTCGATGGAAACAGGTCGATCCAGTGCGAACGGCCCGCGTTGGAATCTCTTAACGTATGGACCGAAGCTGTTTGGACCGTGGTTCTTCTCCACCAAAGTTCGCAAGGTTGGACATTCATCAATCGGGGGATGCAGAACAGCGACGCAAGGCCAACCGATTGGCCAGCGGCGTTTCCCCTCCAAGTCGTTATAGAAGTAGTCGTTGATACCCCTTCCGGCTGGCATGTTCAGCAAGCACACGGCATCGACGACCTTGCCACGCATGTTATTGGCAGGATATCCAGCTTCAGTGCCTTCGGGAATGTAAATTGCGATCAAATCATCCGTGCCTACAAGCTCACGCGACATCTTCCAAAGCAGATCCTGAGCGGCTTCTGGCAGTGCGATGTGGTCAAATTTGGGTCCGAAGCCATATTGAGGACCGATATATCGGAAACGCATTGCGCCAAGCCTTCCACTGTTCCTGCCGGGCTGCATCACGGTACGACGTTGGCGCCGGACGGGGCGTCAAGAGAGGGTTGGCAGCTTCCTACCCCGCTCTCATGCTTGCGTCGCTCATCCCGGCACCAGCGGTGCGTGCAGCCGCGTGTCCTTGCAGATGATGCCGCCACGATCGCCGATCGTGATGTCGCCATAGCACTCAGCAAACACCGGCGGCAGCGGCCGCGCCCCCGGCGGGGAGAGCCACAGCCGCAACAGATGGCGCTTGCGCTCCACCTCGGGCCAGTCCTCGTATCCCGTGCGGGCGTGCAGGATCGTGTGGTTGTGCAGGAACTGGATGTCGCCCGGCATGAAGTTCATGTCGAGCCGCAAGTCGGGATCGCCAGCCAGGTCGGCCAGCAAGTCGAGTGCTTCGATATCCTCGGGTGTCAGCCGCCGTGCCTCGGGAAACCGCTGCGACGAGCCGATATGCAGCCGGGAATACAGCACCGAGACTTTGCCGGCATGCTCGTTGAACACCGGTGCCTCGTAGAACGGCGCCTTGCCCTCCGGCACCTCGCCGCGGCGGTCGACGGGGAACGGCCGATACAGTCGTTCCAGCAGATCGGGCCTGCGCGCCAGCATGACATTGTGCACCGTCATCGAGCTGACGATCGCCGACAGCCCGCCCGACTTCGTGCGCCGTAGGCACAGCAGGGCGACAACATCGCAGCGATCGATATGGAAGTTCTGGCGTTCCGAGGTCGCATAGCTGCGGATCGTGGGATCGGTCGCGCTGCTGCCGCCGAGATCGTAGACATGCCCGAGCAGATGCCCCTTCGCGTTCTGCGAGCGGGCACTGCCGAAATAGCTGCCGATGCCCCAATAGGCGGTGGCGCTCTCGGCGATCGGCCGGTCCTCCACCGGCACGCTCCGCAGCAGCACGAAGCCGCGCCCGTCGAGCACCTCGGCGCGCAGCCGGTCGAGCACCGGCCCGAGTGTCGGCAGCGGGAAGTCCTCGCGGCGGATGGCGGCAATGTCGAGGCCGCGCGCCTGCACCGACTTCAGCGCCGCTTCAATCTCGGCAACTTCCGCTGGGGACAGGCGGTAGCTCCACTCCGCCTCACGTGAGCGCATATCCGCGCCGATCCAGGCGGAGGGGCCTTCGATGGGTCGCCGCAATGACAAGGTAGCGGACATCAGACGTCACCTTCGATGGGTTTCGCTCCGCTCAACCCATCCTACGATCCACCGCTGCAAGCAAGCCGTAGGATGGGTAGAGCGTAGCGAAACCCATCGAACCTCCGCTACCCGAACCGCTCCAGCCGATAGTGTGGATCCACCGACGCGCCGCGCACCGCATCGGCGGTGATCCGCCCGATGACCGGCCCCAGCGTGTAGCCGTTCGCGCTGACCGCGTTGAAGAACCCCGGCGACCCCGGTGCCTCGCCGAGGATCGGCGCGCGGTCGATCGACGAATTGATGCCGGTCCACGCACGGACGAACGACAGGCAACGCAGCACCGGCAAGGCGCGCGCGCAGACCCACAGATTGCCCTCGATGTTGCGGCGCAGGTTGGACGAGCGCCCACTTGCCGGATCGAAGCCGCCGAACCAGCCGCCGCCGACCAGGAAGCCGCCGCTCGCCTGCTGCTTCAGCGACAGGTGCCGGTTGGCGAGCGCGATCAGGTGCCGCGTCATCGGCGGCGCCGGTTCGGTGACGATCACCTGCTGCACGGTGCCGGTGACCGGCAGGTCGAGCCCCACCATGCGGCCGACGCGCGCCGCCCCTGGACCGGTCGCATTCACCATCCGGCCGGCGACGATCAGCCCCTTCGTGGTCTGCACCTGCCACGCCGTGCCCTCGCGCGCGATCGCCAGCACCTCGGCGCCGCGCAGCAGCCGCGCGCCGGCGCGCTGCGCCAGCTTCAGCACCGCCAGCGTGCCGCGCAGCGGATCGCCGTACCCCTCCGCCGGGACGAAATCGGCGCCGACCATGTGCTCCGACAGCGCCGGCGCCAGCGCGCGCAGTTCGTTGGCGCCGAGTACGTGGCTTTCGATGCCCCAGCGCCGCTCCATCGCCGACTTGCGACGCAGCCATTCCAGTCCCGCCGCGTCTTCCGCCAGCATCAGGCCGCCTTCGGTGCGGATGCCGAGGTCCTCGCCGGCCTCGGCGGCGAACTGCTTCCACAGCGCGATGGAGCGTGGCGCGAGCGGCAGCGTATGCGCCGCCTGGCCGCCGTCGTCCGGCGTCTCGTCGGTGAAGTCGTAGGACAGCAGTTGCACGTGCAGGCTGCCGGCATTGGCGGTGCTCGCCGCCATGCCCGCCTCGTCGCGTTCGGCAAGCAGCACATCGACGCCGTCGTGTGCCAGAAAATATGCGCTGCACAGGCCGGCGAGGCCGCCGCCCATCACCAGCACATCGCAGCGCCGCGTCTCCTGTGGCAGCGGCGGCAGGCGGTGCAGGCGCACCGGGGGATTGGGCAGTTCGAGCAGCGGCGCCTCGAACTCGGGCGCCGCGAACATCAGTGGCGCGGCAGGCACCGGACGCAGCGGCGCGCGCGGTGCGGCGAACGCGTGGTCGTCCGGCGCATCGGGGCAGAGCCGCGCGATGGTGGCCGCACAGAAGCGGCCCTGGCATCGCCCCATGCCGGCACGCGTCGCCTTCTTCAACGCCGGCAGCGAGGCGAGGCCGTTGGCCAGTTCCTGGCGCAGGCGGCCGGCTGTCACCTCCTCGCACCGGCAGACGATGGTGTCGTCGGTCAGCGTACCGGGGCGCAGGCGGATCGGCCGGAACAGCGTCCACAGCGCATCCTGGAATGCCAAAGCCCGGCGCAGTGCCGCCCGCGTGGCCGGTTCGTCCGGCGCCTGCAAGCCGAACTCACGAGCCGCCGCCAGGCCCGCCAGCCGGCCGCACGCCATGGCGACGCGCGCGCCGCCGAGCGAGGCGCCGTCGCCGACCGCGAACACACCGGCCACCGAGGTGCGACCGTCTTCGTCGGAGTCGCTCGCGAGGTGACCGAGCCCGACATCGACGAAGCGTTGCTTCACGCCCAGTGCGCGCGCAAGGCCAGTCTCCGGCTGAAACCCCAGGTTCAGCGCGACGACATCGACATCGTAGTGGCGATCGAGCTTGCGGCCGGCGATATGCGCGGACTGAACGCGGCCGTCGCCGCGCAGCTCCTTCACCCGTGCCGACCAGATCACCGGAACGCCGGCGCGCTTCAACTTGAGCAGCATGCTGACGCCCTCGCGCACCAGATCGGGTGCGGAACGTGCCATGTCCCATGCTTCGCGCCATGCGGCTGGCGAAGGTCGAGGCGCCGCTTCGACCACGGCCAGCGGCTTCACGCCGCCGGCGAGCAGCTCGCAGGCAAGCTGAAGGTTGAGTGGCCCGCTGCCGGCGATCAGCACGCGCTCGCCCGGGCAGACGCGCTGCGCGCGGACCAGCGTCTGCAACGCGCCGGTGGTCATCACGCCGGGCAGCGTCCAGCCGGGCAGCGGCACCGGCCGCTCGTGTGCGCCGGGCGCCAGCACCAGCCGGCGCGGCCGGAACGTCACCGCGCGGCCACCCACCAGTGCGGCGATCTCGTCCGCGGCGAAGCCGCCCCAGACGGTGGCCTCGGTCTCGATGCGCGCGCCTGCGGCGAGCGCGCGGTCGCGCAACCGCGTTCCCAGCAGGAACTGCGGATCGGGCGCGGCATCTGCATGGCTGTCGGCGAGCGGCTTGGCATATTGCCCTCCGGTGGCGCTGCGCTCGTCCAGAACGACGACCGACGCGCCGGCCTCGGCGGCCGCGATGGCTGCCGACAGCCCGGCCGGGCCGGCGCCGACCACCAGCACATCGCACACATGGTCCTCGGCCTGTGCGCCTTCGGGTTCGCGGCCGAGCGGTGCCAGCGGCAGCGGCGCATCGCCGGTGACCACCATGCCGTCTGCCACCTTGATCATGCAGGCGCGCTGGCCGATGCGGCCATCCACCGTCACCACGCAGTCGAAGCAGGCGCCCATGCCACAATGCAGGCCGCGCGGCGCGCCCCTGGCGGTGCGGCGGAACGCGACAATGCCGGCGGCCGACAGCGCGGCGGCGATGGTCTCGCCTTCGAGCGATGGGATCGGCTGGCCGTCGAAATGGATCGTCACCGTGTTGCCGGTGGCGCGGATCGTCTTGTGGGAAAGGCGCATGGCAGTCCAGCATGCCGGAGAAGATTCGCTGGGGCGAGGGAGCACAACATGCCAGCATCACTGATCCGCAGCCGCGCGATGATCACGCGCGCGATCGATCGTCATCGCTGGGAAGAGATCGCTGAGGGCGCGGTGCTACAGGAGGACGGCACCATCACCGCGATCGGCACCTTTGCTGATCTGCAACGGCACCATCCCACCGTTCCGGTGATCGGCACCGGCAACGAAATCCTGCTGCCGGGCTTCATCAACGGCCACCATCACGTGGGGCTGACACCGGTGCAGCTCGGCTCGCCGGACATGCCGCTGGAACTGTGGTTCGTCACCCGAATGGTGATGCGCAACGTGAACATATATCTCGACACGCTGTATTCGGCGTTCGAGATGATCGCCTCCGGCATCACCACGGTGCAGCATCTGCACGGCTGGGCGCCTGGGAAGCTGGCCGACGTGGAGACGCGCTGCGAGGACGTGATTCGCGCGTATCAGGATGTCGGGATGCGCGTGTCCTACTCGTTCTCGGTGCGCGACCAGAACCGGCTGGTGTACCAGGACGATGCGGCGTTCGTCGCCAGCCTGCCGCCGGAGCTGCGCGGGCCGGTGCAGCGCTGGTACGACCGGTTCCAGCTCTCGCTGGAAGACTTCATTGCGGTGTTCGAAGACCTGCACGGCCGGCACCACAACAAGAGCCGCGCGAAGATCCAGTTGTCACCGGCGAATCTGCACTGGTGTTCCGACGCGGCGCTGACGCGGCTCGCCGAGACCTCGCGGCAGTACAACGTGCCGCTGCACATGCATTTGCTGGAGACGGCGTATCAGAAGGAGTACGCGCGCCGGCGCGGCGACTGCACCGCGGTGGAGTACATCGAGCGGTTCGGCCTGCTCGGGCCGCAGATGACGCTGGGGCACGGCGTGTGGCTGAACGAGGCCGACATCGACAGGCTTGCCGCCACCGGCACCTGCGTCTGTCACAACTGTTCGTCCAACTTCCGCCTGCGTTCGGGCGTGGCGGCGCTGAACGTGTTCGAGGCCAAGGGGATCAACACCGCGATCGGCCTCGACGAAGCCGGCATCAACGACGATCGCGACATGTTGCAGGAGATGCGCATGGTGCTGTGCGCGCATCGGGTGCCGGGCATGGAGGACGATGTGCCGACGCCGGCGCAGGTGTTCCGCATGGCGACTTCGGGCGGCGCGAAGACCACGGCGTTCGGTGAACGGCTTGGTGTGCTGGAGGCCGGGCGCGCCGCGGACATGGTGCTGATCGACTGGCACCAGGTGAGCTGGCCGTATCTCGACGCGGAGACGCCGCTCCTGGATGCGGTGCTGCAACGCGCCAAGGCGCAAGGCGTGCGCACCGTGGTCTGCGACGGCGAGGTGATCTACGCCGATGGCAGGTTCACCAAGGTGGATCGCGACGGCGCCTTGCGCGCGCTGCACGACGATCTGAATAAGGCGCTGGCGGATGATGAGGTGGAGCGGCGCAAGCTGTCGAAGTCGCTGCTGCCGCATGTGAAGGCGTTCTACGCCGGCTATTTCGACCCGGCCGCACATGCGCCATTCTACCGGCCGAGTTCCCGCATCTGATCGGAGGCAGCACATGGCCGACTATGACCTGGTGATCTGCGGCGGCACGGTGGTAACGGCCGCCGACACGTATCGCGCCGATGTCGGCGTGCGCGACGGCCGTATCGCGGCGATCGGCGACAGGCTGGACGGCACCGACACACTGGATGCCGGCGGTCTCTACGTGATGCCGGGCGGCGTCGATACGCATTGCCACATCGAGCAGTTGCGGCCCGGTGGCGGCGCGGACGAGGAGAGTTTTGTCACTGGCAGCACTGCATGCCTGGCGGGCGGGACCACCACCGTCATCACCTTTGCCGCGCAGTTCAAGGGACACGGCATCCGCGACACGCTGGCCGAGTACCATCGGCGCGCGAAGCAGGCGATGGTGGATTACAGCTTCCATCAGATCATCACCGATCCGTCCGATAGCGTGGTGCGCGATGAAATTCCGGAAGTGGTGGCGTCCGGCGTGCGCAGCCTGAAGGTGTTCCTCACCTACGAGCCGTCGCATCTGGATGACCGCGAGTTCATCCGCGTGCTGGCGGCGGCGCGGCGCACCGGCGCGCTGGTGACGGTGCATTGCGAGAACTACGAGGCGATCCGCTGGCGCACCGCGGCGCTGATGGAGGATGGGCGCAGCGCGCCGAAGTATCATGCGTGGTCGCGGCCGAAGGTGGTGGAGCGGGAGGCGACCTATCGCGCCATCGCGCTGGCCGAGATGGTGGATCAGCCGATCCAGGTGTTCCATGTGTCGTGCTCGGAAGTGGCGGAGGAGATCGCCCGGGCTCAGGCACGCGGGCTGAAGGTGTGGGCGGAGACCTGCCCGCAGTATTTCGTGCTGGGGGCGGCCGACATGGACCGGCCCGGATTCGAAGGCGCCAAGTTCATGTGCAGCCCCAGCCCGCGAGATGCGGCGACCAGCGAGGCGCTGTGGGGCGATGTGCGGCGCGGCACGCTCGATGTCGTGTCGTCCGACCACAGCGGCGCCAGCTACGAAGGCGAGGGGGGAAAGCGCATCCACGGCAACAACGCGCCGTTCCCGGATATTCCGAACGGCGTACCGGGCCTCGCCGCGCGGATGCCTTTGGTGTTCAGCGAGGGCGTGGCGAAGGGGCGGATCGATCTCAACACCTATGTGCGACTGATCGCGACCAATCCGGCGAAGCTGTTTGGGCTGTATCCGCGCAAGGGCACCATCGCGCCGGGGTCGGATGCCGACTTGGTGCTGTGGGACCCGGGTAAGCGCGTCACCATCACCAACGCGATGATGCAGCACGTGATCGACTACACTCCATACGAGGGGATCGAGGTGACTGGCTGGCCGGTCGCCACTGTGAAGGGCGGGCGCGTGGCGATGCGTGACGGAAAGGTGCAGGCGGAGGCGGGAACCGGCCAGTTCCTGCCTCGCGGGCCTTATAAGCTGATCGAACCGCGCGGGGTGTTGCCCGACGGCTTCGACGCATCACAGTCCGCGTAGAACAGGCATTGCGATGACCACCGACGCGCCACAGCCGCCGGCCCGTCCCCAACACTCCGTGCCGGCGCGCGCCCTGGGAGCCGGTGCAGTGGGCGCACTCGCACTGGGAGCGCTCGCCATCGGCGCTCTCGCCATCGCCCGCCTGGCCATTGGCCGGCTCGTGATCGGTCGGGGAAGCATGCGCACCTTGCATGTTCATCGGCTTACCGTGGACGAACTGAAGATCGGCCGCATCGCCCGCGACTGATGATCCGTGGCAGTATGGCGCCATGTTGGACGACCGGACCCAGATGCGGCGCCTGCATCGCGCGGCTGAAGCGGACGTGCTTGCGCCGCTGCTCGATGCGGCAACGTTGGCATCGGACGTTGCGTCACGGGTGGATTCACGCGCCCGCGCGCTGGTCCACGCCGCCCGCGCCGCACACCGGCCCGGCGGCGATGTCACCGACTTCCTGGCCGAATACGGTCTCGGCACCGCGGAAGGCGTGGCGCTGCTCTGCCTCGCCGAGGCGCTGCTGCGCATCCCGGACGCCGCCACCGCCGATGCGCTGATCGATGACCGCATCGCTGCCGCCAACTGGCAGGCGCATGTAGGCCATGGCGACTCGCTGGCGGTGAACGCATCCGCCTGGGCGTTCATGCTGACCGGGCGCGTGCTGGCGCTGGATAATGTGGGCGGCGTCATCGGCGGCGTGATCCGCCGCCTGGGCGAGCCGGTCATCCGCACTGCATTGCGCCGCGGCATGCGCGTGCTGGCGCGGCAGTTCGTCATGGGCCGGACCATCCACGAAGCGCTGGCGCGCGCTGACCAGCGCTCGCGCTACAGCTTCGACATGCTGGGCGAGGCGGCGAAGACGCACGCCGATGCGGAACACTACCGGCTCGCCTATCTCGACGCGATCGGCGCCATTGGTCGCAGCCCATTGGCACGTGCGTCGGGCATTTCAGTCAAGCTCTCGGCGCTGCATCCGCGCTACGAGCCGTTGCAGGCGGCGCGCTGCGTGCCGGCGCTGATCGGCTCGCTGAGCGTCCTCGCGCTCGCAGCGAAAGCCGCGCACATCGGGCTTACCGTCGATGCGGAGGAGGCGGACCGACTGGAAATCAGCCTCGACATCTTCGCCGCTGTGCTGGCCGACCCGAGATTGGCCGGCTGGGACCGGCTCGGTCTCGCAGTGCAGGCCTATCAGAAACGGGCGCTTCCGCTGATCGACTGGGTTGCCGCACTGGGCCGGCGCACGCACCACCTTATCCCGATGCGGCTGGTGAAGGGCGCCTACTGGGACAGCGAGATCAAACTGGCGCAAGTGCAGGGCCATCCGGACTATCCGGTGTTCACCCGCAAGGCCGCGACCGACGTGAGTTGGCTTGCCTGCGTGCGCCGCATGCTGGAGTGCCGGGATGCAATCCGGCCCGCGTTCGCGACGCACAACGCGCACAGTCTCGCGTTCATCCTCGAATGCGCCAGCGGGGGCGAGTTCGAGATGCAGCGCCTGTACGGCATGGGCGAGGCGCTGTACCACGATGCGTCGTATCCGGTGCGTGTCTATGCACCGGTCGGCACGCATGAGGACCTGCTCGCCTATCTGGTGCGCCGGTTACTGGAGAACGGCGCCAACACCAGCTTCGTGCATCGCCTGGTCGATCCGTCGGTGCCGGAGGAGGCCATCGTTGCCGATCCGGTGGCACGGCTGCGCACGCTCGGTGCCAGCCGCAATCCGCGCATTGCTCTCCCGCGCGATCTCTATCCGGATCGCGTCAATTCCGCTGGTGTCGATCTCGCCGACCGTACGATCGGGCCGGACCTGCTCGCCGCGATCCACCGGCACGCCAATCGCGTGACGACAGGTGTGCGCGAGATCCGCAGCCCTGCCGATCGCCGCGTGCTGGTCGGCGCGATCGACGATGCGGGTCCGGCGGAAATCGATGCGGAACTCGACGTGCTCGCGCATGGCTGGCGCGAGTGGGACATGGCCGGTGGCGAGCATCGCGCCGAAGTGTTGGAGCGCACCGCCGATCTGATTGAGGCATCGCGCGACGAACTGCTGTTCCTGCTAGCCCGCGAGGGCGGCAAGACATTGGCCGACGGCATCGCGGAAATCCGCGAGGCCGCGGACTATTGCCGGTTTTATGCGCTGCATGCGCGCAGGGAATTCACCACGCCGCGCGAGTTGGCGGGACCGACCGGCGAACGGAACACCTGGGCGCTCGGCGGGCGTGGCGTGTTCGCCGCTATCTCGCCGTGGAACTTTCCGTTGGCGATCTTCACCGGCCAGATCGCCGCCGCACTCGCCGCCGGCAACGCGGTGGCCGCCAAACCCGCCGAGCAGACGCCATTGGTCGCGGCACGCGCCGTCGCGCTGCTGCTTGAGGCGGGTGTGCCGGGCTCGGCACTGGCACTGCTGCCGGGTGACGGCACGGTCGGCCAGACGCTGGTGAACGATCCACGCATTGCAGGCGTCGCCTTCACCGGCGGGACCGAAACGGCGCACGCGATCGCGCGGTCCCTCGCGGCGCGGTCCCTCGCCGCGCGGCCCGGGCCGATCATTCCGTTCATCGCGGAGACCGGCGGTGTCAACGCGATGATCGTGGACAGTTCGGCGCTGGCCGAGCAGGTGGTCACCGACGTGTTGATCGGCGCGTTCGGCTCGGCCGGGCAGCGCTGCTCGGCGCTACGGCTGTTGTGCCTGCAGGATGACATTGCCGACCGCGTGCTGCGCATGCTGCACGGTGCCGCGGAGACCCTGGTGATCGGCGATCCGCTTGACCCCGCGACCGACGTTGGCCCGGTGATCGACGAGGATGCACGCGCAGCGCTGGAACGCGCCGCCGCGGATGTCGGCACGCCGCTGTTCGCTCTGCCGCTGCCATCCGGCACCGAGCATGGCAGCTTCTTCGCGCCGCGCGCCGCTTTGCTGGAGCATGCGAGCGCGCTCCGGGCGGAGATTTTCGGGCCGGTGCTGTGCGTCGTGCGGTATGGCGCCGACCGGCTGGACGACCTGATGGGTGCGATCGACGCCACCGGCTACGGCCTGACCCTCGGCATCCATAGCCGCATCGAGGCGACGCAGCGGCGCATTGCCGAGCGACTGCGCATCGGCAACACCTATGTCAACCGCAACCAGATCGGTGCGGTGGTCGGCGTGCAGCCGTTCGGAGGACGCGGCCTGTCGGGCACCGGCCCGAAGGCCGGCGGGCCGATCACGCTGTATCGATTTGCTGAAGAGCGCGTCGTGTCCATTAACACCGTGGCAGCCGGTGGCAATGCGGCCCTGCTCGCGGCGGACGAAGAATGAAGAATAGAGGGAACGGTCCATGATCGGCGTCGATTGGGGCACCACGAGCTTCCGCGCCTTCCGCATCGCGCGGGACGGGACCATTCGCGACCGCCGTACCGCGCTGCGCGGCCTGCTCAACGTGCCGGATAACCGGTTCGCCGATACACTGCGCGAGGAAGTCGGGCCCTGGCTCGCCGCCGGCGAGGATCATGTGCTGCTGTCGGGGATGATCGGCAGCCGGCAGGGCTGGACGGAGGCGCCCTATCTTGCCTGCCCGGCCGGCGCGCAGGAGGTTGCCGCCGCGTTGGTGGCGATCGAGTTCGACTGGGGGCAGGTGAAGCTGGTGCCCGGACTGTCCGCCGCGGATGACGCGGGCGTCGCCGAGGTGATGCGCGGCGAGGAGACGCAAGTGTTCGGCGTGCTGGGCGCGATCGGCGGCAGCGGGCTGGCCTGCCTGCCGGGGACCCACTCGAAGTGGGTGCGGGTCGAGGGCGGCCGCATCATCGGCTTCACCACGCACATGACCGGCGAAGCATTCGGCGCGCTGCGGGGCCACACGATCCTTGGGCGCATGATGCGCGAGGGCCCCACGGACGGCGTGCCGTTCGATGCGGGGGTGCGGCGGTCCGACGATCCCGGCGGGCTGCTGCACCACATCTTCGGCGCGCGCTCGCAGGTGCTGGCGGCGGGGCAACTGACTGAGACCGATGCCGCCGCCTACCTCTCCGGCATCCTGATCGGCCACGAGGTGCGTGCGGCGCTGGCAGAGCGGGCGGGCGAGGTGGTGCACGTGATCGGTGCCCCGGAGCTGACGATGCTCTATGCGCGGGCGATCTCGGCGCATGGCGGCTACCCCGAGCGGCATGACGGCGAGGCCGCGGCGCGCGGCCTGGCACTGATCGGCGGGCACGCGGCATGGAACTGACGTCCTGTCTCGAACGCTGTCCGCTGATCGCGATCCTGCGCGGGGTGAAGCCGGACGAGGCGGTGGCGATTGGCGCGGCGCTGGAGCGCGAGGGCATCGCCATTGTCGAGGTGCCGCTGAATTCGCCGCAGCCGATGCAGAGCATCTCACTGCTGGCACGCGCGTTCGGCGATCGGCTGCTGGTTGGCGCCGGTACGGTGATGACGCCGGCACAGGTGGCGGAGATCGCCGGCGCTGGCGGCAGGCTGATCGTCACGCCGCACGCCGACGCAACGATCGTGCGGGCGGCGAAGCAGCACGGTCTGCTGGCGGTTCCCGGCTTCTTCACCCCGGCCGAAGCGTTCGCCATGCTGGCGGCAGGGGCGGATGCGTTGAAGTTGTTCCCGGCAGAGGCGGCCAGCCCCGCGGTGCTCCGTGCGCTACGTGCGGTGCTGCCGCAGGGGACAGCGGTGCTGCCGGTGGGCGGCATCGATGCGTCGAATATGGCGGGATGGCGGGAGGCGGGGGCCGCCGGCTTCGGTATCGGGTCGGCGATCTACAAGCCGGGGGACAGCCCGGAGACGGTCGGGGCGAAGGCACATGCCCTGGTTGCCAGGCTTCTGGTATAGTGATGCCGGAAGGAGGGCAGATGGCCAAGTCCCAGCCTGAATCGGTTTTCGATATTCCGCCGGACGAAGCAGCCGAGGCGCGCCTCGACGCCGAGGCTGAGGCAGACTACGCGGCCGGTCGGGTTGTGCCGCACGCCGAGGTGGTCAAGTGGCTAAAGTCATGGGGTAAACCTGACGAGTCGCCCTGCCCATCACCAAAGCGGCGTTGAACCGGGTCATCTGGACGGCATTCGCTCTGGCCAATCTTCGTGCTATCCGGACCTACTTGGCGCAATTCAATCCAAGGGCGGCCGAAGCACTGGCCGATCGCCTGATCTCCGCCGGAAACAGCCTCGAGAATTCCCCCGGGCGAGGTCGGTCCGTGCCAGGAACCGAAATGCGCGAGCTGGTCACAGTGAGTCCTTACATCATTCGGTATCGTATTGTCGGCCATCAGGTTGTGATCCTGCGTGTGCGCCACCGTGCGCGTCGGCCCACTCGTCCCTGAAATGGGCATTGAGGCTGGTCGATTGCAGGATCCGTTCTTGCTATGACAGCCTGTGCGCTTGCTCCCCAATGGAGAACCTTGATGTCCGATCCGATGCCGTTCCGCCCCTACGCTCCCGGCACGCAGCCGCCCTATGACGCGCCGGCCTATCGCGGGACCGTCAAGCGGCATCCGAAGCACAAGCTGCATCCGCTGCCGCATACGATCACTGAAACCACCGGGCCCAGCTTTTCGGCCAGCCGCTTCCCGCCGCTCGCCGACATGACGATGGCCACCGGCAGGCCCGCGCTGGGCGAGCGCATCATTGTGGCAGGCACCATCACCGATGAGGACGGCAGGCCGGTGCCCAACACGATGGTGGAGATCTGGCAGGCCAATGCGACCGGCCGCTATGACCATCCGGCCGATCGGCATGACGCGCCGCTCGATCCGAATTTCCATGGCGCCGGCCGGGTGTTCACGGACGAGCACGGTCGCTATCGGTTCCTGACCATCCGGCCAGGCGCTTATCCCTGGCCCAACCACCGCAACGCCTGGCGGCCGAACCACATCCACTTCTCGTATTTTGGGCCAGCGTTCGCCACGCGGCTGGTCACCCAGATGTACTTCCCGGGCGATCCGCTGCTGGCGTTCGACCCGATCTTCCATGCGGTGCCGGACGAGTATGCGCGCAACCGGCTGATCGCGGTGTTCGATCTCGACATCACCGAGCCGGACTACGCCCTCGGCTATCGCTTCGACGTCGTGCTGCGCGGGCGCGATGCCACACCGATGGGGCACTGAGCGATGCCGAGCGTCACCGCCAGTCAGACCATCGGCCCGTACTGGCACCTGTTGGAGGATCCGTCCTGGGCTGACCTTACGCGGTTCGGCGCGCAGGGCGAGAAGATCACGCTGACCGGTGCGGTGCTGGATGGCGATGGGAAGCCTTGCGCGGATGCGTGCGTGGAGATCTGGCAGTCCGATCCGCCGGCGTCGGACAGTTTCCCGGGGTTCGGGCGGAGCAATACCGACAGCGCGGGCATGTACCGGTTCATCACGGTGAAGCCCGGGCCGGTGGTCGGACGCGGCAATGCGCAGCAGGCGCCGCATATCGCGCTGTGTATTCTGTCGCGCGGGCTGATGCGCGCGCTGGTGACGCGGGCGTATTTCCGGGGCGAGAAGCTGAACGAGAGCGACCCACTGCTGGTGTCGATCGACGACCCGGTGCGGCGCGCGACGCTGATCGCGCAGCCGGCGGGGGCGGCGACGTGGCGGATGAATGTGCGGTTGCAGGGGGAGGAGGAGACGGTGTTTCTGGATGTCTGACACCCCCTCCCCAACCCTCCCCCGCCTCGCGGGAGAGGGAGTTCAGTGTATTGGAGGGGGTGCCTGATATTGCCCACCAACCCCGCTGACAGCCCGATCCTCGGCACCCTCTATGGCAGCGACGCGATGCGCGCGGTGTTCGACGAACGCGCGTATTTCCAGCGCATGCTCGACGTCGAAGCTGCGCTCGCCCGCGTGCAGGCGCGGCTCGGCATCATCCCGGCCGAGGCGGGCGAAGCGATCACCCGCGCCGCGCAGGTCGAGAACCTCAGCACCGAGGAACTTGCGGCGAGCGCGCGCAATGTCGGCTACCCGGTGGTCGGCCTGGTCGCCGGCCTGTCGCGTGCCGCGGGCGAGGCTGGCGGCTGGACGCACTGGGGCGCCACCACGCAGGACATCATGGACACCGCGACCGTCCTGCAGGTGCGCGAAGGCCTCTCGCTGATCCGCGCCGCGCTCGCCGGCATAATCGGATCGCTGGCGGCGCGGGCGGAAACCCACCGCCGCACGGTGATGGCCGGACGGACCCATCTGCAACAGGCGCTGCCGATCACGTTCGGGCTGAAATGCGCGGTGTGGGCGCAGCCGGTAATTGCCCATGTGCACCGCCTCGACGCACTCCGCCCGCGCATCGAGCTGGTGAGCTTCGCAGGGGCCGCGGGCACGCTGGCCTCGCTTGGTGACCAGGGCGTTGCCGTGATGGAGGGGCTGGCGGCCGAACTCGATCTCGCTGCGCCCGCTGCGCCGTGGCATGTCAGTCGCGACGGGTTCACCGAGACGGTGGCCTTCCTCGGCCTGGTCTGCGGCAGCCTGGCCAAGCTGGCGACCGACGTGGTTCTGCTGGCACAGACCGAGGTGGGCGAGCTGGCGGAGCCCTACGTCGCCGGCCGCGGCTCGTCTTCCACGATGCCGCAGAAGCGCAACCCGATCGCCAGCGAGTACATCCTCGCCGCCGCGCGCACCGTGCACGCGTTGGTGCCGGTGATGTTCGGCGCGATGGCGGCCGATCACGAACGCGCCACCGGACCATGGCAGGCAGAGATGCTGGCACTGCCCCAGTGTTTCGTGTTGACGCACGGCGCGCTGCAACACGCCGGCGCGATCGCAGAGGGGATGGTGATCGACACCGCCCGCATGCGCCGCAACCTCGATCTCACCGGCGGACTGATCGTGGCCGAAGCTGTGATGATGGGTCTGGCGCCGCACCTTGGCCGCGGCGAGGCGCATCACGTGGTGAAGCATGCCTGCGACATCGCGCTCGCCGAATCGATCCCGCTGGCGGATGCGTTGGCCCGCGACCCGGCGGTGGCGAGCCGCCTCGACCGCGCGGCGATCGCAAGTCTGACCGACCCGGCCCATTATCTCGGCAGCGCGGATGCCTTCATCGATCGCGTGTTGCACGCGGCGCAGGCAGTGCGCTGATCCAGCCGCCAGTGGCTGCGAGCCGGCGAGTTGTGTAATGTCCGGCAGGCCAGCAAGGCGGCGCGAACCGCCAGGTCAGGGTTTGGCCAGCGAACCGGCCGCAACGGCCATGAACGGGAGAACGAAGATGCGAACACAACGTCAGGTCTCGCGCCGCGGTGCACTGAAGCTCGGGGCTGCTGCGGCGACATTGCCATTGGTGCATATCCGCACCGCCAGCGCCGCCGGCAAACTCGCAGTTGGCTTTTGGGACCATTGGGTGCCGGGCGCCAATGACGTCATGCAGAAGCAGGTCAACGCCTGGGCCGAGAAGAACAAGGTCGAGGTGACCGCCGACTTCACGTCGGCGAGCCTGCAGATGACCGGTGCGGCCGAGGCGCAGGCCAAGACCGGACATGACATGTACACATTCCTGAATTGGAACGTGCATAACGTCGCCGACGCTTTCGAGCCGGTCGACGACGTGATGCAGACCCTCGTTGCGCAGAATGGCGCGGTCAGCGAGACCGCCTCCTACCTCGCAAAGCTGAATGGGCATTGGATCGCGGTGCCGACGAGTTCCGGCACGCAGACCAAGCCGCCTTGTGCGCGGATCAACTGGTTCAAGCAGCACGGCCTCGACCTGCAGGCGATGTACCCGGTGAAGCCGGAGCACACGGCGCTCTCCGACACCTGGACCTGGGATGCGTTCCTGAAATACGCCGAGCTGGCCGACAAGGATGGCATGACGTTTGGCCTGGGGATGGGCGGTGGCGGCAACACCGATGCCACCGACACCCATGGCGCCTTGTTCAAGGCATTCGGCGCCGTGCTGGTCGATGCAAAGGGCGACATCCAGGTCGACACGAATGAAATGAAACAGGTGCTGGAATACGCCCAGAAACTGGCGAAGTTCTATCCGACGGATGCGGTGAGCTACGACGACGCCTCGAACAACCGCGCGCTGATTTCCGGCAAGAGCGCGTTGATCTTCAACCCGCCCTCGGCTTGGGCAGTGGCCAAGCGCGACGCGCCGGACGTGGCGAAGGATTGCTGGACCTTCCCCGCTCCATCCGGACCCAAGGGCAGGTTTGTCCCAACCCTTGGGTTCTTCTGGGGAATTTATTCGTTTGCCAAGAACAAACCGGCGGCAAAGGACCTGATCGTCTACCTGCTGCAGCGCGAGCAGGTGGAGCAGCGCTGCATCGCCTCCGAGGGTTACGACATCTCACCCTATGCCAACCTGCTCGATTTCAAGGTGTGGGAGATAGTCGAGCCACCTCCCGGCACGGTCTACAACTACCCGATCCGACCGTGGCACAACGCGCAGCCCAGCCTGACCGCAGCCGAAGCTACTCCGGACATCGCGGTGCAGATCTATAACCGCGGCATCCACAACCAGATGATGGCACGACTCAAGAACGGCCAGACCATTCCGCAGGTGATCGCCTGGACGCGGGAGGAGCTGGAAGGCTTCGTGCGCTGAACGCTATTGGGCATTGTGGCCTGGTACCGGGTATGGCTACGCTGCGCCATCGACCCGGGCGGTCGCACCGCCCGGGCGAGCTGGGCTGACATGACGGCCGAGAAATTCGGCCAGAAACGGGAGAAGCGCTCATGAGCAGATCACGTCACGTTTCGCGCCGTGGTGCCCTGAAACTGGGCGCTGCGGCGGCGGCATTGCCATTGGTGCATATCCGCACCGCCGGCGCCGCCGGCAAGCTCGCAGTGGGCTTCTGGGATCACTGGGTGCCTGGCGCCAATGACGTCATGCAAAAGCAGGTCAACGCCTGGGGCGAGAAGAACAAGGTCGAGGTGACCCAGGACTACACGTCGGCCAGCCTGCAGATGACCGGTGCGGCCGAGGCGCAGGCCAAGACCGGGCACGACATGTATACGTTCTTTAACTGGAACGTACACAATGTCGCCGATGCGTTCGAGCCGGTGGACGACGTGATGCAGCAACTCGTTGCCGCGCATGGCGCAGCCAGCGAAACCTGTAGTTATCTCGCCAAGGTGAAGGGGCACTGGATCGCTGTGCCGACGAGTTCGGGCACGCAGACCAAGCCGCCCTGTGCGCGGATCGCCTGGTTCAAGAAGTACGGCCTCGACCTGCCGGCGATGTATCCGGTCAAGGCCGAGCACAACGCGTTACAGGACGCCTGGACCTGGGACGCGTTCCTGAAATACGCCGAGCTGGCCGACAAGGACGGCATGACGTTTGGCCTTGGGGCGGGGGGTGGCAGCAATAACACGGATGCCACCGACACGCACGGTGCCTTGTTCAAGTCGTTCGGCGCCGTATTGGTCGACGGCGAGGGGAACATCAAGCTCAAGTCCGACGAAGTTCGCCAAGTGCTGGAATATGCCCAGAAGCTGGTCAAGTTCTACCCGGCGGATGCGGTGAGCTACGACGATGCGTCGAACAACCGTGCGCTGATCTCTGGCAAGAGCGCGCTGATCTTCAATCCGCCCTCGGCCTGGGCGGTGGCGAAGCGCGATGCGCCGGACGTGGCGGCGGATTGCTGGACCTTCCCGGCGCCGACCGGTCCCAAAGGGCGTTTCCTGCCGACCCTGAGCTTCTTTTGGGGAATCTACAGCTTCAGCCAGAACAAGTCGGCGGCGAAGGATTTGATCGTCTATCTGATGGAGCGCGAGCAGGTCGAAGCGCGCTGCGTCGCGAGCTCGGGCTACGACATCCCACCCTACGCCGGCATGTTGGACTTCAAGGTGTGGGAGCAGGTCGAGCCACCGCCTGGCACGGTTTACAACTACCCGCTCCGGCCGTGGCACAACGCGCAGCCCAGCCTCACCGCGGCCGAGGCGACACCGGATATCGCCGTGCAGATCTACAATCGTGGCATCCATAACCAGATGATGGCGCGATTGAAGAACGGCCAGACGGTCCCACAGGTGATCGCCTGGGCGCAGGATGAGGTGGAAGGCTTCTTGCGCTGACCGTTTCGGGCGAAACGGCCGCAAGGCTGGCGTTGCACAACGCAACGCCAGCCGCTAGCGTGAGCAGCGAGCAATAATATACCCCGTGATCCTCGGCCCGAATTGGCGGCCGAGGTGCGGTCGACGAGGGCGGGACAACCGCCGCGGGCAGGGGTCTGGCGTTGGTCGCCGTCCGGATGAGGCCGGAGGGCGTGGGGAGGTACGTGGATGGCGAGGCTGCATCGCGGCTCGCAACATTGTCCGTCAATCTTGGCAGCCGGTACCGGTTGCCTGATCCCAGCACGCGTCCGCGGGGCAGGCGCCGCATGACGCTGCGGGAATGTCCGCCGTCCGGGCGGGGTAGGGGAGAGTAGAATGGCCGACGGCACGAGCGTCCCTGTTGGCGTGATGACGCCAGGCATGGCGGGAACCCGCCGCGCCGGCAGCATGAAGCGCTTCACCCAGCGGCGGTCGACCGTCGGCTTCTTCCTTTGCCTGCCGCTGATCCTGCTGGTTGCCTGTTTCGTCGTCTATCCGGCGTTCTATGCCATCTGGCTGGCCTTGCTGAACAAGAAGATGACCACGTTCGTCGGCCTCGGCAACTTCGCGTTCCTGCTGAAACGCAACACTTTCCAACTCGTGATCTTCCAGAGCTGCCTGTTCGCCGTCACCTCGGTGGTGTTCAAGGCGCTGTTCGGTTTCATCCTGGCCCATCTGATGCACAACATCCCCGGCAAGAACCAGCGCATCTGGCGCGGCCTGCTGCTGGTCCCCTGGGTGATCCCGCTGGCACTCTCCACCCTGACCTGGTGGTGGATGTTCGATCCCTCCTATTCGGCGTTCAACTGGATCCTGACTGCGTTGGGCTTCGCCCCGGTGCCGTGGCTCGGCGTGGGCTGGATCGCACGGTTCTGCACCATCACGGTGAATGTGTGGTTCGGCACGCCGTTCTTCATGATCATGTATCTCGCGGCGCTGAAGTCGGTGCCCGAGCAGCTCTACGAGGCGGCAGCGATCGACGGCGCCAGCACGGTGCAGAAGCTGTTCTTCGTCACCCTGCCGATGCTGCGCAATATCATCGCCATCACCGTGCTGTTCAGCCTGATCGTGACCTTCGCCGACTTCGACATCGTCCGCATCCTGACCGGCGGCGGGCCGCAGGACATGACGCACGTGTTCGCCACCTACGCCTTCCAGGTCGGCATCCAGTCGGGCGACATCCCGCTCGGCGCGTCGGTCAGCCTGTTCATGTTCCCCATCCTGGCCGTCTCAGCCTTCTTCGTGCTGCGCGGTGTCACCCGTCGCACCAAGGACATCGCGGCATGAGCTCGACTACAGCCGTCGCCGACGCCGTGCCACACGCACGGCGCAAGCATAACAGCCTACACCGCCAGCGAGCCTGGGCGCTGTGGGGCAGCTACATCGCGCTCGGCGTGTTCGTGGTGATCTTCCTGGTGCCGCCGTTCTACACGCTGATGACCAGCCTGAAGTCCTCGGCGGAGATGTCGGCACAGCAGGGCAATCCCTGGATCGTCCACCACCCGACGTTCGAGAATTTCTGGTACCTGATCACCTATCCGAACTTCCAGACCTACTACCTCAACTCGGTCATGATCACGATCGTCGTGGTGGCGGTCAGCATCACGATCGCCGTGCTCGCCGCGTTCAGCCTGTCGCGGATGGGGTTCTGGGGCAGCCAGACGCTCGCAACCGGCGTGTTCCTGACCTACCTGATCCCGGCCTCGCTGCTGTTCCTGCCGCTGTTCCGGATCATCGGCTGGCTCGGGCTGATCAACAACATCTGGTGCCTGGCGATCCTGTATCCCACCCTGGCGGTGCCGTTCTGCACCTGGATCATGATCGGCTACTTCAGCTCGATCCCGAAGGAGCTGGACGAGGCGGCGCTGATCGACGGCGCGGGCTATCTGCAGATGCTGTGGCGGATCTTCATCCCAGTGGCGATGCCGGGCATCATCGCGGCGACCATCTTCGCCTTCACGGTGAGCTGGGGCGCGTTCCTGTATCCGCTGGCCTATCTCTATACGGCGAACCAGATGGTTCTGACCGTCGGCATCATCAGCGACCTGATCCGCGGCGACGTGTTCCTGTGGGGCAAGATCATGGCCGCCGTCGTGCTCGCATCGCTGCCACCGATCCTGATCTACGCCTTCCTGATGGACTATTACGTCGCTGGCCTGACCGCCGGCGCCACCAAGGGCTAGCTGCAACCGCAAACCACGAGGGAACGACAAGACAATGGCTGAAGTCTCCTGCCGCAAGATAGTCAAGCACTACGATGGCGGCGTGCAAGCGGTGAAGGGCATCGACCTCGAGATCGCCGATCGCGAGTTCGTCGTGCTGGTGGGTCCGTCGGGCTGCGGCAAATCGACCACGCTGCGCATGATCGCCGGACTGGAGGAAATCACCGAGGGCGAGATCTGGATCGGCGGCGATGTGGTGAACGACGTGCCGCCGCGCGACCGGGACATCGCCATGGTGTTCCAGAACTACGCGCTGTATCCGCACATGAGCGTGTTCGACAACATGGCGTTCGGCCTGAAGCTGCGGAAGTTCCCGCGGGACGAGATCAAGCGCCGGGTGGACGAGGCGGCCCGCATCCTCGATATCGGCATGCTGCTCGACCGCAAGCCGCGCGCCCTGTCCGGCGGGCAGCGGCAGCGTGTGGCGATGGGCCGCGCGATCGTGCGCAATCCGAAGGTGTTCCTGTTCGACGAACCGCTGTCGAACCTGGACGCCAAGCTGCGCGTGCAGATGCGCACCGAGATCAAGAAGGTGCACCAGACGGTGCGCACCACCACGGTGTACGTGACGCACGATCAGGTGGAGGCGATGACGCTGGCCGACCGGGTGGTGGTGATGAACCACGGCGTGATCGAGCAGGTCGGCTCGCCGCAGGACCTGTACCACAACCCGACCACACGCTTCGTGGCGGGCTTCATCGGCTCGCCGGCGATGAATTTCCTGCCGGTGCGCGTGCAGGACGACAGCAACGGCGGGCTGATCGTGCGCGTCACCGATCAGATCGTGCTGCCGGTTCCGCCGGCGCGGGTGGATCGCTACACCAAGTACAACGGCAGGGAGATGGTGCTCGGGCTGCGGCCGGAGCATTTGTTCGATTACCATGAGAGCGGCCGCCCCGGCCACGCGCGTGTCGATCTGCTGGTCGATGTGGTGGAGCCGATGGGCATGGAGACGATGGTCCATTTCTTCATCGGCCACGATCCGGTCTGTGCCCGCGTCGACCCAGCGACGCGCGCCGAGCCTGGCGAAATGCTGGCGCTGGCGGCGGACCTGAACCAGATGCACCTGATGGAGCCGGACAGCGGGCGGGTGGTGTAGGATCCGCGGTCGATGACTTGAGCGCCGCGGAACGCCACCCGCCACACGCATTCGCGCCCTGTCTTCGACCGTGTGGTCGCGGAAGCGCGCCTGACAGAAGTCGGTGAAGTGGCGAACGCTGTGCCGAAGCACCGCTGGAAGGGAACAATCATGCGCGTCATACCTTCACGCATAGCAGCCACGATCGCCATCGCCCTGCTGCCGCTGATTGCCTTGCTGTCGGTGGCCGCATCGGCGCAGAGCACGCTGTCCGGCGTCTACAAGGGCAACGGCAAGCCAGCGGCGCTGACTCAGGTCACTGCGCACAAGGGCGATCCGGAGTCCGGTCAGCCCGTGACTGTCCTGGTGTTCACGACCAAGGACCAGGCGAAGGATCCTAAGGCGGGATTCAATGCACTGTTTGGCAAGTTCGGCGACGCGCTTGTCGTGAAGGTCTTTCCCGACGGCAAAATCTACAGCATCGACCTAATACATTCGAAGCTGGATAGCCCGAGCGGCTCGATCCAGGTGTTCGGTGTCGGGACGATGAAGGACTTCACAATGGCCGGCGGCGAAATCTCCGGTCATCTCACCTCGGGTGGAGCGAAGAACGTGCGAGACCAGACGTGGGAAGTGGATCTCATCTTCAAGACCAAGGCTCCGTGATCCCGGGAAATGCCCGCGGGCATGGGTGGATAGCGCAGTCCGCCAGGCACGAAGCGCTATCAAAGGGAAGCACATCATGCGCGGCCCAATCGTTGCAATAGCGTGGATCGCTCTCGCCTACCCCGCTGCCGCCTTGGCCGCCAGCCCGCCGAACGATTGCAGCGCCGCGGAAGGGCCGGCGGCGATCCTCGGCACCGCGCTTGGCACCAGGCCGGCGGCGGACGGCGGTAAATAGCACGGGCCGCGCAGTCCCGCCCAGCGAGTCAGAGTGGCCGCGAAGTGAGGAGGAGGCACCATGGACTATCCCTACGATCTCGGCCCGTATTCCCGGACAGTGACCACCACCTCGGCGGACGCCCAGCGCTGGTTCGACCGTGGCCTTAACTGGTGCTTCGGCTTCCACCACGAGGAGGCCGTCGCCTGCTTTGAGAAGGCGCTGGAGGCCGACCCGAACTGCGCCATGGCACATTGGGGCATCGGCTACGCGGCCGGGCCGAACTACAACTTCCCCTGGGACCTCATGGATCCCGCCGGCAAGGCCGCCGCGCTCGCCCGCGCGTATGACTCCGCCCGCGCCGCCCTCGCGCTGGCCGGCGGCGTCACCGCGCCGGAACGCGCGCTGATCGAGGCGCTGCCCGCCCGCTATCCGCAGCGCGATCCGATCGAAGACCAGCGCCCCTGGAACGACGCCTTCGCCGACGCCATGCGGCTCGTGCACCGCGCGCATCCCGACGACCTCGATCTGCGCTGCATCTTCGCGGAAGCGATCCTCAACCGGACGCCCTGGCGGATGTGGGACCTGCGCAGCGGCGAGCCCGCGCCCGGCGCCGGCACGCTCGAGGCGCGCGAGGTGCTGGAGACCGCCTTCCGCGATCTGCCCGGCGCGATGGGCCATCCCGGCCTGCTGCACCTGCACGTCCACCTGATGGAGATGTCGCCGCATCCGGAGGTGGCGCTGGTCGCCGGCGATCGGCTGCGCGAGGTGAGCCCCGACATGGGCCATTGCGTGCACATGCCCACCCACATCGACATCCAATGCGGCCACTACCGCGACGCGCTGCACTGGAACCAAAAGGCGATCATCGCCGACCGCAAGTTCTACCACCGCGCCGGGCCGATGAATTTCTACTCCGGCTACCGCATCCACAATTACCACTTCGCCGCCTACGGGGCGATGTTCCTCGGCCAGTACGCGCCCGCCATCGCCGCCGCCGACGAGCTGATCGAGACCATGCCCGAGGCGTTTCTGCGCATTCCCTCGCCGCCCATGGCCGATTTCTTCGAGGGCTACGTTTCCATCCGGCAGCACGTCCTGATCCGCTTCGGCAAATGGCGCGAGATCACCGCGCAGGCTCTGCCGGCGGACCGCGACCTCTACTGCAACACCGTGGCGATGATGCACTACGCCAAGGGCGTCGCCCACGCCGCGCTGGGCGACGTGCCGGCGGCGGAGGCCGAACAGGCGCTGTTCCGCGCCGCCGCGCAACGGGTGCCGAGGTCGCGGCAAATCCACAACGTGCCATGCGTGCAGTTGCTGGCCATCGCCGAGCAGATGCTGGAGAGCGAGATCGCCTACCGCCGTGGCGAGCACGACGCGACGTTCGCCCGTCTGCGCGCCGCCATCGCGCTGGAGGACGATCTGCCGTACGACGAGCCGTGGGGCTGGATGCAGCCGGTCCGCCACGCGCTGGGCGCGCTGCTGCTGGAGCAGGGCCGCGCGGCGGAGGCAGAGGTGGTGTATCGCGAGGATCTCGGCCTCGGCGGTGCGTTGCCGCGGGCGCAGATCCACCCGGACAATCTGTGGGCGCTGCGCGGGCTGCTGGACTGCCTGGAGCGGCGCGGCGAGACAGTGGAGGCCGCGCTGATCCGCCAGCGCGTGGACTTCGCCGCCGCCCGTGCCGATGTGCCGGTGTCGGTGTCCTGCTTCTGCGCTCGGGGGGAGGCGGCGTAAGACGAATCAGGACGCCGGGGCCAGCCATTGCTGGCCCCGCGTGTGACGCCTCGATCAGGTGGCAGGTTCAGCGGGCGGCCCGGTGCCGCCTGGTGCCGCGAACCGCAAGGCCGGTGGTCGCGATGCGGCTGAGGTGGCTGCGGACAGGAGCCGGGCCGCCAGGGGGAAGGCCCGATCGAGGATGTCGGTCACCAGGCGGACAAAGTTGCCGCCGTGCCTGGTCATGGCCAGATGCACTTCCCGCCACAGCGGATGGCTCGGCCTGATCCCGAGGTCGCGGCAGATATCGCCGATG
>Ga0209040_10000406_pt1 | contig 32867 bp, 29 predicted proteins | sample BogFormECP12_OM3_FD_188240 | JGI IMG/M metagenome (GOLD analysis project Ga0209040, IMG submission 188240) | Bog forest soil microbial communities from Calvert Island, British Columbia, Canada - ECP12_OM3 (SPAdes) (version 2) | ecosystem: Environmental > Aquatic > Freshwater > Wetlands > Bog ... | reverse complement strand
CTCGACGAGGAGGCCGTCGAACGTAAGGGCGTGCAACCGCTGCTCGACGAGTTGGCCACGATTGATGAGGCCGCCGATTCGGCCGCGCTGGCCGCTGCCCTCGGTGCGCTGCAACGCACCGGGGTGGGCGGCGGCGTCGGCATGTATGTGGATACCGACTCCAAAGACTCGACCCGTTATCTGGTGCACTTCACCCAATCGGGCATCGGATTGCCCGACGAATCCTATTTCCGCGATGAGCAGCACGCCCACGTACTGGCGGCCTACCCGGGACACATCGCAAAGATGTTCGGCCTGGTGTTTGGGGATGACCCAGAACAGCACAACGAGACCGCGGGCCGGATCGTGGCGTTGGAAACCAAGCTGGCCGCCGCGCACTGGGACGTGGTCAAGCGCCGCGACGCCGACCTCACCTACAACCTGCGCACCTTCGCAGAGCTACAAGCCGAAGGGGTGGGCTTCGACTGGGTGGGCTGGTTGACCGCGCTGGGCAGCACACCGGAGGCCGTCGCGGAACTGGTTGTGCGCCAACCCGATTACCTCACCGCATTCGCCGCGCTGTGGGCCAGCGAAGACCTCCAAGACTGGAAGCGCTGGGCGCGTTGGCGTTTGATCCGCGCCCGCGCCTCCTGGCTGACCGACGACGTCGTTGCCGCGGACTTCGACTTCTACGGCCGCCTGCTCACTGGCGCCGAGCAGATCCGTGACCGCTGGAAGCGGGCGGTGTCGCTGGTGGAGAGCCTGATGGGTGACGCCGTCGGAAAGCTTTATGTACAGCGACATTTCCCGCCGGACGCCAAGGCCCGGGTCGACGCCCTGGTGGACAACCTGCAAGAGGCGTACCGGATCAGCATCAGCGAGCTGGACTGGATGACGCCGCAGACCCGGGAGCGCGCGCTTACCAAGCTGAACAAGTTCACCGCCAAGGTCGGCTACCCGAAGGAGTGGCGGGACTACTCGAAGCTGGTGATCGACCGGGCTGACCTGTACGGCAACTACCAACGCGGATACGTGGTCAACCACGACCGCGAGCTGGCCAAGCTCGGCGGCCCGGTGGATCGCGAGGAATGGTTCATGACGCCACAGACCGTCAACGCCTACTACAACCCGGGGATGAACGAAATCGTCTTTCCCGCAGCTATTTTGCAGCCGCCGTTCTTCGACGCGCAGGCCGACGACGCCGCCAACTACGGCGGGATCGGAGCGGTGATCGGACACGAGATCGGCCACGGCTTCGACGACCAGGGCGCCAAATACGACGGCGACGGCAACCTTGTCGACTGGTGGACCGACGACGACCGCACCGAGTTCGGCGCCCGGACCAAGGCGCTCATCGAGCAGTACGAGGTGTACACGCCCAGAGGACTCGACATCGCCCACCACGTGAACGGCGCGTTCACCGTCGGCGAGAACATCGGTGACCTGGGCGGGCTATCGATTGCGCTGTTGGCCTACCAGCTGTCGCTGAACGGCAAGCCGGCGCCGGTCATCGACGGCCTCACCGGCGTGCAGCGGGTGTTCTACGGCTGGGCGCAGGTGTGGCGGACCAAATCGCGTGACGCCGAAACGATCCGACGGCTGGCGGTGGATCCGCACTCGCCGCCGGAGTTCCGCTGCAACGGCGTCATCCGCAACGTCGATGCCTTCTACGAGGCCTTCGATGTCGCCGAGCAGGACGCGTTGTTCCTGGACCCGCAGCACCGGGTCCGGATCTGGAACTGACTCCGCTGGTTTCAGCGCGAGCCGGGGGCACCCCCGCTTGCGGGGGAAGGCAAAAGCGCCGCGACACGCCGTCAAACGGGGGCTTTTGCGCCTGCTCGGCAGAGTTCGATGCGGGCGGGCACGTGCTTGTGCCAGGGTGTGCCCGCGTAGGGGTCGCGCCAGTCCGTGGACGTAAGCGCGTTCGGCGCGACGCCGGGTACGACGGTACGCCCGTCATCGTCGGTGTAGTCGAGCCCAAAACCGTTGGGCAGGGCCGCGTGCCCGGCAAGCATCGTCTCGGTGATTTCAACGGTTGCCTCGGCGCTGCCGACCGCGGTGGTGATGCGGGCCCGACTTCCGTCGACAAGTCCAAGGGTTTGGGCATCTTCGACGCTGACCCGCAGCGCCCCGTCGGCGTCGCGCTTGCGCCAGGAGGGGTCGCGGAAGATATCGTTGGCGGTATAGGCGCGGCGTTCGCCCACCGACAGCACGATCGGCAATTCCGGCGTGGTCAGCTGGGGTGGTGCCGCGGTCAACGACCTTATATCGTCCAGCATTTCGGGGATTTCCAGGGCAATCTTGTGATCGGCGTGGCTGATCAGTGCGAAGTCGTCCTCATAGTTGTGCACGGTGAACGTGACTCCGGACGGGCTGTTCAGGATCGCGTCGAACAGCGCGTTGCCGTCGTGGTAACCGGCACGCCGGACGGCGTCGGGATAGGTCAGCGCGGTCTTCTGGGCGAGCCCGAAAATGGCGGCCGCCCCAGCCAACCCGGCCGGCAGCGTCGGCCCGAGTGTCTCGTAGAGCACGTAAGCGAGCAGTCTCTTCACGGTCGGGTTGGTGGCCATAGCCCCGAGAAGCGCCTCAGCATAGGCCTGACGGCCTTGCTGAGCCGCATCTCGCAGTGGCCGCAGGTCAGCGTCTTCGACAACGCCGAGCGCTCGCACCAGCCGCGCCCAGATCTCTGGTTCGGGCAGGGTCCCCGACAACGGCTCCAGCAACGGCCGCCGTAGCTGAAAGCCGTTGCGCGGGAACTCGAAGTTGAAGAACGTGGCTTCCGGTTTCTCGAACTGGGACGCCGCGGGAAGCACATAGTGGGCGAGCCGGGCGGTCTCGGTCATCGCGACGTCGACGACCACCATCAGTTCCAATGCTTGAAATGCCTCCCGGCAGGCGGCCGAGTTGGCCAGGGAGTGAGCGGGATTGGCGCTTTCGACGATCATCGCCCGGAACCGGTCCGGATGGTCGGTCAGGATCTCCTCGGGTACGGCGTTGGACGGCACCAGACCGGAAATGATGGGCGCGCTGGTGACCCGTGTCCGGCCAGAGACCTGGCTGAACAGCGGGTTGAAGGACGAATGCAGGTGCTGGCTGCCCCTTTTCGCGAAATTGCCGGTCAGGATCCACAGCAGCTTGTTCAGATAGGAGCTCAGCGTGCTGTTGGGTGCCTGCTGAATACCGAGATCTTCGAAGACCGCGACGCTGGCGGCGGTGCCGATGCACCGCGCGGCGGCCCGCAATAGCTCTTCATCCACCCCACAGCGCTGCGCGTAGTCTGGGATCGGAACTTCGCGCAATGCGGCACGGACGGTGTCGACCCCGTGTACGTGCTCGGCGAGAAATGTTTCGTCACATAGGTTTTCCTGGACCAGGACAGCGGCCAGCGCAGCCAGGCACCACGCGTCGGTACCGGGGCGCACCTGCAGATGAAAGTCCGACATCTTCGCCGTGTCGGTGACAACGGGGTCGATCACGATCATCGACCGGGCCGGGTCTTTGGCTATCTCGTTGAGCACCACCCGCGCTCGAGGGAAGCTCTGCGACATCCACGGGTTCTTCCCGATGAATACCGACACTTCGGCGTGCTCGAACTCACCTCGTGTGTGGCCGCCATACAGCTGCGCGTCGACCCACGCTTCGCCGGTCTTCTCTTGCGCCAGCGCATTGGACCGGTACCGGGAACCCAGAGCCTTCAGGAACGCGCCGCTATAGGCACCGCCCAGATGATTGCCCTGCCCGCCGCCGCCGTAATAGAAGATCTTGTCGCCGCCGTAGGTGTCACGGATGTGCTTGAACCCCTCGGCGATCTCGATAATCGCTGTGTCCCAATCGATCTCCTCGTAGGTCCCGTCCGCGCGTCGGCGCATCGGAGAGGTCAACCGGGCGCGGTTGTTCTGGTAGTGGTCCAGCCGCAACGCCTTGTTGCAGGTGTAACCCTGTGAACCGGGATGCTCCTTGTCTCCCCGGATGCGGGCCAATCGGCGGTCTTCTACTTGCACGACGATGCCGCAGTTGCATTCGCAGAGGATGCATGCGGTGGGCTGCCAATCAGCGGTCATCGTGGGGGATTCCCTTCGTTGCGTCTTTGCGCCTCGGCCAGGTAGACATTGCGGAGCTGGCGGTGAACGACATCAAGGGGTGTCAGGTCGCGCCGCGCCCGGGCCAGCAGGATTGCACCCTCGATCGCAGAGGTCGCCAAGACCGCCAATTCGCCGGCCCGGTCCTGCGGAATGCCATCAGCGATGAAGCGCTGCGCGATCAGGTCTGTCCAGCGGGCGAACACCGCTGCCGCCCGTTCGGTTACCGGGGCCATCCGATCACGGTCCTGCTCCTCGCCCGCTTCGACGGCGACCGCCACGACGGGGCAGCCCGCCCGGAAATCACTACTGAGCAGCTGCTGGCGGTACTTGTCGATCAGTGTGTCCAGCAGCTCGAGGCTCCCGTCGGCCTCGGTGACGATGGCCGCGACATGCTCGCCGGCGTAGTCGACCGCCTCGCAGAGCAGTTGCGTACGTCCGCCCGGGAAGTAGTGATAGGCCGATCCGCGCGGCGCGCCGCTGTGCTCGAGAACGTCCGAGATAGCGGTGGCGTGAGCACCCCGCTCTCGGATCAACATCGCGGCAGAAATCACCATCCGTTCGCGTGGGCTTCGCATCGCGCTCCCCAATCCCGAGACCCGGCTTATGTATGATGCTATACATAAAGGCCGCGCAAGCGAAAGATGCGCGTGATCGCGGGAGCTACAGCCGGCCCTTAGTTCTGCCAGTCGTTGGAGCCGTCGTTCTTCTTGTAATCGCCACCGCTGGAGTTCTTCACGATGATCGGATCGCCCGCCCCGAAGTTGTCGAAGAACCACTTCGCGTTGGTGGGGCTGATGTTGATGCAGCCGTGGCTGACGTCGCGCTTGCCCTGGTCATCCACCGACCACGGCGCGCTGTGTACGAAGTCGCCGACGTTGTCGAAGCGGACGGCCAGTTCAACCGTCACCTTGTAGCCGTAGGTCGAACTGACCGGGACCCCGTAGGTTGAGGAGTCCATCACCACCGAGGGCATCTTCTCCTGGACGTAGTAGTTGCCGTTAGGGGTCTGGTGATTGCCGGCGGACATGCCCATCGACATCGGGAAGGTCTTCTCCACGGTGCCGTTGCGCGTGACGATCAGTTGGTGCGTGGCGTCGTCGGCCGTGGCCACCAACGTGTCTCCGGTGCGGAAGCTGGACACGGTACCGCCGGCGTCAACCGTCACCGCGGTGTGGGCGGGCCAGAAGCTCAGCGGGCGCCAGCGCAGCTGGGTCGGGGTCATCCAGTAGAACTTGCCCGACACCGGCGGGACCGACGAAACGTGGACGGCGTCTATGGCCGCGCCGGCGTCGTCAACCCGCCCCGGGAAATTGATGATGATCGGCTGGGCCACCCCCACCGTCGCACCGTTGGCAGGATTGAATTTCGGCGGGCCGAACGGGGCCACCCCGGTGAACGGTGTGGGGTTCTGCCCGTCGACCGGACCCGCGAAGACTGGTATCGCCAGCGGGCCGGGCGCCGGCGCCGGCGGGTCACCCGGAGGCGGTGGCGCCACCAAGGGCGGTGGTGCAGGCGGGTCTGCGGGTGCGGCAACCACGCCTGGATCACCGGGAGCGGGGTCCGGATCGGCAAGAGCAGGGCTGGCGCCCAGCACCAGCAGAGCGGCGAACCCGGCTGCGTTCAGAGCCGCGAAGAGACTTCCTCTCGTCCAGCTCGACATATGCATCCCTCCAGTCACGTTCTCGACCAAGTGTCGCATAGCGCGGAAGCCAGCTACCTATTCGGCGGCCCAGGGAGTGCCGACTCGCGGCACAATTCATACAACTGACCTGCTGAGTTATGAATCGCGTGAGGTTGCCCCGGCAACATCCAGCATCTGCCTGTTCGCCGCGATTTCGACTGGGGCGATGCCTACATCTGCCAGTCTTGGGCGCCGTCGTTCTGTGTGTAAGAACCCACGGAATTCTTCACTACGACGGGATCGCCGCTGCCGAAATTATCGAAAAACCACTTCGCGTTGGTGGGGCTGATGTTGATGCAGCCGTGGCTGACATCGCGCTTGCCCTGATCGCTCACCGACCACGGTGCGCTGTGCACGAAGTTGCCGCTGTTGTCGATCCGGACGGCCAGATCGACCGTCACCTTGTAGCCCCACGACGAGTCGACGGGGACACCGTACGTCGAAGAATCCATCACCACTGAAGGCATCTTCTCGAGCACGTAGTACGTACCGTTCGGCGTCTGGTGGTGACCCGCGGACATCCCCATCGACATCGGGAAGGTCTTCTCCACCACGCCATTGCGGGTAATCGTCATCTGATGCGTGGCGTCGTCGGCCGTGGCCACCAGCGAGTCACCGGTGCGAAAGCTCGATTTGGTGCCCGCGGCATCGATATTCACGGCGGTGTTGGCCGGCCAGAATTCAAGCGGGCGCCAACGCACCTGGGTCGGGCTCATCCAGTAGAACTTGCCCGGTACGGGCGGGATCGACGAAATGTGGATGGCCCTTTCGGCCATCGCCTGATCGGCGATTGCCACCGGGAAGTTGATGATGATGGGCTTGGCCACACCGACCATCGAGCCGTTGGTCGGGTTGAACGTCGGTGGATGGAATGGGGGCGCGCCGGTGAACGGCGTCGAGTCCTGCCCGCCAACTGGGCCACCTGCCGCTGGTACCGTCACCGGACCGGGCTGCGGTGGCGCGAGCGGGCCGGCCGGAGGCGGCGCAGCCAACGGGTCAGGCGCTGGAGGTGGCGCCAGCCACGGCGGTGGCGCAGGCGGGTCAGCGGGCGCGGCAACCGGCCCCGGGTTGCCGGGAGGCTGGTCCGGGTCTGCGGTAGCGGTCCCCGCACTCAGCACCAGCACCCAGCCCAATACCGAGACCAATCCGGCCGCGTTCAGAGCGGCGAAGAGGCTTCTCCTCGTCCAGCCCGGCATATACACCCTCCAGTCGCGTTCTTGAGCCAGTGTCGCATAAGCGTGCAGGCCAGCTACCCCTTAAACGGCTGGCGCGGTGCTGATTGGCGCCGCAATTCACGCGTCTGACTTGGTACGTCCTGCGGAGTTATGAATCAGCTGAGCTTGTCGGGGCAACGTCCAGCATCTGCCTGTTCGCCGCCATACCGACCAAGGCGATACCCACCAGGCCCGCCGAGGCGGTCAGCATCATCGCCACGCTGCGCTCATACAGCAGTCCACCGGCCGCCGAGCCGACCATGATGCCCACTTGAAACGCGGTCACGTACAGGCCGGACGCACCGTCGGGGTCGTCGGCCCCACTGCGCATCGCCGCGGATTGCAGCATCGGCGTCACGCCGGTCGCGGTGGCACCCCACAGCACGATCGCAGCGGTGCCTATCAGTGCCGTCGCCCCGGTGGGCTGTTCGCCGAACGCCAGAACGGTGAGCAGGACGAACGCGGCCGTTAGTCCGGCCGTGCAGCAGATGATGGCGCCCCTGGGGCGACGGTCCAGCGGCCGCGCCACCAGCGGCACGGCCAGCACTCCGGCGCAGCCATAGGCGGCGAGCAGCCAGGCCAGGTTCGGCCCGCGCACACCAACAACGTCGCGAATGATCACCGCGATGTACGTGTACGAGACGAAATGGCCGGTGACGCCGATCATGGTGATCACGCTGACGGTGATCAACTGCCGATTCCGGTGATGACGCGACCGCGGACCGACGTGGGCGAGCTGATCCGAGGTGAGCACCATCTCCGGCAACATGGTCCATGCGGCCACAGTGACGATGGCCGCCGCGACGGTGACGCACACCACCGCAAGTCGCCAGCCCCACATCAGGCTCATCGCCGCCGTGAGCGGACTGCCGAGCACCAGTGCCAGGCTGGTTCCGACGTAGATCGATGTCGTCGCGCGTCCGGCATGGCTTACCGGCACCAGCCGGGTCGCGATCGGGGCGATGACCGACCACAGCAGGCCGTGGGTGAGCGCGCAGAGCACCCGGCCCGCGGCCAGCACCGCGAAGTTAGGCGCCAGCGCCGAGATGAGTTGTGAGATGGTCAGGCAGGCCAGGCTGAGGACCAGCACCCGCCGGCGTGGCAGGTGCGCGGTCCAACGCACCAGCGGAATGGTCGTCAGCGCCGCAACCAGGGCATACCAGGACAGCAGGGTGCCAACCAGGACCACACTGACATTCAGGTTCCGCGAGATCGCCGACAGCGCCCCCACCGGCAAGATTTCGGCGGTGACGTAGGTGAAGGCCGCCGCGGCCAGCACAGCAAGTTGCACCGCGATCCGTGGTGTCCACGGTCGTGTGGCAATCGTGGCGGTTCCGGTTTCGGCAGTCATGGCGTGGGATGCGGAATCGGCCCGGTAACGCGGTTGTCCGTGACGCGATCACACTGACCCTAACCGTACGCACCGCACCGGCGGGTTTTAAGCAACTCTGCCCTTCAACACGCCCGCGCGATCAGGAACGAACGAGGCGGGCGATGGCGGCCGAGGCTTCGGCGAGCTTGTCGTCAGCCTCGTCGCCGCCCTCGGCCACGGCGCGCGTGACGCAGTGGCTCATGTGCTCGTCAAGCAGATTCAACGCGACCGATCGCAACGCACTGCTGACGGCGCTGATCTGGGTGAGGACATCGATGCAGTATTTGTCCTCCTCGATCATCCGCGCGATGCCACGCACTTGACCTTCGATGCGCCGCATCCGTTTGGCGTAACTGTCCTTTTGCTGCGTATATCCGTGTGGCGTAGTCATCTGGGGCATCTTGCCTCTCTCAGCGGGACGCGATCGTGATATGCCCAGCATACGCTATACCCCGACGGGGTATGACCCCGGGATTTTGCACACGCTGCCGCCACGCATACTTGGACGATGGCCCCTGACATTAAACCCCGCAGTCGCGACGTCACCGACGGTCTGGAGAAGGCCGCCGCCCGTGGCATGTTGCGCGCCGTAGGCATGGACGACGAAGACTTCGCCAAGGCGCAGATCGGGGTCGCGTCATCATGGAACGAAATCACGCCGTGCAATCTCTCACTGGATCGACTGGCCAAGGCGGTCAAAGAAGGGGTGTTCGCGGCCGGCGGCTACCCGCTCGAATTCGGAACCATCTCGGTTTCCGACGGCATCTCGATGGGCCACGAGGGGATGCACTTCTCACTGGTTTCGCGCGAGGTGATCGCCGACAGCGTCGAAACCGTGATGCAGGCCGAGCGGCTGGACGGCTCGGTGCTGCTGGCCGGCTGCGACAAATCGCTGCCCGGGATGCTGATGGCCGCCGCCCGACTGGATCTGGCGGCGGTTTTCCTCTACGCGGGCTCGATTTTGCCGGGCGTGGCAAAGCTATCCGACGGCACCGAGCGCGAGGTCACCATCATCGACGCGTTCGAGGCGGTCGGCGCCTGCGCTCGTGGGTTGATTCCCCGGGAGGATGTCGATGCCATCGAGCGGGCGATCTGCCCCGGGGAGGGGGCCTGTGGCGGCATGTACACCGCCAACACCATGGCCAGCGCCGCCGAGGCATTGGGTATGTCGTTGCCGGGCAGCGCGGCGCCGCCGGCAACCGATCGCCGTCGCGACGGGTTCGCGCGCCGCAGCGGTCAGGCCGTCGTCGAGCTGCTGCGCCGCGGCATCACCGCCCGCGACATCCTCACAAAGGAGGCGTTCGAGAACGCGATCGCGGTGGTGATGGCGTTCGGCGGCTCGACCAACGCGGTGCTGCACCTGCTGGCGATCGCCCATGAGGCCGACGTCGCGCTGTCGCTGGAGGACTTCAGCCGAATCGGGTCGAAGGTGCCGCACCTGGCCAACGTCAAGCCGTTCGGCAACCACGTGATGGTCGACGTCGACCACATCGGGGGCGTGCCGGTGGTGATGAAGACACTGCTGGATGCGGGCCTGCTGCACGGTGACTGCCTGACGGTGACGGGCCAGACGATGGCCGAGAACCTGGCCGCGATCGCCCCGCCGGACCCGGACGGCAAGGTGCTGCGCGCGCTGGACAACCCGATTCATCCGACGGGAGGGATCACCATTCTGCGCGGATCGCTGGCGCCCGACGGCGCGGTGGTCAAGACGGCCGGTTTGGACTCCGACGTGTTCGAAGGCACCGCAAGGGTTTTCGACGGTGAGCGCGCAGCGTTGGACGCCCTCGAGGATGGCACCATCACCAAGGGTGACACCGTGGTGATCCGATACGAGGGCCCCAAGGGCGGCCCCGGGATGCGCGAAATGCTGGCCATCACCGGTGCGATCAAAGGCGCCGGACTCGGCAAAGACGTTCTGTTACTTACCGACGGGCGGTTCTCGGGCGGAACGACCGGCTTTTGTGTGGGACACGTCGCGCCGGAGGCGGTCGACGGCGGACCGATCGCGTTCCTGCGCGACGGCGACCGAGTTCGGCTCGACGCCGCCGGCCGCACTCTGGACGTGCTCGTCGATCCAGCCGAATTCGCCGCTCGGCAAACGAATTTCACTCCTCCCCCGCCGCGCTATACCACCGGCGTACTGGCGAAGTACGTCAAGCTGGTGGGCTCAGCCGCGATCGGCGCGGTCTGCGGCTAAGCCCGAACGCCCTAGCGGCTACTTCACCAACGCGACCGCAAAGCCGTCCCAGTGCTTGGCTCCGACCGTCTGGATCACCGAGCTGTCCAGGCGGGGGTGCTCACCCATCACCTGCAGGGTTTGGCGCGTCGCCTGCACCTTGGGGTCGTCCGACTCCAGCGCCAGGATCTGGCCGTCACGAATGACGTTGTCCACCACAATGACCGAGCCGGGGTGGGTCAGCTTGATGGCCCACTGAAGGTACGCGACGTAGTTTTCTTTGTCGGCGTCAATGAACACCAGATCGAAGGGCCCGCCGGTCAGCGTCGGCAGCGTGTCCAGCGCGGCGCCAACCACCACCTGCACGCGGTCGCCGAGACCGGCCCGCTGCAGGTTGGCCCGTGCGACCTCGGCGTGCTTGGGCTCGTATTCCAGCGTCAACACCCGTCCTTCCGGGCCGGCGCCTCGTGCCAGCCAGATGCTGCTGAAGCCACCCAGCGTGCCGATCTCGAGGATGCGGCGCGCCTGCATCGCACCGGCCAGTAGCGAGAGGAACTTGCCCTGTTGGACCGAGACGGCAATGCGGGGCAGTCCGGCGGCATTGCTCGCCTCCAGCGCCGCGGAGAGCACCGGGTCGTCACCAACGAGCGTCTTGTCCAAGAACGCATCGACATCTTGCGGTGTGGCTTTCTGGGTCATGAACGTCAAGGCTAGTCGGGTCTATCGATCTTTACCATGTACCCGTATAGGGTATATGGTGAAGATGTCAATCAACCAGTGGAGCCGGGTTTTACCGGAATCCCGACACAGAAGAGGATCAAGAAGATGGCGAGCTACGGAGAAGGAACCTTACTGACGTGTGGCCACGAGGGCTGCGGGTGTCGCGTTCGCATCGAGGTCGCGTGCCACTGCTCTGGCTCGGGTGAGCCTTACCGCTGCACCTGTGGTGACGAATTGGTTCCTGTCGAGTAGGCCCGCGAACGCGCGGTCCCATTACCGCCCAAACGTGCGACCGGCCAGCTCGACTTCGGCCGTTAGCCGCGGGGATACCGCCGAAGCACCCACCGCCACCGCGTAACCACCCGGCTCGATGCGCCAGCTTCCGGCGCCGCCGTCGTAGCGGGCGAGCAGGCGCGGATCCGCCTGGATGGTCACGCGGCGTGACTCGCCGGGCTTCAGCTCGACTCGCTCGAATCCCAGCAAGCGCAACATCTGACCACCTGGGGCGGCGGTCAAATAGAGCTGCGGGACGTCGGCGCCGCTGCGGTCACCGGTGTTGACGACGGTGAAGCTGGCCTCGATCGTGCGGTCGCCGGCCGCTGCCAGGTCACGGTACTCGAACGCGGTGTAGGACAACCCGTGCCCGAGCGCGAACATCGGGACCTGGCCCGTTCGCGCAAACCACCGGTAGCCGACATCGGCCCCTTCGGTGTAGCGGATTGTGCTCGATGTTCCCCACGGGGCGCCCGAGTCCGGCAGTTCCGGGCGCGGTGTTTGATCGAGATCCAGCGGGAAGGTGATCGGCAATCGGCCGGAAGGATTAACGTGGCCGACAACGATTTCCGCGATCGCCTGGCCACCGGCCTGGCCCGGATACCAAGCCTGCACGATGGCGTTCACCGAGTCTCGCCAGGGCATGGACACGGGGTTGCCGGTCTCGAGCACCACGACGGTGTTCGCGTTAGCGGCCGATACGGCCGCGATCACCGCGTCCTGGCCCCACGGCAGCGACAGGTCGGCGCTGTCGAAGCCCTCCCCTTCGACGCGGATCGCGAACACGATCGCGATGTCTGCCCGTCGCGCCGCAAGCACCGCCTCCGCCGGGCTGATGCCGGGATCGAACTCGATCTGCGCATTCGGGAGTTGCTTTTTCAGCTCGTCCAGCGGGCTCGACGGCAGCAAGTACAGATTGCGTGTCCCGCCCGTCAGCCCCGGGCCTCCGATAGGGATCACGGCGGCGAAGCCGCCCGGGGGGACGACGGCACTGGACCCACAGCCAATCGGAACACCGGTCAGTGCGTAGCCGCCGATGACGGCGATGCGTGCGGCTGAGTCGGGTTCCAGCGGCAGCACCCCGCGGTTCTTCAGCAGTACGATTCCCTGCCGTGCTATGTGCAGCGCAATCTCGTTGTGCGCGGCCATATCCGGTGCCGGTGCGGCTTCCCACTGGTCGATTCCGACAGCGAACATCGAACGCAAGATCCGCCGGACCATGTCCGACAAACGCTCTTTGGGCAGCCCGCCGTCGGCGTACGCGGCGCGCAGGCGGTCAGAGAACGCTTCCGACTGCCAGAACACGACGTCGAGCTGGGCACCGCACTCTTGGTCGAGGCCGTGAAGCGCGCACTCCCAGCTCGATGTCGCGCCCCAATCGGACATGACCCAACCGCGATATCCCCAAGCACCTTTCAACACATCGTTGTTCAAGACATGGTTTCTGGAGGCGTAGTCGCCGTTGACCTTGTTGTACGCCGTCATCACAGCGCCGGGCTGCGACCGCTCGATGGCGATCTCGAAAGCCAGCAAGTCGGACTCGCGATGCGCGTCGGGATCGATGACCGCGTCCAACCAGTGCCGGTTGGTCTCGTTGCAGTTCAGCGAGTAGTGCTTGACGGTCGAGATGACACCCTGTTCCTGTGTCCCGTTGACCGACTCCGCGGCAATCGTCGCGGTCAGAAGCGGGTCTTCCGAAAGGTATTCGAAGTTGCGGCCATTACGTGGGTCGCGCGCCAGGTTCATAGCTCCCGCCAGTTGGACGTTGAACCCACGGCTGCGCGCCTCCCGGCCGATCGCCTCACCCGCGGCGCGGGCCAGTGTCGGGTTGAAACTGGCGGCCAGCGCCAGGCCGGCCGGCAGCGCGGTCGCGGTATCGCCAGGGCGGTAGCCGGGGTTGGTGACGCCGAGGCCGGCATCACTCATCTGCAGCGCCGGGACACCGAGCCGGGGGATTCCGGGCACATACCCGGCGCTCATCGGGACGCCGGGTGGGATGCGCTCATCCCGCAGTGGCCACAGTTCGCCGGCCGCCCCCATCACCCCGACAAGCAGCGAGAACCGTTCGTCGTCGGTCATCTGGGTCTCGATCTCGCGGGCGCGGGCGTCAGCGTCTAGAGGGCCCGATTGTCTCCCCCGCAACGGGGCGGTACCCCCGCTTCGGGCTGCGGAGCGGCCTACATCATCGTCGAACGGCCTCACCGCACACCCTCTTTCGCGTATACGACGCGCAACACGTGCCCAAGTTCTGGTCCCATCACCAACTCCGTCAGTGTGCATATCGTCGCGACGAATTCCGGACCGTGCGCCGGCTGCGCCTGGCACAAGTGATGTGCCACCTCATGGAGCACTACCAGCTCGCGCATCGCCCAGTCAGCGGTGTCACGGTCGGGAACCGCGATAGTACCTGCACCGTCACGATTTTCGTAGTGCGCGGCAGTGGCCGCCCGCCGCGCCCGTACTCGTAGCGGCGACACCGCCGGCCAGTGTTGGCGCACCGCCGGTAACGCAAGCACGTCGTCGACGTAGCGCTGTATGGACGCAACCGACCCGAACCGTCCTTCCGGCGGCAGCGTCAACTGTGTGCCGAAGAATTCCACGGTGGGTGATCCGCGTTCGGCGGCGCGGTCGAACATGGTCCGAACGAACTCCTCAGCAGCGTAAACCTTGGCGCGCTGGGAGTCCCGCTTTGAAGAATCCGCCGAAGTCACCGGCCCACAGCGGTGCGCGCCCCCGGAAGCTCGCGGCTATTACCCAGGCGCGCTCGTCGACCGGCCCGGTCGCCTGCCCGCCGTGCCGCCGATGAGTACCCGGCGGCGGCTCTGCTGGCCTGCCAGGTGCCGCGTGCCTTCGACGCGCCGCGGTAGTAGTCGTGCAACTCGACATCCTTGTCCCGCAAGGCGATGGCGGTACCCGGCGGACGACGACGGTCCTTGGTAGCCTCTCGCCGGGTCTGGTCGCGGGCCTCCGTCAGACGGTGACCGACGCGCGCCCCGAATGCCAGCTGGAAGTTGAGGCGGGCAGTGATCGTCGGCGTGGGCCGGTGCGTACCGGAGGCGAGGTAGGCGTCCGAAGCCCGCACCATCTGGACAACCAGGCTGGCGTAGAGGGCGTGGCTGGTGTCGATGTCCTCGGCGAACCCGTATGCGTAGACGAACGTCGAATTCGTCGCCACATCGCAACGCACGTCATTGGCCGCCGCGATCACCACGAACAGCTGCACATACGTCCGCAGCCCGCGAGTCCCGGCCGACCCGATGGTGATGGTGCGCTGGGTCGGGGCCTGCGCAGGCGAACGGTCGGCCGCGTGCGACCGGGCGACCGCCAAGTCGATGGATGCCGCCGTCGCCAACCTTTGCGCAGCACTCATGAAGGCATCAGCCTCATGATGGTTGTCGGTGCCTTCGGCCTGACGCAGCAGTGCGGCGATGCGCGCCAACATTTTGTCGTCGGTCATAGCGCCAAACTACTGGAGCGGTACGACATTTCCGTTACAGCCGCTTGGTGATCCAGGAGACCACGTCGTCGAGCACCTGATTGCGTTCCGGCTCGTTGAAGACTTCGTGGTACAGCCCTGGGTAGACGTTTAACTCGACGTCGGTAGATCCCACACAGTCGACCAGGCGGCGGCTGCCGTCGACGGGGATCAGCCCGTCGTCGGAACCGTGCACCACCAGAAGCGGCGCGGTCAACGCCGGTGCACGCTGGGGCATGGTCTCGCCGACCTGCAGCAGCGCGCGGCCAACACCCGCGGGCACCCGTCCGTGGTACACCAGCGGATCGGTCCGGTAGGCCTCCACCACCGCCGGGTCGCGGGATATGAGACTCTCGTCGAGCTCCTGCACCGGCAGGCCGGGGACCAGCGCGCCCAGTCCTTTGGCGACCAACGCCATGGCGGGGTGCACCAGGTCCTGGGCCGCGACCGCGGGTCCCGACAGCACCATCAGGTCGTAGTTGTCCGGGCGTTCGACGCCGTAGGCGAACACGATCCCCCCGCCCATGCTGTGCCCGAGCACGATGCACTTCAGCGCGGGGTGCTCGCGCTTCGCGATCCCGACCAGGGTGTCGAAGTCGCCGGTGTACTCGGTGATATCACGCACCAGCATCCGCTTGCCGCCGGAGCGCCCGTGCCCGCGATGGTCCAGCGCGTAGGTGACCAGCCCGGCTTCGCCGAAGCGCTGCGCGACATGGTCGTAGCGGCGGGCGTACTCGCCGAGGCCGTGGGACAGCACGACCACGGCCCGCGGCGGGGTGTCCGGCGTCCACACGTCGTAAACGATGCGCACGCCGCCGACGCCGTCAAAATTCCGTTCAGTGCGGGCGGTAGTCACTACGGGCAGCGTAATGGCTCCTCGGGCGCGGTTTGTCGGAGACTCTGCGTAGGCTCTTCCCCGTGAGTGTGCTCGCTGAGAATTCCGATGCAGACCCCGCCGGCCAGAGCAGCGATTTCTCCACCCACGCCGAGCCATACCGACGGGAATTGCTCGCGCACTGCTACCGGATGACCGGGTCCCTGCACGACGCTGAGGACCTGGTTCAGGAGACGTTTCTGCGGGCCTGGAAGTCCTATAACCGTTTCGAAGGCAAGTCGTCCATCCGGACCTGGCTGCATCGCATCGCCACCAACACCTGCCTGACCGCGCTGGAGGGCCGGCAGCGCCGCCCGCTGCCGGCGGGGCTGGGGGGCTCGAGCTCGGATCCGACGGCCGAGCTGGTGGAACGCCGCGAGGTGCCCTGGCTGGAGCCGCTGCCGGATCTGGCGGACGACCCAGCGGATCCGTCGGTCATCGTCGGGTCGCGCGAGTCCGTGCGCTTGGCGTTCGTTGCCGCGCTGCAGCACCTCTCGCCCCGGCAACGAGCGGTGCTGCTGTTGCGCGACGTGCTGCAGTGGAAGTCGGCCGAGGTGGCCGAGGCGGTCGGCAGCACCACCATCGCGGTGAACAGCCTGCTGCAGCGGGCCCGGTCCCAGCTCGATGCCGTCCAGCCCAGCTCCGACGAGCGGCCGGTACCGCCGAGCTCAGCGGAGGCGCAGGATCTGCTCGCCCGCTACATCGCGGCGTTCGAGACTTACGACATCGACCGGCTGGTGGAGCTGTTCACCGCGGAGGCGATCTGGGAGATGCCGCCGTACACCGGCTGGTATCAGGGCCCGCAGGCCATCGTGACCCTCATTCACCAGCAATGCCCCGCCGAGAATCCCGGCGATATGCGCATGCTCCCGCTGGTCGCCAACGGCCAGCCCGCAGCGGCCATGTACATGCGCGCGGGCGAGGTGCATGTGCCTTTCCAGCTGCACGTGCTGGACGTGACCGCCGGCGGTTTGTCACACGTGGTGGCGTTTCTCGACGACGCGCTGTTCACGAAGTTCGGCCTGCCGGGCACACTGTGAAGCCATGACCGATTCTCAGCTCGTCACGGCGGTAGACGGCAGGCCAGCTCTGCTGTTGGGTGCTTTCGACATCGGCAGCGTGGGTTACGCCGCCCGGGAGTTCTTCGTTTCCGGAGCGGCGTCGTCCTATGCCCCGACCGGCGAGCTCGGCCCGGACGGCGATTGGACCGTGACACCAAGCGGCACAGCTGATTACACCACCAGGATCGTGGTGCTGACGCCCGCGGACCGCGCCCGGTTCAACGGGACCGTGCTGGTCGAATGGCTCAACGTGAGCGGCGGGATCGACGCTCCGGCCGTCTGGATGATGGCGCACCGAGAAATCCTGCGCGCGGGCTACACCTACGTCACCGTTTCGGCCCAAAAGGTGGGTGTGGACGGCGGCGTGAGCCTCACCGGCATCGAGATGTCCCTCAAGAGCCAGGACCCGGCCCGATACGCGCCCCTGAGCCATCCGGGTGACGCCTTCTGCTACGACATCTTCTCCCAGGTCGGCGAACTTGTCCGGGCCGACGGCGTTCTGGACGGGCTGCGCGCGGAACGCGTGATCGCGGTCGGCGAGTCCCAATCGGCGATGTTCCTCACGACCTACGTCAACGCCGTCGATCCGCTTGCCCGGGTGTACGACGGCTTCCTGGTGCATTCCCGATTCGCCGGCGCCGCACCGCTGGACGGCGAGTCCATATTCGACGAATCGCGGAGCGCCGTGCCGCAGGCGGTCAGCTTCCGTCCCGACCTGCGCGTCCCGCTCTTGACGATCATCACCGAGACAGACCTCTTCGGCGGGGTGCGATTCGGCTATTACTTCGCGAGGCAGCCGGAGAACGAATGGCTGCGGGTCTGGGAGATTCCGGGCGCCGCCCACGCCGACAACTACACGATCCAGGTGGCGCCGATCGACTCCGGCTCAGCGCCGCTGGCCGACATCGTGGCGGCCTACGCGCCGACCACGAGCCTGATGGGCCAGCAGCTCGGGCACTCCATCAACTTCGCCCCGCAACACCACTACGTGGCGCAAGCGGCAATCGCGGCGCTGAACGGGTGGGTCCGGACCGGCGAACCGGCGCCCACCGCAGCGCCCATCAAGGTGAGCGAAACCGATGAGCCCCAGCCGATTCTGGACCCCAACGGCCTGGCCCAGGACGGCGTCCGGACCCCGTGGGTGGACGTTCCGATCGCGCGGACGTCCGGCGTGGGAGCCGATGAAAGCATCATGGCCATGATCTTCGGCTCCGGCGAACCGTTCGACACGGCCACCCTGCGCCGGCTCTACCCGGGCGGGCCCACGGAGTACCTGGAAAGGTTCACGGCGGCGCTCGACACCGCGATCCAATCCGGGTTCATCCTGCAGGCGGATCGCGCCGAGATCCTCGAGCTCGCCGCTGCGATGTACCCCAGCGGCTGAGTCTCACCTATTTGGCGGGGCGCCAGAGTTGTTCGGTGGTCTCGGCGCCGCCGGGCAGCTCGATGAATTCGATTGGGGTGCCGTCGGGGTCGGCGATGAACAACATCCGCACGCCTGCGATATCGACCGGCGGCGCACAGGTGACGTCGCCGCGCCTGGTGAGCTGTTCGTACACGGCATCGGCGTCGGCGACGGTGAACGACATGTTGGTGTAGCCACGGTGGGCACCGTCGGGAACCGTGGGCACGTCGCCGAGGTCGAGCAGTTCGATCATGGTTCCCCCGATGAGCCCGCCAACCATCCGCCCTGCAGCGCCTGTCATTCCGGTCACGCTGTCCAAGCCGGCACCGTCGAGGTGGACATCAAACACCACGTCCATCCCCAGCAGGCCGGTGTAGAAGGCCAGCGCGGTGTCCATATCGGACACGCCGACGCATAGGTGGGAGAATCGCTGGATCGGTACCGGATCGGTGATGGTCACGGCTACTTCCTCGCTCAAGACGGCTCAAGGTGTATCAGAGGTGTGTCAAAGTCTATTGCGCCGGAACGGTTCTCGGAGCCGTCAGAACAGCCGGCTATCCGGTGATGGGCCGTCAACCGCATGAACAAGACCGGTTCCAGTGATCAGCGGCAGGTCCAGCGCGGACAGCAGACCGGGCGGGGCCGCACACACCGCGGGGATGGCATTGACCATCCGCGACGCGCCCGCCATGCGCGCGCCCAGATCATGGTCATGGTCGTCGGCGATCTCGAATTCGCACCGCATGCTCGGGGAACCCTCGATCTCGACGCGGTAGAGACCGCGGCCGGATGCCGGCCCGTAGCCGAGGTCCTTCGGCGCGATCGAGATATGCGGCTGCGGCCAGTCCACAGCGATGTCGTCGCGCATCCGTGTCACGTGGTCGAGGATGAAAGTCGCGTTTTCGCCGACATAACCCGTCAGCGTCGAGCGCATCGCCGCGATTGTCCCGGCCGCGATGTGACCGGTGGGCGTGTCGAAGGACTCCGTGGCCGCAATCCGTTCGACGCTCTCGTCGATGTGGTCGATCTTGGTCCCCAGTCCGGTGGCGAGCTGGTGCAGCACCGGGCCCCAGCCGAAGGTGAACACCCCGGGTGTGGGGCCGCGAATGCCATGAATTCCGGAGGCTTGCCGAATCCGAGGATCTCGTAGACCGCAGCCTTGTCCGGGTAGGTGGCGTAATTGAACATCTCGGTCACCCGCACCGATTCGATAACCCGGGAGACACCCGAAAGCACAAGTGGCAAAACGTCATTGGCGAATCCGGAGTCGATGCCGGTGGTAAAGAACGACACCCCCCCGTCCAATGCGGCCTGCCGCAACGGTTCGGTGAACGCGGAGCGTTCCGGCCCTGGGGCATCGGGGAACACTAAAGGAACCACCGAACACGACACCACGTTCTTGCCGGCCCGCAGGATCGAGACCATGTCCTTGACGGCCTCCAGCGGCCGCAGGTTGGCGCCGGCGGCGTACACCACCGCGTCGGCGCCCCCGGCCAGCATCGCCGCCGGGTCCTGCGTGGCCACCACACCCACCGGCGCGATTCCGCACAGTACCCCCGCGTCGCGACCAGCTTTGGCATCGCTATGGACGACAACACCGGCCAGCTCCAGCTGCGGGTGGTCGATGACCCCCCGCAAGGCGATCAGGCCCATTGAACCCGGACCCCAGACACCTACATTGAACACTCGGGATATCTCCTAATATTAGGACATTGAACGTCACATTTTGGACGGATGGTAGGGAGTTGGCTGTGGGTACGTCAATGGGTGCGTCAACCGCCAAGTCACCGCCCACCGGTCGCGTGATGGACGTGCTTGGCACGCTGGCGGATTCACCGAACGGGCGGACGTCGGCCGAGCTGGCAAAGATCTGCGGGATCAGCACCTCGACCTGTGCCCTGGTGCTCGCCGAGCTGGAACGGGGCGCGTGGGTGACTCGGCGAGAGGACCGCCGCTTTTGCCTGGGCGGCGGTTTGTTCGGGCTGGTTCACGGCCTGCGGAGGCAGTTCCCACTGCTGGACCGCGGGCGCGACGCCCTCACCTTCCTGCACGGGGCGCTTGGCGCGGGGTGCTCGATGTCGAAGATCGGCGACCGCCACCTGACCACTGTCGACACTGTCGGCCATGGCACCGACGGCGAGCACGCCGTCGGCCAGCGCTTCCCCATCGACCCACCATTCGGGTTGGTCGCGATGGCCTGGGGCGACGACGATTTCGTCCGGGCCTGGCTGCACCGGGTCACACCGCGGCTCACCCGCGCCGAAATCGCCCAGCATCAACGGGTGCTCGCCGATATCCGCGCCCGCGGCTATGGCGCATGGCGGTTCGACGACACCCATCAGTCCCTGCACCACCGGCTGTCCAGCGTGCTGGCGTCGCTGGAGCCGACCACGGAGGTGAGCCGCCAGCTCACCACGCTGATGACCATGGTGACGCTGCAGTCAGTCACCGATACACTCGAAACAGAGCTTACCTCAACGGAATTCATCGTCCTGCCGATTTTCGGGCACGACGCTCAACCGGAATACCAAATCGAGATCCACCTGGGCCGCTCAGTCGGGCTGACGCTGGGCGAGCTCGACGCTGCGCTGCGGCACGCACAGGAACTTCTCGCGGCACTACGCTGAAGTCATGTCTGCCAGAGTGGAGATCCGGCGTGCGGCCGACCGGGCCGTCACCACGACATCCTGGTTGAATTCCAGGCATTCGTTCTCATTCGGCGGCCATTATGACCCGGACAACACCCACCACGGGCTGCTGCTGGTGAACAACGACGACCTGGTGGAACCGGATGCGGGGTTTGATACCCACCCACACCGCGACATGGAGATCGTGACCTGGGTACTGCAAGGCGCACTGACGCATCAGGATTCCACCGGCAATCGTGGAGTAATCTATCCCGGACTGGCCCAACGCATGTCGGCGGGAAGCGGAATCCTGCACTCGGAGAAGAACGATTCTTCTTTCGAGCCAGTACATTTCGTGCAGATGTGGGTGATCCCCGATGAAGCCGGCATCTCTCCCAGCTACCAACAGCACGAGATTGACGCGGAACAGTTGAGCGGCGACCTGGTGACCATCGCCTCGGGGATGCCCGGGCATGATGCGGCGATCACCCTGCACAACCGCAACGCCGCGCTGCACGCGGCGCGGTTTCGGCCCGGCGACGCGGTCGAGCTTCCCCCGGCTCCCTATCTGCACCTATTCGTTCCGCGCGGCCGGCTCGCCCTCGAGGGAATCGGTGACCTCGGGCAGGGCGACGCGGTCCGTTTCACCGATGCCGACGCCCGGCGGGTGACCGCGGGAGAGTCTTCGGAAGTTCTGGTCTGGCAGATGCACGCAAAGCTGGGTGGCTGAGACCCATAGAGTGGGCACGACAGACAGGAGCCCGCATGTCTCACGCAGCGCCCAACCCTACTCGCGATGCAAAAGCCATTCGAACAGTGCGCTTCTGGGCGGCGCCGATCGCCGTCACGTTGGCCCTGATGTCGGCGCTGGCCGGGTTGTACCTCGGCGGGATATTGAACCCGGCGACCAACCTGCGGCACTTCCCCATCGCCGTGGTGAACGAGGATGCCGGGCCAACGGGCAAACAGATCGTCGACGGCCTGGTCGCCGGTTTGGACAAGAACAAGTTTGACATCCGGGTGGTCTCCCATGACGAGGCCAGGCACTTGCTGGACACCGCCCGCGTGTACGGGGAGGCCGTAATACCGCCAACCTTCTCGTCGAACCTGCGGGAGTATGGGGCAAGCGCGGTCGCACCTGGCCATGTGGAGCGGCCCTCGATCACCATCTCGACGAACCCGCGAGCGGGCACGCTTGGCTCCAACATCGCGGGTCAGACCCTTACCCAGGCAATGGCCGCGGCCAATAGCAAAGTGGGCCAACGACTTACGGCGGACGTTGCGGCTGACACCGGAGATGCGCCGCTGGCGGGGGCTGCGGCGCTGGGGCTCGCCGGTCCAATCGATGTCAAGTCCACGATCTACAACCCATTGCCGAACGGCACCGGCAACGGATTGTCGGCTTTCTACTACGCGCTGTTGCTGCTACTGGCCGGCTTTACCGGCAGCATCGTGGTCAGCACGCTGGTGGACTCGATGCTCGGTTATGTACCGGCCGAATGGGGCCCGGTATATCGCTTCGCAGAACAGATCAACATCTCGCGCCTCGGCACGCTGTTGGTCAAATGGGGATTGATGGCGGTGCTGGCGCTGCTCACGTCGGCGGTCTATATCGCAATAGCGCACGGGCTCGGCATGCCCATTCCGCTTGGCTGGCAATTATGGCTCTACGGGGTGTTCGCGATCATCGCGGTGGGTGTCACGTCCAGCTCGCTGATAGCGGTGCTGGGCTCGATGGGTCTGCTGTTCAGCATGTTGATCTTCGTGATCCTCGGGTTACCGTCGGCGGGCGCCACCGTCCCGCTGGAGGCGGTGCCGCCGCTCTTTCGGTGGCTGGCCGAATTCGAGCCGATGCACCAGGTGTTCCTGGGCGTGCGGTCGCTGCTGTATCTCAATGGCCAGGCGGATGCCGGTCTGTCTCAAGCTTTGATAATGACGTCAGTCGGGCTGGCAGTCGGAGTGCTGCTGGGCGGCATCATCACGCACATGTACGACCGCAGCGGCTTCCACCGGCTTCCGGGGGCAGTCGCGCTGACGATCGCCCAGGCACACCAGGCGCAACACCAAGGGCGCCAAAATAGGCACGAAAGTCTAAGCGAGCAAACGTAATTGCGGCGCGGCCCAACCGTCATTCGATCGTTATTTAAGTTGACAGAGTGGCCTGTGTGGCTGATGCTGTGCATGTTGCATTTGTGTCAGGGTTGAAAGGGCTGCCGTGCTTACCCCAACCGCCAGCTTGCGTAGGCTGGCGGCTTGGTGTTCCACCGTGGCTGTATGCGCGACGCTGGCGAGCACCGCGGGGCAGCCTGTCGCACACGCCGCGGACGGGCGCGAGATGCTCGAGAGTGCCATCAGCGCCACCAAGGGCTCGTACCTGGTCTACAACTTCGGCCCCGGTCACCCCACACCGCTGCTCAACGCCGGCGGCGGCTGGTATGAGATGAACAACGGCGGCCACCTGATGATCATCAAGAATGCGGCGGGACGGCTTTCACCGCACCTACTGGTCGACACCCATCAAGGTGACCAAGCTCGCTGCGAGAACAATCCCGGAGCCCGCACCGGGGAGGGACTCTTGCAGGCATCTGAGATTTATCCACCACTGCAGGCGTGGCAGCGGATGGGGCAACCGACAATCGCGATCAACGCGAACTTCTTCGACGTGCGTCCGCAGAAGGGCGGCACGTGGCGGTCAACCGGCTGCAGTTCACCACTGGGCGCCTTTGTGGACAACACCCACGGCCAAGGCCGCGCCAACGAGGCGGTCACCGGCACGGTCGCCTACCCCGGCAAGCAAGGCCTTTCGGGCGGCGGTGAGAGTTGGTCCTCGTTGACGACGATGATCCTGCCGTCCGGTGGCGCACCGTATGTGGTGTGGCCCAGGGGCAAGAACGACTACGACGCCGCCACCCCAGCGATCCAGGACCTGCTGAACAAGGGTGAGAGGTTCGTCGCGGTGTCCGGGATCGGGCTGTTGTCCCCCGGCAACACCGGACAGCTGCACGACGGCGGTCCAAGCGCGGCGCGAACGGCCCTCGCCTACGTAAAGCAGAACGACGAGATGTACATATTCGAGGGCGGCAACTACACCCCAGACAACATCCAGGACCTGTTCCGCGGCCTGGGCAGCGATACCGCGATCCTGCTCGACGGCGGTGGGTCGTCGGCCATTGTGCTGCGCCGCGACACCGGGGGCATGTGGGCGGGCGCGGGCTCGCCAAAGGGATCGTGCGACACCCGGCAGGTTCTCTGCGACTCGCATGAGCGAGGACTGCCCAGCTGGCTGGCCTTTAATTAGCTTCAGCCGCTGAGGTTTTCGGACCGGCCGGGCCAAAGCGGAAGATCAGCATACTTGTCGCCACCACCGCCGCCGTGAGCACGAATACCGGAGCGACAACGTATCGCGACAGCGTCGCGCCGAGAAAAGCACCAGCACACATTGTGAAAACGACACTGAAGCGCAGCTTTTCGCGTTCACCCGTGCCACCGGCCAGATGGCTGTCCAGACCGAGGCTGACGATCGTCGACGTTAACACCGTGGTGGAGTTCCTGAATCCCGAACTGGCGGGCACTCGAGTGCTGCAGACCGAACGTCACCGCGAGCAGACCGATCATGATGAGTTTGGAGTTGTCGTGATAGTGCAACACACCCGTGCCGGCCAGCAGCGACAACGCCACCAACAACACCATTTCTGTCGCCAGTATGGTGGTGATCCAGGGTCGCGTCCGCTGACCGAAATGCCGCGACAACCGGCCACTGATTACGGTGGTGCATACGAAGGTTGGGAGAGCCACGACGACTGCGGTCAGGTCGATGTTGGTCTTCGGGGCGAGCCAGAAGCCGAGGAAGATCACGTTGCCGGTCATGTTGGCGACGAACACGTGGCCGAGAACCAGGATGCTGATCGAGTCGGCCAGCCCCGTGGCGAAGGTCAGCAAGAGCAGAGCTATAACCGTCAGTCGGTCCGACACGGGCGACGTAACGGCCATGGGGTGCGGTATCTTTCGGCGAACCGGGATACGTCTGGGCGCGATCGTGCTACAGGTGAGGCGTCAAATCCAGTGAGGTGATGGTCGTCATCCTGGTCACCAGCCAGCGGCCATTGTCACGCTTCATGATCAGCCGGTAGGACAGGTATTTCAGCGACGGGATGTTCTTCGTCAGCGGGCTGGTGGACGTGGTGTTGGTGTACACGATGGCGACGGCATTCGAATCCTCCAGCGATTCGACCGCTGCGCCGGTGACTTCGGTGTTGTTGGTTATCTTGGCCTGTTTGTTGGGGGCCACGATCGCATCGACGAATTTGCGGTATTGGGCGGCGAAATCGCCGCTGAGATAGATCGCCGCCCGATCGGCGAGGCCATCCATGTTTTCCGGCGTGTAGGTCCACAGTGTCGTGATCGCGTTGGCCGCGGTCCGCGCCACCTTCAGTTTGGTTGCGACGGTGGCGCGGTCGGACAGGTATGGCTGCACGGCCGCACCCGCGAACGCGGCAGAACCGACGAACAGCACGGCCGCCACTGCGACGGCGACGGCGATCCACTTACCGGCCAGTCGTCTCCTCCGGGTCCCACCGTCTTTGGTGGCAGCCGCAGTCGCCTCAGCCTCTTCGACCTCGTTTGCGTCTTCCTCGGCCACAGCGTCATCGTCCGCCTGTTCCGCAGCGTCACCGTCGATCTCGCCGGAAGCAACTTCGGCGGATTCCATCGCGACTTGTGGTGCTGCAGAGGCGCTTTCATCGCGCTCTGATGATTCGGATTGCTTGGTATCGGCTTCGGCAGCTTCGGTTGCAGTGCCTTCTAAGGCTCCTGGGCCTGCGTCGACGGTCAGATCACCTGCAGCAGGTTGCTGATCTTCCACTGATTCCCTTCCTGCTTAGCGGTTGCCGTCCAACGATTGGTGTTCTCGAATACCTGTTTTTCATCCGATGACTTCGAGGTGACTCCGGTAACCACCATCACACTGGCGCTGCCATCGTCGTTCCACCTTTCCACGCCGGCGTCGAGAACAGTGCCGGTGGTTGGTTCGGCACGAGCGACCTGCAGGAGGATCTCGTTCGCCTTGGCGCGGTACTGCTTGTCGAAGTCGCCGGTCGCTTGATTCAGTATCCGCTGCACGTAATCGTTGGAGTGATACGGATCAATCGACGTGAAGTCCACCATGAACCATTTGACGTAGCTGATTACCTCGCGGTCCTTTCGCTCAACGCCGTCGTGGGATTCATGGGAGATCAGCATCAGCGTGGATCCCGTGATTGACGCGGCCATGAGCAACGCGGAGACCGCCGACGCAACCGGTAGCCCCCACCGTCGGCGGGGCTTCGCGGTGTGCGCCACGAGCAGCGGTCCCTCGCCCGGTTGAAACTTGCGACGGGGACTCATTTTCCGTTTCCAGGCGGTTTCGGTTTGGTCAGTACGGTGAGGTCGTCAACGCGCCAGCGTTCGTCGGCGTCTCTGGCGAAATTCACCCGCACCGTTGCGGTGATGTACCGTTGCTCGGGCCCTTCGCCTCGCCGACCCTGCATAAACAACAGCATCGTTGCGCGATCCGGCGCCGCCGATTGTATCGAGCTGCCGGTCACCCAGTATTCGTTGATGACCGGTTGTCCCTTCTGCACTGCGTCCTGCTGAGCGGCCAGCTGGCCGCGATATCTGGCGGTAGCCAGCGACTGGGCGCGTGCGAAGTCGTCGTGCAACGATTTTGGATCGTAGGTAAGCATCTGTGCGACGATCTTCGGCCCCTGAATCGCAATCTGTTGGCGCGTTTGATCGGTCGCCCGATCTCGCGAGTACACCACCGTATAGCTCATCGCGGCACCTGCTACGCACACGGCCGCCGAAGTCAGCACTGCCACTGCGGTCCATTGCCGTACGTTGCGCAGCCGCTCGTCTGGTTCGACGCATTGCACTTCGGTGCCCAGCAACATGTCGGCGAAAGTGCGACGTTTTGAATCCCATAGCGGCCAAAGCCATCCCACCAGCAACGACGCGGTATCGAGCAGGTGGGCGAGGTCCCTGAGCAATAGCCCCCACGGCCCCGGAGCTTCCCCATCGCGGCCTACTACCGCAATTCCAAAGACAGCGCGTCCCAAGCTCCACCCGGTGACCGTCGGCAACAGCAACCGGTTGACCAGCATCAGCAGAAAAGCGACCCCGGCGACCGAAATGCTCACCCACCACCACACGCCGCGCAGCGGCACTGTGGAAGCGACCAACAACATCGTCGCCACCACGGCGATACTCGGCAGGACGTCAACAGCCAACGCGGCGGCGCGAACATGCCACGGCGCCAAGGCATTCTGCAGTGACTCCTGGATGGTCGCCGTGGTCGGAGTCTCCTGGACCACCACCGTCACTTCGTCACCTGGTCGAGTTTGGCTATCTTGTACTGGCCGTCAACGAGCTCCATTTTCACCCGCAGCCGGTAGCCGGTTTCTTGGTTTTGCGCCTGATCGTTTGACACCTTGACGCGGAGTGCGACGAGCACATCGACTGAACCGTCGCTGTTGGTGCGCTCGACCGCTGCCCGCTCATCGGACACCTGAACATGTACGTTCGCGGCCTGATAAGCCTGGACGAGGAGGCTGCTGTACAGCAGCGCCTGGGTGCGGTACACATCGGTGCCACAGTCGATGATTTTCTGTTCGCTGGCGGCCATCGCGTTGGTGTCTGGCGCCTGCGTCACCGCGACACACGCCTTCGCGGCCTCAAGCGCTTTGGCATTATCGCGCGCCATCGCTTGGCTTTCGTGGTGGGCACGCAGCGAAAGGTAGCCGGCGGCTCCAATGCCGCCGGCTAGCAAGACAAGCGCCGCAGCGATGCCGGCCAGCCACCCGCGACTGAGCCGCGACCGTCCGCGCGCGCTGTTCGTTTCTAAGGCGTCGGCCGTGGCCTCGGATGCAGACGCATCCTCGGCCTCCGCCTCGGGGCCGATCTGGTCGGTTCCGACCTCAGATGCCGACGCATCCTCGGCCTCCGCCTCGGGGCCGATCTGGTCGGTTCCGACCTCAGATGCCGACGCATCCTCGGCCTCCACCTCGGGGCCGATCTGGTCGGTTCCGACCTCAGATGCCGACACATCCTCGGCCTCCGCCTCGGGGCTGATCTGGTCGACGGCGGCGTCCGATTCTTGATGATTCTTTACCCGTCGGTTACGCAGACGCCGAAGCATCGACATCGGTGGGGGGTTCAGCCGGCGACCGGCGCCAGCATCTCCTTCCATCCGTCGTCTCCTGTTTTCGTCGAGTTCTCGAGGGAGTATTTGACTCCGTCGGGTCCTACCACTTCTCCGCTCTGGGGACTATATACCGCAGCGGGAGGCCCGTTCGGAGTGTAGACACACGGGTTGGGCTGTTGTCCGTTGCACTGCACGCTGCCCGAACCGGGTCGTTGCAGCGGGTCGCTGATCGGAGGTGGGGTTTGGCCCGCCGGCGGGAGCCTGTCAGCCGGTGCAGGGTTCAAGCCGTTATTCACCGACGGCCCCGGGATCACCATGCCGGGCCTCACCGACTGATCGCAGCGCGCCGCAGGCGCCGGGCAGGTCAGAATCTGGTTCGGGTCGCCGAACCAGGGATTGGTTCCCAGCGGAACGTACGGTTTGGGGTCGCGGCACTCCCGCGGCGTTGCCGCCCGCTTACCGGGGACATCGACACAGGGAATGTTGCGCGATCCGCGCACGCTGTTGGCCGGCGTCTCCATCGGGATCTTGCAGTACGTTCCGGTCGGCAACGGCTGCAAGCTGATGTCCGACGGAGACCGCCACTGCGATGGCTGAATGAAGCCGGTCAGGCACGGCGGCGGCTGGTTGATCGACAACGCCAGGTCGAGTGCGGCCATGCGCGGGAACGGCGCCGACACCGTCTGCGTAATGGAAGCACCCTGCGGCAGGAACACCAGCACTTGCTCCAGGCCGGTGTGGTAGCGCTTGAGCAGGTCGAACACGATCTCGAGGTTCGCCAGCGTCTGGGGAAGCGACTCCCGGACGTCGCTGAACAACGAGTTGACCTGATCGGCGGTCGGCGCCGCTTGCGTCAGGATGCTTTTCACATGCTGGTCGTTTTGCGCACCCTGGGCGGCCAAGACGTTCAGGTTGTGCGCCCAGCGCTCGATTGCGCTGCCCGAGTTGACCTGACTGTCCAAGATCGGTCCGGAGTGCTGGATGATGTCATTGACGTCGGTGATCTGGGTCTTGAAGTCACCCACGATCGCCTGGGTCGCGTCGACCAGGCGTTGCAGCGCGGGACCCAACCCGCCGACCGACGTTGCCGTCTCGTCGAGCAGCACCGGGATCTTGTCCGCGGGCAGCGCGGCCAGCCCCCGGTTGGCGGTGTCCAGCGCCGGCCCGATCTCACTGGGCACCGTGCCCTTGGCGATGGTTTGTCCGTCCGAAAGGTACTTGCCGGGGTTCCCGCTCGACACCAGGTCCAGAAACTGCTCACCCACCGCGGACACCGAATGCACGTTCGCTACCGCATCGACCGGGATTTTGTAGCGGCTGTCGACGCTCATCGTCGCCTCGGCGCCCTGTTGGGTCGGCTCCACGTCGGTGACCTTGCCGATGGTGACGCCGCGATAGGTCACGTTCGCCGTGGGATACAGACCCCCCGATGCCGGCAGCTCGGCCTTAAGCGTGTACCGGCCGATACCCACCAGGCTGGGAACCCGCAGGTAGTACACACCCAGCACGAAAATCGAGACCACCGTGAGGATGCCGAACAGGATCAGCTGGCGTTTGATGAAAGGAGTCAGCATTGGCTTACATCCGCCCTTTCCACCAGCGGTCCGCCCGGCGCGTTATTCGGGTTCGGCGTGTAGCGGACGTCGGGGATCATCGTCTCGGGATCGCGCCCGAACGACTGCTCGAGCGCACGCAGAGCACCGGACAACCCGGTACCGGTGAGGAACGCGTTGTCGATGGAGCTGTAGGTGACGTCGAGCGTCAGCGACACGTTCAGGTAATCGCCGCGGAATATCTTCGGGACCGTTTCGATGTCGAACGGCTGGGTGAGGATCAACTTCAGCGCGCCGATCAGATACGGCGAGGCACGGCCGAGTTCCCGCAGCGGGCATTGCAGCTGTTGCAGGTCGGTGTGCAGAGGTCCGCGCGCTTCCGACAGGTACTGGTCGGCGGCCGCGGACAGCCGTCCTACCGAATCGACGGCGTTGATCAGCAGGTTTTTGGTGTCGGCGAAATGTTTGATCAGCGGGGGGATGTCGGTCAGCACCCGGTCGATGACGTCGTTGCGTTGACCGACATAGACCAGCAGCCGGTTGGTGGAGTCAATCGCGTGCGTGATGTCGTCGCGTTGCTGGTTGAGCTGGTCGGTGAAGGTATCCAGCTTGCCCAGGAAAGCCCGGATCTGCTCGCCGCGCCCCTTGAAGATGTAGTAGACCTCGTTCTGCAGCGCTTCCAGGTTCGGGATGCCGCCACCGCGCAAGATCATCGCCAGACTCGCCAGTGTTTGCTCGGTGCTCGGATACGCCGACGAATTCTTCAGCGGGATGGTGTCGCCGTCCCTCAGCAGCTCCGGCGACGGATTCGGTGGTGCGGCCAGCTCCACGTGCTGCGAACCCAGCAGCGAAGTCTGGCCAATCTTGGCCAGGGCGTTCTTCGGTAGCTTGACGTTCTTGGACACACCCAGCGTCAAGGTGGCGATCCAGTTCTTCAACTGGATGGTCTTGATCGAGCCGACGTAGACGTCGGCGACCATCACCTTGCTGTTGCCGTTGATGGCCAGCGTGTCCGGCACCTGCACATACAGGGTGTAGGACCCCGACCCGCTGCCCGGGCCGCCCGGAATCTCCACGTTGGCGATTCCGCGCCAGCCACATGAGCTGGCGACCAGCGCGATCACCAGCAGCACCAGCCCCTGCCAGGTCTTTCGGCGAATCAGCCGCGCCATCCTCGTCGCGCTCACTGGCCCCCTCCTACCTCAGCGGGCAGCGCTGGGCCACCGGCGTTGGGCGCTGGCGCCGACACCGGCGCAGGCGTGGGAGCCACCGGACCCGGGATCACTGCCGGCCCCGGCGGCGGCGGCTGTATCGGCACCGGAACGTTCAGGCCCGCGGGCGGCACCCACGGGTGCTCGTCGTACGCGTTCGGGTATCCCGGCGGAGTCTGCAGGGTGGATTGAACGGGCTCGATGTTGGGTCCACCCATCAGTTCACCCAGCGATTCCGGGGTCATCAGGCCGGCGGTGATCGGCCCGACCTGCTGCCCCTGCATCCCCGGGGCGACGATCCAGCCGGGGTGGGTGTTGCGGTACGACAACGGCGTATCCGGCACCCAGATCCCCGGGACGGTGGTGTCCTTGTACCCGTTCGGCGGCTGCAGCCGCGGCTCGGAGTAGGCGATCTCCTTGGGCAGGGTCTCGCCGGTGCTGAACATGTTCAGGCCGAACGGGAAGTAGTTGAACTTGATCGCATCAAGGACCGGCGCCAGATATTGCGCACACAGTTCGGCGGACTCTTGGTAGCCGAGCCGGCTGCCGGCCTGAATCGAGCTGCACAGGAATTGCATCGGGTTCGCGAAGGTGATCGTCGGAAGGCCGATAACAGCGCCGTGCGACGGATGGTAAATCTGGTTGACGTTGGCGACCGCCGTCGGACCGACGTGCAGGAAGGTCTCTATCCCGTTCAGGGACTCCGGTTGCAGCAGCGAGTTCGTCACGTCGCCCAGGTTGTTGATGTCATGAACTAGAAAGTCGCGGTCCTTATTGAGGAATCGCCGCAGGGTGGGAAGCAGACTGTCGAATTGCTGGAGCGAATTGGCAAAGTCGGTGTCGGAGTGTGCGAGCCGCCCGGTCACGTCGGCCAGGTTCTCGTTCAGCGCGACGAACTGCTGATCGTCCTGGTGCAGTGCGTTGACGAAAAGCGCCAGGCTGCGCACCACCGCGAAGAAGTCGCCGCGACCCTCGTTGAGCGCGGTCAACGCGCGGGAGAGGCTGTCCAGGGTGGTGTTGAACTGCTTGCCCTTGCCGGCCAGCCCGTCGGCGAACGACTCGAGGGCCTCACCGAACGGCCCCTTGGGCTGCTCGGGTGTCGGGCCGAGTTTGGAGATGATGTTGGTCAGGCTGTTGCGCAGCTCGTCCCACTCCACCGGCACCTGCGTGCGCTGCACTGGGATCACCGTGTTGTCGGCCATCACCGGGCCGCCTTTGTAGGGCGGCTCCAACTGGATGGCCCGCGACGCCACCAGGGTGGGGTTGAGGATCACCGCCGAGGCGTTGGCGGGCACCTTGTATTTGTTCAGGTAGTGAAAGGTCACCTTCATCTTGTCGCCGGCCGGCTCGATCTTGTCGATCGCGCCCACCCGCAACCCCATGATCTGAACCTTGTCCCCCGCGTAGAGCGCGTTCGCCGCGGGGAAGTAGGCGACCACGGTGTTGTTGGTCAGCTTCTCGTAAAGCCGGTAGCCGACGAATGCGGCGAGGACGGCCAGAATCGCCACCAGCGACCCGATGATCACCGACGCCCGTGACATTCTCGGGAGCCTCAGGTTATCGAAGATGGTGCTCAATTCTGGCTACCTCCCGCAGCGCCGCTGCCTCCCGATCCGCCTGGGTTGATGAACGGGGCCGGCAGCTGCGGCCCGGGCCCAGCCGGCGCGGGTGGACCGGGTGGCGGGCCCGGCGGGAACGCGAATGGCGCCGGTGGCACCGGCTCGGTGCGCCCGCCCGGCGGTGCGTCGGGCAGCGGCACCGGTGTACCCGGAACATTCGGAACCGGGCCACCCGGCCGCGCGCCGGTGGGAATGCCCGGGGTGGGCGGCAAACCGTTCGGGTCCGGCGGCGATATCTGCACGTCGATCGGCGCCGGGAAGACCTGGCCACCGAACGGGCCGATGGTCGCACCGGCACAGGGCAGCGGATTCCACGGCCGCGGCAGACCCTCGTCCCCGGTGGTGATATTGCCGCCGGGATTCGC
>Ga0209040_10000405_pt1 | contig 32884 bp, 27 predicted proteins | sample BogFormECP12_OM3_FD_188240 | JGI IMG/M metagenome (GOLD analysis project Ga0209040, IMG submission 188240) | Bog forest soil microbial communities from Calvert Island, British Columbia, Canada - ECP12_OM3 (SPAdes) (version 2) | ecosystem: Environmental > Aquatic > Freshwater > Wetlands > Bog ... | reverse complement strand
GAATGCGACATGGGACGACGTGCAACAACGCATTTCCCAGCGGGTGCGAACGTTGCTGGAGAAGGTCCTGACCTCGCTCGACGGCGGCGTGCTGACGCGCGAGGAGTGCCTGCTGCTCGCTAACTGCACTGGCGACGATCTGTTCGGGCTGGTGGTTGCGGCCAACGAAATCCGGCAGCGACTGGTCGGCAACGTGGTCAGCTATGTCGTCACCCGCAACATTAATTTCACCAACGTATGCTTTGTCGGATGCAAGTTCTGCGCCTTTGGTGTGGGTGCGCGCCACGAGACCGCCTACTTTCTCTCGCTCGATGAGGTCGCGCAGAAGTCACGCGAAGCCGAGCAGTGGGGCGCCACCGAGGTCTGCATTCAGGGAGGCCTGCCGCGCGATCTGCCGCCGTTCTATTATCGCGACATCCTGCGCGCAGTGAAGTCAGCAACGCCCCAAATGCACGCCCACGCCTTCTCGCCAATGGAGATGGTTTACGGTGTCGAACTGACCGGCATGGCCCTGCGCGATTATCTCTTGATGTTGAAGGAGAGTGGCCTCGACACTTTGCCGGGGACGGCGGCCGAAATCCTCGACGACGGCGTGCGTCACGTGCTTTCGCGTAACAAGCTCAGCGCGGCACAATGGCGCGAAGTCATCGAGACCGCCCATGCGTGTGGCATTCGCAGCACATCAACCATGATGTACGGCCACATGGAAACCGTTGAGCACTGGGTGGAGCAGATACTGCTGCTGCGCGACATCCAGGCGGGTACCGGCGGCTTCACCGAGTTCGTACCGCTAGGCTTCATTCACGCCAACACGTTGCTCTTTGCGCAAGGACTCGCCCGCGCGGGCGCGACCCTGGAAGAGCATTTGAAGGTACACGCGTTGGCGCGAGTGATGCTGGCCGGGTCCATCAATCACATCCAGGTCTCATGGGTGAAGCTGGGCCGCGAAGTGTCACAACTGATGCTATTGGCCGGGGCTGACGACTACGGCGGAACCCTGTTCGAGGAGAGCATATCGCGGCTGGCGGGCGCGACGGCTGGGCAGTACATCCCGACCGCGGAATTTCAGGAGCGCATTCTGGAACTGGGGCGCATTCCCGCCCAGCGCAACACTCTCTACACGAAATACGTTTACCCGATGCAACCGGACGATAGGGAGACCTTGGCGGCGGGCGGCGCGGCATGATTGCAATCGTCGGGGGTACGGGCCCCGAGGGCTCCGGGCTGGCGCTGCGTTGGGCCCGCGCCGGCGAGTCCATCATCATCGGCTCGCGCGACGCCGAACGTGCGCAAGCAAGAGCCTCACAGATTGCGCAGACAGTCGGCCTTCTCGGCAGTGTGGAAGGCGCGGAAAACACCACTGCGGTCAAGACGTGCGACATCGTCGTACTCGCCGTGCCTTTCGCCGGACAAGCCGAACTGCTGAAGCAACTCAAGCCGTCGTTTCGCCCGGGCACCGTGCTGATTGATGCCACGGTTCCTCTGGCCGCCGCGGTTGGCGGACGGCCGACGCGTGTGCTGGGCGTGTGGCAAGGCTCGGCCGCGGAGCAGGCAGCGGAAATCGTCGGCAAGAATGTCTCGGTGGCCGGCGCGTTCCACAGCCTTTCAGCGACGGTGTTGCAAGGCGATCAGCCGGTGGATTGCGACGTCATCGTGTGCAGCGACGACGACCGCGCCCGGCAGGTTGCGTCCGAGCTGGCCACCAAAATTCCAGGCGTGCGCGCCATCGATGGCGGCAAGCTGGAGAACGCGCGCATCGTCGAGGCCATGACCGCGCTGCTCATCACCCTCAATATTCGCCACAAGGTGCACGGCGCCGGATGGAGAGTAACGGGACTCGGAATCTGAGGTGAGCCTGCCGCACGTTCCGACCGAACATTCTATTAGCTCTTTCCTTCTCGTCGAGTTTTGGAGTACAGTTTTGGGCGGGTCGCGGGAGTAGGCGTCATCACAACCCGATGTGACCCCGGTCATGGCCGGGTTCGACGATACGCATTAGCTTTACTTAGTTCGGGATACTGTTGATTTCATAACGTGAGGTTAGTTTCGGCATCATCATGATTTGTTAGCCCCGGTGTGGCTTAAGCAAGAGTGGCGCCCAAGCAGCCACCGACATGAAAGACTACGATCACGCTAGGAGGCTCCAATGAATACGTTTCCCATCATGTTGGGAACACTGTGTGTCTTCGCGCTGGGCTACCGCTACTACAGCGCATTTATCGCCGCCAAGGTCCTGGTCCTGGACGACCGCCGCACAACTCCCGCCCACACCTATGAAGACGGCCACAACTATGTGCCTTCGCCAAAATGGGTGCTGTTCGGCCATCACTTTGCCGCGATCGCCGGCGCCGGCCCGCTCGTCGGGCCAACACTGGCCGCGCAGTTCGGCTTCGCACCCGGGTTTTTATGGATCTTGATCGGCGCCGTGCTGGCCGGCTGCGTGCACGACTTCACCGTCCTGGTGGCTTCGGTGCGCCATAAGGGAAAGTCGCTGGCGGATGTGGCGCGCACTGAAATCGGGCATGTCGCCGGCCTGGTCACCATGATCGCGCTGCTGTTCATCCTGCTGGTGACGCTGGCAGGTCTGGGCGTGGTGGTGGTCAACGCTCTAGCTAACAGCCCGTGGGGCGTGTTCACCATCGGATGGACCATACCGATCGCCATTGGCATGGGCTTGTACATGTTCAAGAGCACGCCTGGGCAGATCAAGATTGCCGGACCGAGCGCCGCGGGTGTGGTCCTGCTGATCGGCGCCGTCGTTGGCGGCCGCTGGTTTGCCGCTTCGTCCTTCGCGGGGGCACTGACGTTTAACGGTCACCAGATCACCTTCCTGATGATGGCTTACGGATTCATCGCCTCGGTGTTGCCGGTGTGGTTCCTGCTGGAGCCGCGCGACTATCTCTCGACCTACATGAAGCTGGGAACCATCGTGCTCCTGATTCTCGGAGTCTTCATCGTTCACCCCAACATTCAGTTCCCGGCCGTGACCCAATTTATCCATGGCGGCGGTCCGATCATCAAAGGCAAGCTGTTTCCCTTCCTGTTCATCACCATCGCCTGTGGAGCGATTTCCGGCTTCCACTCGCTGGTGTCCTCAGGCACAACTCCCAAGATGCTGTGGCAGGAAACGGACGCGCGCTTCATCGGCTATGGAGCCATGATGTGCGAAGGGATGGTTGCGGTGCTGGCGCTGATTGCCGCGTGCTCCATGAATCCCGGTGATTATTTCGCCATCAACACCGCGCCAGCGGTTTTCGCCAAGCTGGGACTGCACACCATGAACCTGGATATTTATTCAGCAGAAGTTGGGGAAAAGCTTGCAGGTAGAACCGGCGGAGCGGTTTCTCTGGCCATCGGCATGGCGCAAATCTTCAAGGGCCTGCCCGGCATGAAGCTGCTGACCGGCTACTGGTATCACTACGCCATCATGTTCGAGGCGCTGTTCATCCTGACCACGGTTGATACCGGGACGCGCGTGGCCCGCTACGTCATGCACGAACTGCTGGGCAAGGCCTACAAGCCGTTCACCAACACCGCGTGGTTGCCGGGAAACCTGATCACCTCGGCCATCGTAGTGGCGGCTTGGGGATACCTCATCTACACCGGCAGCATCTCCACGCTGTGGCCGTTGTTCGGAACCGGCAATCAACTGCTGGCGACCATTGCGCTAGCGGTTGGGACCACGTTCCTGGTGAACATGGGCAAGGTGAAGTATGCCTGGGTCACGGCCATTCCAATGTGTTTTGTCGGAGTGACGACGCTGACCGCGGGCGTGCTCTCCATCGAGACCATCTATTGGCCGCTGGCCCGCACGCCGGGCAAGGAGTTCACGGGTTACCTTGACACCACGCTGATGGTGATTTTCGTGGTCGGCGTCATCATCGTGCTGTTTGAGGCAGGGCGCCGGTGCTGGAAGACCCTGCACGGGGCGCCGATTCCGCAGGAGGCCTTTGGCGCTCCGGAGTTGGTGGAAATGAAGATGGGCTGCTGCTGACGACTGGGCTTTGCACTCAGGCTGGCAGAGCAGTCTGCGAGAAGGATGCGCGCTGGTTCATGCGTAAGCACAAATCGGCGCGCGGCTCAATGTGTCGTTGACGCTCTGATTGCGCAGCCCATACAATCGAATCAGCGCCGGCGTGCGGCGCGTCCTCGCAGTAACTGCTGCCCCCTCGTTCAACGGCAGGACAGCTGACTCTGGATCAGCATATCGGGGTTCGAATCCCTGGGGGGCAGCCAAAATGATTCCAAACAACTTAACACCGGGCGAGGGTCTATCCCACTGCTACGCGCGTCGATTTCTCTACATTTGATCGGTCCAACCTGAAGTGGAAAAACCATACCCTCCGGGTTCTCACCTAAGTAGCTTAACGCCGCCCTCGGCACGGCACGGCGCTGAGTTGTGTCCTTTCGTTCATCATGATTTACTGGGTTGGTTTGTCCGAGGAGGAGTCTTGGTCCGCAAACTGATGATGATTTTTGCTGTTGCCATTGTGAGTGTGCCGTGTTTTGCGCAAACGCCGGTTGCCGACAAGACTTGGATCGCAATCAGCAACGGCTACGCCAACATGCTCATCGACGTTGTCTTCAAACACCATCCGGAAGCCGGCACGCAGCAAGGGTTTAGCCAATACGACAACAAGGTCTCGCAGCCCACCCTGGCCGATGAAAAACAGGAGCGGAAAGAGACCGAAGCGGTACTGGCCAAGCTGAAGAGTGCTGCCGCGGAGAAGCAGCAGCAGGACGTCGCGGAAGACCTGCAGATCATGATTCGCAGGGTGGACCTGAATTTTCGGCAGCAGGATTTCCAGCGTGCGAATGAAGTGCCGTTCCTGAACGCTAGCCAGATTGTCTTCAGCGGAGTACAGGTTTTACTGGACGAGCAGACGCCCTCGGAGCGACGGCCGGCAGCCGTGGTGCGCATCCGTGGATACGCCGGACTGGATCCGGCCTACACGGCCCTCACCGAGATCCTCAAGCAGCGCATCGCTGAACAAATGGCCAAGCCCGGAGTTATCTATCCGGCTAAGGTTCAGATTGAAACCGAGATGGCGCGAAATTCCAACTACGTCGAAGGAATCGCCGCGCTGCTGCGGAAGTACAAGCTGACTGGATGGGAGGAACCGTTTGCCAAACTGAAATCGCAATTGACGGACTACGACGCGTGGGTGAGAGCGACCCTCCTGCCCAAGGCGCGAGACGATTTCCGCTTGCCTGCTCAGCATTACGCGCTCAATATGGAGAACTACGGCATCGACATTCCGCCCGATCAGCTCGCCACCATAGCGCATCAGGCCTTCATCGAGATCCAGGGAGAAATGAAGCCCATCGCTGCGCGCCTTGCCCGGCGGCGTAATTTGCCCTCGCTTGATTATCGCGACGTCATACGCGATTTGAAGAAAGAGCAGTTGGTAGGCGATGCCATTCTTCCGTTCTACCGGGAGCGCCTGGAACAGATTGAGAAGATCATTGTGGATGAACGGATCGTGTCTCTGCCCGACCGTCCGGCGCGTATCCGCATCGCCACCGCAGCCGAGACGGCACAGCAACCTGCGCCACACATGGTGCCGCCGCCCTTCATGCACAACACTGGTGAAAAGGGCGAGTTCGTTCTGCCGTTGAACATTCCTGCGGGGCCAGGCCAGACCTCGGCTGAAAAGTACGATGATTTCACTTACGACGCCGCGGCCTGGACTTTGACGGCGCACGAGGCGCGGCCGGGTCATGAGTTGCAATTCGATTCCATGCTGGAGCATGGCGTTTCACTGGCGCGAGTGCGCTACTCGTTCAACAGCACCAACGTCGAAGGCTGGGGACTGTATTCCGAATATCTCATCGAGCCCTATATGCCGGAAGAAGGCAAGTTGATTTCGTTGGATTACAGGTTGCACCGTGCCGCGCGCGCGTTTCTCGATCCAGAGCTGCAGGCCGGTAAGATAACTACGGCCGACGCCTTTCGTGTGCTGGAACAGGACGTGCTGTTATCGCACGCTTTGGCCGAAGAAGAGGTCGAGCGATTCACCTATCGCATGCCGGGCCAGGCCAACAGCTACTTCTACGGTTACACCAAGTTGATCGCATTGCGCGAAGAGACTGAGAAGGCGCTGCGACCGAAGTTCAACCAGAAGAACTTCCACGACTTCATCTTGGCTCAGGGCTTGTTGCCGCCAGACCTGATGCGCACGGCAGTAATGGAACAGTTCGTGCCCCAGCAGCAAAAACAGAGCGCCCCGCAAGGCGGCCAATGAAGAATGGGTAAATTATCGCTCTCTGCGCGGTCCCCGCCGAGGATGCCGATACAATGTAATCATGGTAAAACAATTCGCTACAGCGATAACTACTCTGACGGCTGGGGTGTTGCTCCTAGGAACTGCCTTGGCACAACAGAATCCGGCTACAACTTCCCAATCCGCTCCCGCCACCAAGGCCCAAACGGCTCCAGCGACTCAGACGGGGCCAGTTTCTACGACAAAAACTTCTTCGACTCTTACGACGCAGAAAGATAAAGTCAGCTATGCGCTCGGAATGAATCTTGGAATTAACCTGCACAGGCAGTCGGTGGAGGTTGATCCGGCGATACTGACGCAGGGGTTGAAAGACGCGCTCGCGGGTGGCAATACGCTGATGACCGATGAGGAAGCTCGGGCCACGCTGACCCAACTACAAGACGAGATGCGCAAGAAACAGGAGGCGAAGACGCAACAAGCCGGGGATGAGAACAAGAAGGAGGGCGAGGCATTTCTTGCTGGCAACAAGACAAAGGAAGGCGTCGTCACGCTCGCCAGTGGCCTGCAATATAAGATTTTGAACGCCGGGACGGGCCCGAAGCCCGCTGCCACAGACTCGGTCGTCTGCAACTACCGGGGCACATTCATCGACGGCAAGGAATTTGACAGTTCTTACAAGCGTGGCCAGCCAGCGACGTTTCCAGTAAATGGAGTCATTAAGGGCTGGACCGAAGCCTTGCAGCTAATGCCAGTGGGATCGAAGTGGCAGCTCTTTGTTCCCTCCGATCTTGCTTACGGCGCGCGTGGCGCAGGCGCCGACATTGGCCCAAATGCTACCCTGATTTTTGAGGTGGAGTTACTCTCAATCCAGGGTAAGAACGCGACCCCAAGTAAGGACAAGTGATCGGCAGTCGGAAGTTTCCAAACGTGAATTAGCAATTTCAAGCTAGAAGAAAGCCCATGAGAAATCGGTGCATTGCAGTGCTCGCCGTTGCGGTGATGCTTTGTCTTAACCTGGCGGCACAACCCAGGGCGAGCGCTCCCGTGCAGGCCAAGAGCCCGCAAAACGAAAAAATACCCGCGGGAGTTGACCTCATCTGGGGGTTCAAGATCCCTATGCGCGATGGCGTGCGTCTGAACGGCACCGTCTTTAAGCCGGCCGAACAGAAGGAGCCGTTGCCGGTGATCTTCACGCTCACCCCGTACATCTCCGACAGCTACCAGAATCGCGCATCTTACTTTTCGCAGCACGGGTACGTCTTCGTGCTGGTGGATGTGCGCGGTCGGGGCAATTCTGAGGGAGTCTTCAATCCCTTTGCGCAGGAGCCGCACGATGGCCACGACATCGTGGAGGTTCTGGCCCAGCAGCCGTGGTGCAACGGCAAGGTCACCATGTGGGGTGGCTCGTACGCGGGATACGACCAATGGGCCGCGCTGAAAGAACTACCGCCGCACCTCGCCACTATTGTCCCTGTCGCCGCCGCGCACGCCGGCGTCGATTTCCCGTTTTTCAAGGGAATCTGGACTACCTATGACATGCAATGGCTCACGTTTACCAGCGGCAAGGCAAGCAACGCCAACCTGTTCGGCGAGAGCTCTTTTTGGATCCAGAAGTTCCGCGAAATGTATCTCGGTCAACGTCGGTTCAATGCGCTGGACACGATCGTTGGCAACACGACCACGGTCTTTCAGAAGTGGCTCCAACATCCAACGTATGACAGCTACTGGCAGGAGATGGCTCCGACGCCGGAGCAATACGCGAAGATGAATGTTCCCATTCTGACCATCACTGGTGATTACGACGGCGATCAACCCGGCGCCATGTCCTATTATCGCGAGCACATGAAGTACGGCGATGCGGAGACCAAGGCGAAGCACTACCTGATCATCGGCCCCTGGGATCACCCCGGTACGCGTACTCCCAAGAAAGAAGTCGGCGGGCTTACCTTTGGAGACGCCAGCTTGCTTGACATGAACGATCTGCATCGTCGGTGGTACGACTGGACACTGAAGAATGGTCCCAAGCCAGAGTTTCTCAAAAAGCGCGTCGCCTACTACGTCGTGGGGCCAGGAGCGGAGAATTGGAAATATGCCGACGAGCTGGCCGCCATTGCCACAGAGCATCGCAAACTATATCTGACCTCGCAGGCCGGCACGGCGAATGACGCGTTTCACTCTGGACAACTAACCGAGCAGCTGCGGAGTGCGGCCCCTGACAAGTTTGTGTACGATCCCGCTGACCTGCGTCCCGCTGAACTGGAGAAAGAAGAGATCACGAAGCCTTACACGGACGAGCGCTATGCTCTGAACCTCTTCGGCAATGGCGTGGTGTATCACAGCGCACCGTTTCCTGAGGCGACGGAAGTTTCTGGCGACGTGAAGTTCACGGTGTGGATGGCGATGGATGTGCCGGATACGGACTTCACGGTAGCGCTGTACGAGATCCTGCCCGACGGCACCAGCGTGCTGCTGGCCAGTGACGCGTTGCGGGCGCGCTATCGTGAGTCGCTGCGGGAGGCTAAGCTGGTTACACCCGGCGCAATCACGCAGTATAACTTCGACGGTTTTGCCTGGTTTTCGCGGCGCGTCTCGCAAGGTAGCCGGCTGCGTCTGGTGCTGAACTGCATTAATAGCATCAACTATGAAAAAAACTACAACTCAGGCGGCGATGTCGAAAGAGAGTCAGGCAGGGCCGCGTGGGTGGCGCACGTGACCGTGTATCACGACACGGAACATCCCAGTGTGCTGGAAATCCCTATCGTGAAATAACGCCGGCCCAACAATCGACTGAATCTTCCGGAGAGCCTAGGCGCCCGCGACCGCCGCAGCCGGTTGTTCTGCCCTGTGAATGGCAACCCCCATCACATGGAATTCAACCACGGAGGACTTTGGAACGTAGACAAGTATGTTGTTGCCGGTACTATCAAACGGCCGCAGCCAAATTCCAGGGTCGAGCAGGAGACGGGTGTCGTTGTGGGTTTGCCCTTCCAACACTTCACCATCCGCGAACCGGATACGAATCCACAGGTCGGTGGCGGCCATGTCGGAAAAAAACTTTACCTCGTCGTGATCGAAAGCTCCTTCATGCTGCTTCACGAAGAAGACTGCTTTTGCCTCGGATATTTGGATCGTCGAAACTTCAGTGGATGCTGAGCCTCGGATGTGCAAAGATTCCGGCAGAGGTGGGGGCAGAGTGAGGGGGTTGATAACGGCATCCCAATCGAGAAGACCCTTAATGAGAGAACCATCCCTCCTGTGCACTACCACCAATTCGCTTGAAACAGTGCTCTCGGAGACGGCAGTATTTTGTGTTTCTGTCTTTGTCGTCATATTTGCCAGTCAGGGAATTCTGATCGGCCACACAGCCGTCGTAGTCGCTGCCCACGGGCAACTTCACAGTTGCATGCCAGAAGTTCTTACCAACAAGAAAAGAGCAATCTAGTTCACTGACACGGGACTCGGGGTAGAGTCCATCCCCAGCTTGCGCAATCGGTTCAGCAATACCTTATAGCTGATTCCGAGCGTTTTTGCCGCTCTTCGCCGGTGCCCTCCGCAAGCACTTAGAGCTTCTGAAATGGCTTGGGGGCTGATTGTAATCGGTTCCGACCTGGGCCGACTAGCATCCACTAATTCATCGATCATCAATTGTTCGTCGCCCAGCACAAGGTACCGCTTAACAAAGCTTTCCAGCTCCCGTAGATTGCCCGGCCAGTCATATCGCAAGCAAGCCTTCGTCAAACGGGACGACAGGACAGGTTGAGCTCCACCAATCGCCAGCTCGTGAGCGGACCGCCGCAGGAAATACGCAAGCAGCACCGGTATTTCTTCCCGGCGTTCCCGTAGCGCCGGCAACCGCAGACAAAATCCATTAAGACGATAGTACAAATCTTCACGGAAGGTCTTTTGGGCGATGGCTGCTCTCATGTCAATGTTGGTAGCCGCCAAGATTCGCACGTTGACCCTCTCGGTAGTCCGGCTTCCCAACGGCGAGAAGGTGCCGTCCTGCAACACTTGCAGTAGCTTGGCTTGCAAACTCGGATGCATCTCACCGATTTCGTCCAGGAACATCGTACCGTCATTACACTGGCGAAACTTGCCGGGCTTAGATCGCGCCGCACCGGTAAAGGCGCCCGGTTCATATCCGAAAAGTTCGCTTTCCAACAGTTCGGACGGCACCGCAGCGCAGTTCACTTTCAGGAACGTGCTGTTCGCCTGGGGTGACAATCTATGGATATAGCGTGCCAGAACTTCTTTTCCAGTTCCACTTTCGCCCAGGATCAAGACTGGCAGATTGACTGGCGCCACCAGAGAGGCGTGCTCCTGAAGTTCACGCATAGCCGGGCTCGCAACGACGAAAAACGCATTTGGCCCGATCGCGATCTCTGTGCCGCCGCTTTCCGCTGTGGCAGGCTTCACGGATGTCAGGCCGTTCACAAGGCGGAGGAGATCGCCAGGCACAAAGGGCTTCAACAGGATGTCACGGACCCCTTCACGGATGGTGGGCAGCAATCCAGCATATTCTTGCACGTGAGCCATTAACACTACATTGGCGTGCGGCTGCGCCCTGCGGAGGCGCGACAACAACTCCGAACTGGCGATATCGGCCAAGGTGCTGGAAACGAGCACGACTTGCGGAGGGTGGCCATTGCAGAGGCAGTCCAAGGCATGCTCGGCGGACTCGCAGGTCATTACCTCGCTCTGACCGGGTTCCAAAATAGTGCGAATGTAGCGCAGCATGCGGCGATCATTATCGATCACCATCACAGAGCGTGGTGCCGCGGCTGCTGCCCGGTCTTTGACGGGATCTGCTACCGGGCACGATAAGGCGCTAACTTCCTCAAGTTGTTCGGCCATGGCCGTTGCCTCGATCTCGGGGGACTGTTGTCAACAAACTCTAAAGCCAACAAAATCTGTTACTTCTGCCCCGCCATTGAGGGGAAACGATGGACGGACACCGCAGACACATAAATGTAACCGAGTAATAGTGAATGTACTACGACAGTAAATACAGCGTCAATGTTTATTTGATGCGGTACGTAGCTTTCTTTTCAACGATTCCCGGACTGGTACTGTGCGGCAATTCCGGGATGCACGCAACTCGCGTGTCCCAGAAAGTGAAACAAATTTCATCTTGTCGGGCGACTTGAACCGCCCCGCCTCTTGGGAATAGCCACGATTTGCAACGCCTTAATCTATTTCCCGCTTCGGAGCAAACCGTGGCCGTTAAGTTGCATCCTACTTGTCTGGCCTGTTCGGATGAGCCCCATACGATGGATAATAGGCACCTTCCGGATCTTCCTCCCGGCTCGGTAATCTTCGGCAAGTCCTCGCTCATGATGGAGCTGGAAACGAAGATGCGGAGGGTGCTTGGCACGAATCTACCAGTGCTTCTGCAGGGCGAAAGTGGTACAGGGAGACAGACTCTTTCCAGGTTTATACATGAGCACTCTAAGAGCGTATCCGGTTCGTACCTCAAGGTGAATTGTGTTGCCGAATCAGACATCTTTCGGCAATCTGGTCTGTCCACATTAGTGGTCGACGAGAGCAGGTCGGACTGCACTGCGTCAGCATCTGGATTAGATTTATCTTCCATCGGGACGTTGTTCTTGGAGGATGTCGCAGAGCTCTCTTCTAAGAGTCAATCGCACTTGTTCCACTCCCTCCCCGATGAGCACGACTGCGGGGCCGGTAATCAGATAAACCGTTGGACCAATACCCGGATCATAAGCTCTACTTCTAGCGACCTTCGGCGTGAGGTCAATGAGAGGAGGTTCCGAAGGGACTTGTTCTACCGGCTGGCGGTAGTCACCCTTGAGGTGCCACCCCTGCGGAACCGGCTGGACGACTTACTGATCATTGCAGACCATCTGCGCCAGCAATACAGCCAGCACTTCGGCCTTTCCGTTAGACCTTTTCCGGACAAGCTGGTTGAGCGAATGCGGCATCACAATTGGCCGGGGAACATCCGCGAACTTGAGAATTTTGTTTGCCGGTATGTCATCCTTGGCTCGGAGGAGCGAGTCTTCCGCGAGTTGGGTCCCGCTAGCGAAACTGCGCCGCTGCGCAGTGCCATTCCCGCCAGCGGCACTCGTCTAAAGGACGTAACCAGACGAGCCCTGGCGAACGTCGAACGGGAGATGATTATGAAGGCCCTCGACCAGCACCAGGGCAACCTGAAGCAAGCTGCAAACAGTCTTGGCATCAGCTATCGTACCTTGATCAATAAAATGGACCAGGCGGGATTGCCGCGAACACGTCACGCAACGCGATCAGGTAACAAGTGAAATACTCCGTCAGCTATTTCCGACAGTGCCCAATATGGTATCTTGCTTCCGCAACCTAAAATGTTTACGCTCCTCTTTGCTCGAGTCTCTAGAACCAGAGTTTGGGGATGGAGCCGTTAGCGGAAACTTGGTTCTGCCGTGGTTTGATTCCCGGCCCACCTAATGACTCGCACAGCAAAGCTGTTACTAGCTCCTCTGTTTCTCCTGCAACTACTTTTCTTCAGCTTCATCTCGACGCATCGATTTCTCGACGTGGACGAAGGCTTTTACTTGCTGGCGTCTCGATTGGTCCTCATGCACAAAAAGCCATATGTGGACTTCTTTTATACTCAGGCGCCTCTCTTGCCATACGTCTATGCCGCATGGATGAAATGTACTGCCTTATCCTGGGTCTCAGCAAAGCTATTCTCTGCATTGTTGACGACCCTCGTCGGCACGTTGCTGTACGGGCATGTTTGCCGCCGGACACGAAACTGGATATCCGGGCTTTCTGCAGTGGTTCTGTTTGCTTCTTGCACCCTCGTCTTCGCCTGGTTCCCGTTGGTAAAAACCTACTCGCTGGCCGAGCTGTTTCTGTTCTCCGGCTATCTCATCCTGAGCCAGGTTTCCGCAGAATCTCCACGTTGGATGGTTCCGGCTGCTGGGTTGTTGTTTGGTCTGAGTGCCGCTACTCGCTCTTATTTGGTGTTGCTGCTGCCTTTGTTCCTGTGGTGGATCTTTCACAACTCCAGCACCCTCACCAGGGTAACCTCATTATTTCTCTGGTTCCTCGGCGGTTTCGCAGTTGGGATTGTCCCCTGCCTCTATCTGTTCGTATGCTCTCCGGCTGCGTTTCTGTTCAACAACCTGGGATACCACGCGCTTCGTTCCGATGGTGGCCTGATCGGAATGTGGCACGAAAAGCTCATGGTGATTCTGGTGTCGTTCCTGGGGGAACTTCAGGGAAATGGAATTCAAAACAGTATCCTGGTTGCCGTTAGCGGCGCATTTATCTTCTCCATTCACAAACCAAAATATGTTCCTAAGTTTGCTTTCCAAATCGCCGTCGCCATCGGTTTCATCTCCCTTCTCCCTACACCCGCTTTTCCCCAATACTTCTGCTTATGTGTTCCGTTTCTAATCGTGAGTACTGTTTGCGTGGCCAATGACTTGGTCGCTGAGCTAAAATCGCGACGAGCGCGACTGCTGGCGGCCGTCGCTTGGGGTGCGCTGCTGGGCGTTTACCTTGCTGCATCCTTCCCTGACTTTCGCAAATACCTCATTTCGGGTGACGGAATCAACGCCGTCGAAGCGGCCCCTGATAAGGAGGACTGGAAGTTACCACGAGTCCTCGAAGTGTCGCGGGCGATTGACCAGGTTGCGAGTCCAGGCGAAACCGTAGCCAGCTTCTCGCCCGGCGATATCTTCCAAACCAAAACAACTCCATTCCCCGGACTTGAAAATGATTTTGGTCTACCCATATCCGCAAGACTCACCTCACAACAGAGAGCCAGATATCACATCCTATCGCCGGCTGAAGTCGAAGCCGACTTTGCCGCTCACAGGCCGCGCATCGTTGTGCTGCGCAACCAGGTCCTCGTCTCTCTCACTGCGAAAGGCGATCGAAAATGGGACACTGGAGAAGATTTCAAGAGCGTACTTCGCGCCCAAGGATATACGCTAGTCCGCTCAATTGGCGGCATCTCTATTTACGTCTGCTGTTCGAAACCATAATATGAGCGGGATAAAAGGCCGTGGTCTTCGCTTCGTTGGCCCCTAGTTTGCCGCAGGGCCTGCGGAACCGGCTTTGCGGGCGTACAGCTTTGCGAGCTTGTCCTGGTAAATGAGCTGCCATGCTGAAGAATTCTCAAGAAGATATGCCAAAGGCTGGTCGGATCCGAAGAGAACGTAGTCAATCCGGTACTTGTCCAGGATTTCGATCGGGTTCCTAATCATTTTCGCGCTGAGATATTCGTCGAAGGTTCCGTTGTATATAAATATGTCCGCGCGGCCATCAATAAAGGGCTTCAACTCGGGCGTATTCCATTCCATGTACCCACCCCACCCGTATTGGTTGAAGATTCTTCCGTTAATGTGCTGCTGCTGCATGAACTGCAACGCGGCCGTAGGATACTCAAGATCCACTTTCTGCTGGAGCTGCGCCGCCGACGGGTAAAAGAAGATCAACGAACCAAGTACACCCGCCATAATGATGCCGTTAAGCCAGGGTTTATCCAACGCCGGCTTGTAGGGGGGAAACAGCTTCAGACGCGGCGCGAGTATCGGTATCAGGATCAGGCCGGCGAAAAATAACATTCGCCCATGCAAGAGCTCTTCCCACAGAGCAAACGCCGTCAGTATCACCTCGTCCAGTCTCCAAGGGCGGCGAGAGAACAACGCGGCTGCCAGCACTGCAAGAACCATGACTAGCGCCAGCTTGCCATTGCCCCTATTGAAGTCCAGCGACTGCCACTCTTCGATGTTTTTTATGACGCTCGACTGCCGGAAAATAAAGTCGAACGGGTAGAACACCAGCCTGTAGCCAAAGGGATTCACAAACAGCGCTGCCACGGAAGCGGCAAGTCCCAGCAGAAGTTGCTTGCGCTGCATGGGAGACCAACCGCGCGCCACCACCATACCCCATTCTCCTTCCGCCAGCCCGGAGGTGATTATCACCACCAGCACCACCAGTCCAAAAACCCAGGAGCCGTGGAAGTTGATCCAGAGGGCAAAGATCAGTGGCAAGACCCAAAGCCCTCGTCCACTTTGCCGGAAGTGGTCCAGCACCAGTAGCAGCCCGACCATGCACAGCCAGCCAAACAGCAGCATGCGCGGGCCAATGGAAACGGTCCCCATAAAGATAGCCAGAACAGTGGCGACCGTAGCATCCTTGCAGCCGGCTCCGGCACGACAAGACCGGTAATATACACCGGCAAAAATCAGCACTAAAACCGCGAAATAGACATCCAGAACGCCTTGCAACCCTGCGGCTTTGAAGCCCAGAAAAAAAATGACCTCCGACAGCCATTCGAAGTCAATACAGGGTGACCCCGCTGCTCCAAAGGAGTAAGTATCTACACGAGGGAACGAGTGCTGCACTACTAACTGAGCACCATTCCGCAAATGCCACCATATGTCTGGGTCCGCAATCTGTTTAACAGAAAACCCGAAAATCACGATAGCCAGTAGAAACATGCACATTACGGGAAAAGAGAAGGCGTTCGCCGCCAAACTGCTCCAAGAAGCGGCGGTGTTCTGGTCAGTCTTTGATGGTGCAGCGAATGTGGTGGGCATCAGTTTGGCGCCTTGCCTGCGGCCACAAGGGCTTGGGATTGGCGCCCATACAGCTTTGCGACCTCATCCGAGTAGATTGGACGCCATGCCGGAGAATGCTCAAGAACGTACGCCAAGGGCTGGTCGGATCCCAACAGAACATAGTCAATCCGGTGCTTGTCCAGCATCTCAATCGGTTTCTTAATCATCATAGCGTTGAAATGTTCGTCGAAGGTTCCGTTGTGCACAAAGATGTCCGCACGACTGTCAATAAAGGGCTTCAACTCGGGCGTATTCCATTCCATATACCCACCCCACAAGTACTGGTTGAAGATCCTTCCGTTAATGTGCTGCCGCCGCATGAATTGCAGGGCGGCAGTAGGATATTCGAGGTCCACTTTTTGCTGGAGCTGCGCCGCCGACGGATAAAAGAGAATCAGTGCAGCAACGACACCGGCCATAATGGTCCCGTTAAGCCAGGGTTTATCCAAGGCTGGCTCATAGGGGGGAAACAGCTTCAGACGCGGCGCGAGTATTGGCACCAGGACCAGGCCGGCGAAGAACAACATTCGCCGATGCGACAGCGCTTGCCAAAGAGCAAACGCCATCAGCATCACCTCGTCCAGTCTCCAACGGCGGCGGGAGAACAACGCGGCTGCCAACACGGCGAAAATCATGATTAGCGCCAGCTTGCCATTTCCGGTATTAAAGTCCACCGACTGCCACTCTTCCATGTTTTTCATATTGCTCGGCTGGCGGAAAAGAAGGTCAAAGGGGTACAGAACCAGACTGTAGCCAAAGGGATTCACAAACAGTGCGGCCAGGGAGGCGGCGAGTCCGAAAAGAAGCTTACTGAACTGCGCACGGGACCAACGGCGCGCCACCACCAAACCCCATTCTCCCTCCACCAAGCCGGAGGCGATGGTCACCATCAACACCACCAGGCCAAAGACCCAGGAACCGTGTAAGTTGATCCAGAGGGCAAACAACGGCGGCAAGAGCCAAACTCCTCGCCTGGTGCGCCAGAAGTGGTCCAGTGTGAGCAACAGCAACACCATGCACAGCCAGCCAAATAGCAGCATGCGAGGTCCGATGGAAACCACCGCCAGAAAAATAGCCAACAAAGTAGCGATCGCCGCATCCTTGCAATCGGCTCCGGCATGACATGATCGATAATAAACGCCCGCAAAAATCAGCACCAGAACTGCGAAATACACGCCCAGAACGCCTCGCAACCCTGCCGTTTTGAAGCCGAGAAAAAAAATGATTTCCGATAGCCATTCGTGGTCAAGCCAGGGTGACCCCGCGGCTCCGAAGGAATAGGAATCCACACGAGGGAAAGAGTGCTGCTGTGCTAACTGAGCACCATTCCGCAGATGCCACCATATGTCCGGCTCTCCAATCTGTCTAACAGAAAACCCGAAGATCGCTACTGCCAGCAGAAATATGCACATGACAGGGAAAGAGAAGGTGCTTGCTGCCAGACTACGCCAAGAAGTACCGGCGGTGTTCTGGGCGGTTTCTGATCGTGAAGCGAAAGAGGTTGGCACAGTAGTCTCTTTATAATGTTGGTTCGCTTGCTGGGTCGGCTGTGTCTGAGAGGCCGACGCTGCCCGCGCAGTTCTGGAACGAGATTGAGTTGCCACCACGAATGTCTAGTATGCTTAGTGACAATGGTGCGCCAGAGGCTGCAATCACGACGGGACATCCACAGCCGGAATTGTCCTTTATCCGACGCATAGAGTGACGCTGACGCTCAATACGTATGTAGCGAGTGCCCGCTCCCACGCTGCACCCCGACCGCCACGATGGTTAGGTAACAAAACACAATGACTTTAGGTAGCTTCCTGTGAATACCACCAGCATGTGTGCAAAAGTTTGCCGTTAACGGGCCAACAACGTTGCAATCGCTCGACACTCCTGTGGATTCTTCCCCGCCCGCCCCCATGTCTATTTTTCTGATTCGCCATTATATTAACTTGTAGCTTGTTGAGAAAAAAAGTAATACAATCTTGCCGGGTTCTCAAAAGCCAGATGGGCGAGTAAGTTGGAGGTCAGCTTGCAAAGGGAATCGTGCAGCCCAACATCGCACTTTGGTTCTTGTCCGAGGAGCTTCCGTGGCTCCAGTGGCACCCCTGAGTTGCCGATGTAAACGGGCAGCAATCGAAAATAAGGAATCAACAAAAGGAGCGCTTCAGAATGATCAACATGTTGAAAAACCTGCACAAGGAAGAGTCGGGCCAGGACCTGATCGAATACGCGCTGATCGCAGCCCTGATCGCAGTGGCGAGTGTCGCTGCGATGGGTACGCTTGCAAAGTCGATTAGCAACGAGTTCGGCAAAGTCGGCAACAACCTCACGTAAGTAACCATTGGCTGGAGGGAAGCAGGCTGCGGAGGCGACGCGAGTCATCTGACCTTTTGGTCGACCAAAGGGCCAACGACGGGGGTCGCAGCTTGCTTCCAATCTTTAACTCAGACTGGCTCTTTGACGCGCGGTCACCGGCCGTGGCCGCAGTCGCCCGCAAGGGAGATATGCTCATGAAGATAATTAACAGTTTGAAGGGCCTGTGCCAGGACGAATCGGGTCAGGACCTGATCGAATACGCGCTGATCGCGGCCCTGTTAGCGGTGTCGAGTATCGCTGCGATGCAAACCCTGGCCGGGAAAATCAACAACGAATTCGGCTACGTCAGCAATCAGATAACCTAAACAGTCGCTTGACCTGTCGGGAAGCAGATGTGAAGACGCAGGACGTCCGAACCGTCTCGGGACGCTCTGATTGCTCGGCCTAGAATGAACTGGCCTTGTGACTAAGGTGGCAGATGGAGATGGCCGATTAGACTAATGCATGTATAGTCATCGTAGCTTGCTTCCTGGCTTTTGAACTTGCGGATAACATGCCATGAATCCGAACTTGCTCCTCGGGGTTGACGCGCTGGCGCTGGCCGTAGTTGCTGCGGTCATCGATGTGCGTCAGCACCGCATCCCTAACTGGCTTACCTACCCGGCAATCGCCATGGGTGTTTTGCTGCGCTGGTTCTTTTTTGGATGGCGGGGACTGGGCAGCGCTCTTGCCGGTTGCGCACTTGCCGGCGGTGTTGTGTTCCTGTTTTATTTGGTGCGGGCCATGGGAGCGGGCGACGTGAAGCTGCTGGCTGCCATCGGAAGCCTGGTGGGTCCATCCAACGCGGTTGTGGTGCTCGCTGCGACGGCTATCTCCGGCGGCGTGCTGGCCCTCCTTTATGTCGTGTTTCGCCGTCGTGTTGGCGCCACTCTCCGGAATGTTGGCTCGGTACTGACGTTTCATTCCTGGAATGGACTAAAGGCTCACCCCGAGTTGAATCTCGACAACCCTTCTGCGCTGCGAATGCCGTACGGTTTGGCAATAGCGACAGGGACGTTGTATGCGTTTCTGACGGTCTGGTGGAGGTGATTTACGAAGAATCGACGGCTCGGCTTAGCTCTGTTCATGGCGCTGGTGGTTTCGATCATTTTAACGTTCATTCTCTACACCCGTATCAAGCAGCAGTATGCGATGACCGCCCGGCCGATCAAAATCGTGGCGGCTTCGAGGCCGTTGGAGCCCGGAAAGCCACTCGCGATTGAGGACCTGACGCTGACCGATTGGCCGGCGAATATCCCATTGTCAGGTGCGGTAAACAAGCCGGAAAACGTGCTGGGCAGAATCGTACTGTATCCCGTCGCGGCCCAGGAGCCGATTCGCGAGCCTTTGCTGGCAGCGCCTGGGGCCAGCGTCGGGCTGACCGCCAAAATCCCAGATGGGATGCGTGCGGTCGCGATACAAACCAACGAAGTGAACAACGTCTCCGGTTTTTTGTTCCCGGGTTGTCGCGTGGACGCGCTGGTTACATTTCATCCTGAAAACGGCAAGGAGTCGCTTACCGCGACGGTACTGCAGAACGTGGAGGTTTTGAGTACCGGGGAAAAATTGGAGCCCGACCCGTCCGGCAAGCCGCAGAATGTGAAGCAAGTGACCGTCTTATTGGCCCCCGATGATGCGGAAAAGCTGGTGCTGGCAAGCAACCAGGGGACCGTGCAGTTCGTGCTCCGCAATGGCTCCGACCAGGTCCAGGCGCAACGGCGTCCAGTAGAACTTAAGGACCTCAAAATTAATGTGCCGCAGAACGCCCCGGTTGTGGCGAAGAAAGCGGCGCCTCCCAAAGTGGCAAGCAGTTACGAGGTGGAAACCTACGATGGCACGAAGAAGGGTGTCGTTAAGTTCTGACCACGGTCAGCCGGAGCATCGTGTGGAACTGGTAAGACGGGACGGAAAAAGATCTTCGCGGCCGCTCCCATGGATGGCCGGGATGACGTTTGGTTTAGCGTTGCTGCTAGCGGCAGCCGGCCAGTTCGCGTCCGCCCAGCAAGCGCCAGCCTCCGTCTCCCAGCCTACGGAGCAAGCCTCCGGAACGTCACCTGCTGCGGCAGGTCAACAGCCCACCGCATCGTCAGCCCAGGTGGCTGACCAAACCTCAGAGGCTTTGCACGTGGTGGTGGGACATTCGCTGGTGATCCGCACTCCTTCCCGAGTGAAGCGGGTTCTTACCGGGAACCCCACTGTCATCGAATCCGTCCTGACCTCGCCGCAGGAACTGGTGGTCACAGGCAAGCTGCCGGGCGGCAGTAGTCTGATGCTCTGGGAGGAAACGGGTAAGAACCGCCTGCTGGATGTGTTCTCGGACGTGGATGTGGGTCCGTTGCGCAACACTCTGGATCAGTCGTTTCCCAACACCAATGTCGAGGTGCAATCGCAGGAAGACAAGGTCATGCTGGTGGGTGTTGTGACCTCGACTGCGGTGGTGGAGCAGATGCTGAAGATGGCTTCGAACTTCTCCAAGGAAGTGGTCAACGGCCTGCAAGTCGCCCAGCCGCCTCGGCCCAAACAGGTGATGCTGAAAGTACGCTTCGCCGAAGCGGATCGCGCCAAGCTGTCGGCTTTTGGCGTAAATCTCTTCAGCACCGGCGCCACCAACACCATTGGCACGATCTCCACTCAACAGTTTGGGGTCCAGAGCCTCAATAATAATGGCCAAAACAACAACGGCATCTCGCAGTTCAATCTGTCTGACCTGTTGAACATCTTTCTGTTTCGTCCTGACATTAACCTTGGAGCTACCATAAAGCTCCTACAGCAGAATCAGGTTCTGCAGATACTGGCTGAGCCCAACTTGATGGCGCTCAGCGGCCAATCTGCTCATTTCTTAGCCGGCGGCGAGTTTCCCTACCCCGTGGTACAGGGCGCCGGAGGTACGATTGTCCCTACGGTTACCATCGTTTTCAAACCTTATGGAGTTAAGCTGGAGTTCGTCGGGACCATCCAGGATGACGGCACGATCCGGCTGAAAGTCGCTCCTGAAGTGAGTTCACTGGACTACACCAACGCAGTCACAATTTCCGGGTTCACGCTGCCGGCAATTCAGACCCGGCGGGCGGAAACTGAGATCGAACTGAAAGATGGCCAGAGCTTTGGAATAGCCGGGCTGCTGGACCAGCGCACCACTGTGCAACTCAGCAAGGTTCCGGGAATTGGGGACATCCCAATCTTGGGAGAGCTGTTCAAGTCACGCAACGTCAATCGCACCAACAGCGAACTGATCGTGCTGGTCACCCCTACCATCGTCGATCCGGTGGCCGGACAGCTCCCCGAGACGCAGCCCCAGGTGAGCATGCCGGTACAGAACCTCAATACGGATTCCTTCGATAAAAAAGGCCTGCCGTATCCAGCCAAGCCCCCCGTAGTGATAACTCCGGAGGCGCCAAAATGAGTATGACTGAAGACAAAGTAACGATCAGGGGCTCGCTCGGCTCCAAGCGGCGCATCGGCATCCTTTGCATAAGCATGGATCCGGGCTCGCGGGAAAACCTGGGACTCTTCGCGGTGCGAACGCCCGGTGCCTATGTGGTGGATAACGTTGACCGTCATATCACGCCGCGCGAAGTGATGAGGATTCTGGAACCATTTCAGCATCGCGTGTGTGTAATCGACTTTGACGACGATGTGGAGGAGGGCGGCCGGATCGCCCAGCGAGTGCGTGACGGCTGCGACCATGGCGTGGTTGTCTTTGCCGCTTCCAGCGACCCGAATCCCGAGCGAATCATAGCCGCGATGCGCTCGGGTTGTTCCGAGTATCTTCTGAAGCCATTTCAGATGGACCGCGTCTCCGACGCGCTGTCGCATGTCGAGACCCGGCGCGGTGGCAAGCTGCAAACCCAGAAAGGACGCGTCATTACCTTGATGGGCGCCAAGGGTGGGACCGGCGTCACCTCCCTGGCCTTGCACCTGGCACTGAACCTGGTTCAGAGGCACGAGCAGAAGTGCTTGTTGGTGGACGAGCATCCTGCCCTCGGCGACGCGTCTCTCTACCTGGGCCTCAGCCGTCATCAGTACAGCTTTTACGAATTGGTCCACAACACGGACCGCTTAGACCTCGATTTGCTGCAAGGCTTCCTCTCGCAACATCCCAGCGGATTGGATGTCCTGGACTCTCCGGAAGCCATCCGCGCTTTCCCCAATGCTCCGTCGGAGGCCATCGAGCGTACGCTGGCGTTTCTGACCGAAAACTATCAGTTTGTCATCATCGACACTCCCCCTGGCCTGAACGAAGACACCTGCGCGGCGATTCGGCAGTCCGACAGGCTGGCGATCGTCATTACCGCTGAATTGCCGGCAATTCGCAACGCGATCCGCGCCATCGAGTACTTGACAAGCCTGCATTACCCGGAGGACAGCATCGATATCGTGCTGAATCGCTATTCCCGAAGAAGCACACTGACAGAACGGGAGATTGAAGCAGCCTTGCACCGTGAAATCGCAGTGCGGGTCCCCAACAATTATGGCTTGGTCATCAACGCCATCAATGCGGGTGTGCCCCTGGACGTAGGTAACAAATCCGACATCCCACTGGCTTTCGATCTTTGGGCGGATCGCTTGATTGGAGGGGAGGGCCATGCTGCTAAACCGAGCAACGGATCGCGAGGATGGTTGGGCCTGTTCGGATCGTAAGCTGAGGGAGAGATGGAATGGCTAGCGGACTAAAAACGTTTGATCCTGAGATGCGGGCCGGCACCAACTGGACTTCAGTACGAAGTATCGGGGTGTCCCCGCGTGCCTATCAGGAGCTGAAGACCACGCTGCACCGCGAACTTCTCAACCAGATCGACCTGCAAAAGCTGATGTCGCTGGAGGATTCCAAGGCCCGCCAGCAGGTACAGGAAGTGATCCAGCAATTGATCGTGAAGCTGGACACTCCCCTCAGCACTACGGAGCGGGAACGCCTGTCGCGCGAAGTGCTGCACGAGGTCTTCGGCCTGGGGCCGCTCGAGCCCCTGCTGCAGGACGCGACCGTCAACGACATCCTGGTCAACACCCATCGCAAGGTTTATGTCGAACGGGGAGGCGTCCTGGAGAAGACGAACGTGGTGTTCAAGGACGAGGCCCACCTCAGCCACATCATCGACAAGATCGTTTCCCGGGTTGGGCGCCGCGTGGACGAATCGTCTCCCATGTGCGATGCCCGGCTCCCCGACGGATCGCGCGTCAACGTCATCATTCCTCCGCTGGCGGTGGATGGCCCGATTCTTTCCATACGCCGGTTCGGAAACATCCCCATCGGCAGCGAGCAGTTACTCGCCAACCGCACCGTGACTGGCCCCATTTTTGAGGTCTTGAAGGGGGCCGTGCGGGCGAAACTCAACATCGTTATCTCCGGCGGTACTGGCGCCGGTAAAACGACGCTGCTGAATGTGTTGAGCGGGTATATAGGCGAAACCGAACGCGTCGTCACCATCGAAGACTCTGCCGAACTTCAACTGCAGCAGGAACATGTGGTCCGCCTGGAATGCCGCCCCCCCAACGTGGAAGGGACCGGGACCGTACGTCAGCGGGAATTGGTCATCAACGCCCTGCGTATGCGGCCGGACCGTATCATTGTCGGCGAGGTACGCGGCGAGGAGGCGCTGGACATGTTGCAGGCCATGAACACCGGCCACGATGGATCGCTCACCACCATTCACGCCAACAGTCCGCGCGATGCGGTGGCCCGCCTGGAAACCATGGCGCTGATGTCCAACCTGAATCTTCCCGAGAAAGCCTTGCGGCAACAGATTGCCTCCGCGGTCGCTCTTGTGCTGCAGATCTCCCGCCTAAGCGATGGTACGCGGCGCATAACCCATGTGACGGAGATCACGGGTATGTCCGGCGATATAGTGGCCATGCAGGATGTTTTTGTCTTCGAAAAGCTGGGAATCGATGCCGGCGGGCGGGTCTTGGGACGCTTCAAGGCCACCGGGATATCTCCCAAGTTTGCCGAGCGGCTGAAAACATCCGGCATTCTTCTTCTGCCCAGCATCTTCGAACACTTACTCGAGGTGTAAAGCCGATCGATGTCGCTGATAACCATATTTCTGATTCTGCTGGTGGCGGTGTTCGCTACGGTTGCGTTCTTCACCGAACCCTCCCAGGACTACCGGCGCACTCGCGAACGGCTTAGCGGCCTCGATCGATACGTGGCCCTTGCAGGTGGCGAAGAAGGCATCACCCGGCAGGTTACGTTCAGCAGCATTCCCAGCCTCGACCGTTTTCTCCGGCACAGCAAGTTCGCCCCCAAGCTCCAACTCATGCTCGAGCAGGCCAAGCTTTCGTGGACAGTTGGCCGCTTCGTTTTCTTTTCAGCCTGCATGTTCGTCGTTGGCGCCATCGCTGGCAACTGGTTGATACCGGTGGGTTTCGTCGGATGGATTCCGGCAGTGGCAGCAGCTTTTCTGCCTTTTATCTGGGTCTTGTATAAGCGTGGGGCCCGCTTCCAGCGCTTCGATTCCCAGTTGCCCGATGCCATCGACCTGATCGCCCGCGCACTGCGTGCCGGGCATGCGCTGCCCAGTGCCCTGGTTACCGTCGCCGAAGAAATGTCGGACCCGTTGGGCCCGGAGTTTCGCCGTGTCGCCGATGAACTGAACTATGGGCTGCCCTTTCGCGAGGCGCTGCATAATCTTCTGCTGAGGATCCCCTTGCCCGACCTCCAGTTTCTGGTGTCGGCCATGCTCGTACAAAAGGAAACCGGGGGAAACCTCGCCGAGTTACTGGACAAGACTGCGGCTGTCCTGCGTTCCCGGGTTCACTTGAGGCAGAAGGTGAGGGTCTTCACCGCTCAGGGAAGAATGACCGGAGCAATACTCATGGCGTTACCTTTCGTGTGCTTCGTCATCCTGAATATTGTGAGGCCGGGCTACGCAGACCCGCTCTTCCAAAATGAAATTGGCCGCAAGTTGATCTACGGGACCCTGATCAGCATGACGGTTGGGTTCTTCGTGATTCGCCGGATTGTGCGGGTCAAGTACTGATATGAGCGAATTGCTGCTGGCGGTTTTCGTGGGCGTTGCGCTGTTTGCTGCCAGCGCCCTCGTGCTCTTCGTACTCGTCGGAGAGCGTACGCCTACAGAAGCTCGTCTCAGCGAATTGGGAGCTGTCCCGGACGACGAATTGAAGAGCCCCATTGGGCATCGCCTGGGGGAGCTCATCTCCATCATTTCGCTTCCGCTTGCTCCCCTGCGCAATTGGCTGCGGTCGAATGATGAAGATCTGGCATACCGGCTGAGTGTGGCCGGCTATCGGCGGCCGGAGGACGTTGAGACCTATCTGAGCACCAAGCTGCTGGTTCCGGTGCTAGGTGTCCTGCTGGCTACCTTCATCGGAAGGTCGGACTTCGTAACGTTCATAACGTATGGCATGATACTGGGCGCTGTCGGCTTCTTCGCTCCAGACATTTTCCTGATCTATGCAATGGGCAAGCGCAAAACCAAGTTGAACCTGGCCTTGCCGGATGCGACTGACCTGTTGATGATTTGTATGGAAGCAGGCTTGGGTCTGGACCAGGCGGTGCTCAGGGTTGCCGAGGAAATGCACGTCGTCTGTCCCGAGTTGAGTGAAGAACTGCTGATCATCAGCCGGGAGCAGCGGGCCGGCAAACCGCGCGTGGAGGCCTGGCGGAGCATGGCGGACCGGACTGACCTGGATACCTTACGGCAGTTCGTAGCCATGCTGGTACAAACTGAAAAACTGGGAACACCGATCGCTCGCGCTCTGGGAAATTTCGCCGATGCGCTGCGCACCAAACGAATGCTGACGGCGGAAGAGAACGCTGCCAAGACTACGATCAAGCTCGTTTTCCCGCTGGTGTTCTTCATCTTCCCCGCGATTTTTGTAGTGCTTCTGGGCCCGGCTGCTATTACTCTGATGCAGGGCTTTGGAAATTAGTCGGATACATACCACTGGAGGCTATAAGCAATGGACAATGTCTTGATGATTCGAATCGCCGCTGGCGTAATCGCTGTGATTATTTTAGCGATCATAATTGGCAGACGTAAACGTATGTCTGGGGCGAAGCGCTTGGATACCAAGCGCTAGAAGCAACCTGGCATGGAGACGGTTTCAGTTGTCAACACCACCCGGGAGACCGTGCTGGGGGAAAGCATTGGCGTCGCCGAAACCAGTTGGAGCCGCCTGGTCGGGCTGCTGGGCAAGTCTGGTCTCGAACCCGGCGCGGGCCTGTTGATTATTCCGTCGCAGGCGATACATACCGTCGCCATGCGGTTTCCCATCGATGTGATTTTCGTTGACCGGAAATGGCGTGTGGTACACCTCCGGCCCGGGATGGTTCCTTACCGGATAACCGGACTCCACTGGAAGGCAAACTTCGTCCTGGAGCTTCCGGCTGGGGTCATCGCCCGCACCTCGACGGGGGTGGGAGATCAACTTGCGCTCCAGGGCTAAACGGAAGGAAGCCGTCCCAGGGTGGCGTCGGCCGGGTCGCGGGTTCCCGGAGGCTTGCACTTGATCGGATGAAACCGTTAATGAAAACATTTTGCATCTTGGCCGGGATGTTGGCAGTGAGCGGTTTCGCCCTTGGTCAGTCGCCGGGTTCCACTTCATCGGAGTGTGCCAAGAACGTCTCGTTTGCCGTGGCGGCGGACGGAGAGCCGGTGTCCGCTGTTCCCGGCTTTGCTGCACATGGGATCAGCGACGATAAACATCACAAACACTATCCCGGACTTTGCTTCGCTCAAAATCCCGATCCGAGGGCCAAGAACTATCTGGTGGTGTTCTCAATCCGGCAGGAAAGCTTGAACGGGCTGGCTCCGTCGGTCCTGAAGTACGTCAACTCCTCTCCGATTCCCGAGAACAGTAGGATTAGCGAGATTTATGGACAAATGTGGCACTTCACATCGGACCAGCCGTCCGCCACGGGTACGACAACACTGAATGTGCTGCGCGCGGACACCTCTACCGTCCTCTTTGCCCGGGTCTATAACGAACAAGGCGCCACCATCTCGCAAGTTAGTCTGCGTGAAATAGCAGGTTGGCTGCACACCAAGGAGAAGCTCCTTGATCGCGTATTGGCAGACATTACTGCGGACTCTCGCCCCTTGACGGCATCCCAAGCCACCCTGAAATCCTCACTGCCGGTTTACTACGTCAACTGCGATGTCCCGGTAAAATCTCTCGCCAGTAAGGAAAAGGAAGTAGCTACCGCCTCCCCCGCTCCCGCGGCAACAGCAAAGGCAGAACCCGTTCCCGTTGCCACTCTGGAGTTTTGGTCCAGTCCCTCAGGAGCTGACGTTTTCGTGGATGGCGCGCTGGTCGGAAAAACTCCGTCCTCGTTCACGGTATCGCCCGGCGAACACACCATCACGATGCATAAACAGAATTTCGGGGCCTGGCAGCGGAAAATGCAGATCGCGGAAGGCAAGCGCAGGATCGCCGGCTACCTGGAACAGAAGGTCATCACTCTGGACTCCGGCGTACAATAACCGTCGTTCGACCTGGCTCTCCACATCCTTGCCGCTTGGGTTATTTACAGAGTTCTAGCGGGCGCAACGACATCTCCTCGTCGTCGGTGGTCAACCCCCAGAAGGTCCTGTTTGAATATGCGTGGCACAAATCCAGATCGTTGTCAGTTCCCTTCGATCGTGCCCATAGAATCTTCTCGGAGTTGAAGTCCGCTCCATTGTGCACCAGTTCGTTGCCCGGGTAATGGCGCTCCAGATCGTAGGATATCAATACCAGATGCTTTCCCGGCTTGCTCTCCAACTGCTGGGCTACTAGCCTTCGTGTGTCAGGAAACGCAAACCTGGTGTTCATAGTTGAGCTGCCTGTCTGCCTGGTCAGGGTAACCAACCCAACCGTGAGGCACGCTGCTATTACAAACGCGCGCTCTGCTGCTTCGTGTTGCTGCCAGAGATAACGCAGACCTTCCACAGCGAAGAGGTATATCGCGATGGTGGCCGGTGAGAAATAATGGAGTTGCGAGACGAGATTGATCGCAACCGCACCTCCGGTTGTGATCGTGACCGCTATTGCAATCCGCAGCCGTGGCTGCGTGATGCAGGACAAGATTCCAACCAGTACCGGGAAAGATAACGCCGGCCCCACATAGAAAAGCCAATTGACCCCAAGCCGCTGCGTTTCTAGGGCAAGCAGCCCGGACACTGTCCTGGTTTGCTCGTAGCCATGCTCCTCTGCCAGAACTTCGTACCATTTTTCGAAGACTGGGTCTCTCGCAGGGACCTTGGGCGGGGCTTTTTTCTCAAACAACAAAGGCAAAGAAGCGAGTAGATCTGGATAGGTACGTTCATACAAGGCGTACGGCAGCAAAAAAGGACTTCTGGTCGTCCTCTGGTTGTAGTAGCCTATCTCAGCAATTCCCGTGAAACCTATAAGCATCACGGGTAGCAGAGTTGCGCTTAGTTTTGTCTCCTTGCGCATCGAAGTCTGTATGGTTTGATAGCCGAAGTATGCCAGCAGCGGAATGGAAAATGCACAACCTTCGTAAGGCCGCGAAGTAGCCAGGAGCAGCAAGGAAACTGCAAACAATGACGCGAGGAGTAGCCGGCTGCGCCCCGTCCTACCAGCCTCGAATAGCCGAACCACCGAACCCAGAGCAAGCGCACCGCCAAGCGCCGCCATGGAGCCTCCCCAGTAGGAGTTCATCCAGTAGCTGAAGAGAGCAATACGGAACACGGCCAGCAAGCCTCCGAGGAGCGCCCAGACAGCCGGTAAAAAGGCCTGTAGCGCCCAGCAAATTGCGCCGCACAACAGCGCCGTACTTAGATAAACGCCAATCCACGGTTGATGGAAAACACTCTCGCCGAAGGCCAGCGCAAGTCCCTGCGAAACCGGGTATTTTGAGTGGTACGTAGGCGTCAGATTCACGTGAAATGTTTCGAAATGCTGCCATGCCGGCGGGGTTGGATTCGTGAGCCTGAGATGTGAAAAGGTGTCGGCCATCAGCAGATAGCTATATTCGTCGTTGATGCGAGGCTGCGGAACGCCTTGGATGGGTAATAGCAAGGCACGCCCCACAAGTGCGACTGCGATCACGAACCACACACCCCGTGAGTTCTTCGCCAGTATTAGCTCGACCCAGCGTGGCCGGGGTAAAGAAGGTCGGACAAAGCGCACTAACAGGAACACCAGGGAGAAAAGAGCTGCGAGCAGGGAGGTTTCCACCGCCAGCAACCGCAGACCATTGATGGGGACGTTCATGCTGAGCGTTTCTGCTGTGAGTAGTCTTAAGTTCCTCGGATAACAGCAGCATATCATTCGCTGGTAAGTTGGACTTAGTCGGAGAGGGAAGATCCATCCCCTTACTGATTCTTGTCGCGACTACAGCCAGCATAGCGACCTAGGTGGTTAAGTTGCCGACCATTATTTGGCTACCGCACCCACCACCAGAATGCCTCTAGAATGCGCCCCGGCAACGGCAAAGCTATAGGGGCGGCCTGGCATCATGTTGCCGTCGTGAGGACCCCGACCGAGCGCTTGGACAATACGGCCGAGAGCAGGTAGAAAGCTACAGCGACTATCAGCAGGTAGTTAAAGCCAATAACCAGAGATAGCGACTCGCACAAGCCGCCGAGGATGACTCCTGCGATATTGGATCCGAAGTCGATGTCGGGCTGAGAACTATCTCGAAATAGAGTGCCGAACACAACGCCGGCAAAGAAAACTGGAACAAAGACCACAGTGCAGGAGACCGCCACCTTTTCCCAGCCTGGCAACGCCAAGAACCTGCTCATTGGCACTACGATGTTTACCAGTAGGGAAACAACCAGCAGCGCGTAGTAAGGCCACAGTTTCTCAGGTTTCAACACGAGCACCCAGAGGTTGCTTGCGAGAATCATTACCAGAATGGCGAAAAAGACCACCGAATTAACAAACCAGGTCGAACCGAACAGCAGGGCCATGTGCACTACGCCCTTCGTTTCCAGAAGCATAAATCCTGCACCCAGGAAGAACATTTGCCAATTTGGATGCACCAGACGTACCGGAGAGAAGATATACACCAACAAGAGCGAAAGCCCGGCTATCAACCCTATGCCGCGTAGGTTGAGGCTGGGAATGGTTCTGCCGCGGAGATACAGGAACGGCCAATCATCGCTAGGCAGTTGATCGATGCCGGTGGTGTTCACCGTGGCAGGGCTTATTCTGCGCCAATCAGAACCTGATGCTGCCTGAACCGTAGGAGGCTCCGGCCCGAAACCATTGATCGATAGGTTCGCGGCCGGCTTTTCGTTCAGCCAGAAGGACTGATTTTCCTCGAACCGCTGTCGAATCGCCTCCAAGGTCGGTGATTTTGCTCCCGAAAGAACCATAGTCAGTCGCCCAAACTCCTGGTCTGCGGGATGGATGGAATCGACGTAGGGCAAGGAAATCACCAATGGTTTGGAGCCGAAAGTCTCTTCCGACATCCTCTCGATCCGCCCTATGATCCATCCCTGGCGGAAGTAGTTGTAGGCCACGAATATGCCGCCCGGCTTTAGCCGAGCGGCGATGTCCTCGAAAGCTTGCTGCGTAAATAAGAAGCTCTCCAGGCGCAGACTTGAATATCCCGAGTGCAGTACTAACGAATCGACCAATGCATAGATCACCAAATCGTATTTCTGGCGGCTTTTTCGAATAAAACTGCGCCCATCGTCGATATGAATCGTGACCCGGGGGTCCTGGTATGGGTGATTGGGATGCTCTGCCCGGCCCAGGTTATAGATGACCGGATCGATTTCGACGGCATCCACATGTTTCGCGCCGTTCGCCAGAGCGGCGCTAACATCATTTCCCGACCCCGCCCCGATGATCAGCACATCCTGGAGTGGGGCGCCGCCGGCGTCACGGTTCAGTAAGTACGGAAGGCTGTAGGCCGGGCCACCTTCCCGGATGTTGAACATGCCCTGGTGACCGATATTGTTCGTAGAGATCACTCTGGTTTGCGGTGTGTAAGCAACCTTGTAATAGGGAGACCATATCAAACTCTCGTAAAGACGAGATGCGGTCTGAAAAGGCGACACGAGCGGCGGCGGATAACTCACAACGCCCATGACGAGGAGCACGGCGAAAGCCCAGAAGACCTGGACCAGCGCACGTCGCTTCAGCAGGTAGAGCCAAATCATCATTACGATGGCAAACCACACCATCGGCGTGGTCCATAGATAGGATGCCAAAGCGAACACTGCGATACCGGAGAGGCTACCGATGATATTGCTGATGTAGGCCCGCAACCGGTCTGGCGCGTCGTCGAATGCGCGTCCCAAGACCTGTCCCAGTCCTACAAAGCTGTAGGTGATTAAGTAAAAAAACAACAGCGCCAGCAGCTCAATGGGTATGCTCCAGGCATCTTGTTGTGTGCCGACAACGAAGGTTGACGGATCCCTGGCTTGGAATTCAGTGCCGAAATACACCTGCTGCGGCGACCCCTGTCCGCCCACGTCGACCATTAGTCGCCCACTGTGCGTGAAGATCCACAACACTCCGCAGGCTACGACCACCGCGACTAGGAACAGCGGCAGCAGCCTCCCGGCCCAGTCCTGGCCTTTGGAAGCCGACAAACATCCGATCGACATTCCCAGAAACGTCGCCAGCAGGACGATATTGGTAAAAAATGTTAGATGGACAACCATGCTGCCGAACCAACGGATACAAGCCAACTCGAAAAAGAGGATGAGGAAACTGATGAGAAACAGGTCCACGTAAGAACGCCGGGGCCGGGTTGGTGTGTCGGTAAGGTCCTGTGGAGTTATCATGGGTCACTTCTCCTGTTCTCTTCGTCGTTGCGAAATGCTTAAGCTGTTCGGCATCTTGATGGGCACAAGCTGAATGGAGGGCAGGTATTCCGCTTTTTGGATTGATCCGGGAGCACGGGGCGAGAGGCAGGATCGAGAGCTCCGAAGGGCGTTTCTCAATTAGGCGATTTATTTATAGCATTATTGTGTAATTATGCTATACAACTTTAGAACTATGCCGACGGATTAAAGCAACCGTTTTGGATTGTTGAGTTGGACTGGCGACGAATCCAAGCCTTGATGCTGCGGCCCTTGATACTTGACGGACGCGACCTCCTAAACGGCGACGAGATGCTAGCTATGGAATTCGAGTATCAGGGAGTAGGTATACCAATCCCGGAAGCCGGGAAAACGAAGGTCAACTCCGTCAGTTCAGGAAACTGCGCGCCAGCATAGATTCCTACGGCTTTAATCGAAGTTCGGCAAGCTGTCTGTTGAATCAATCCCACGTTTTAGCCCTCAAGCATTATCCGCCGACCTTCTGCCGGGCCAGAGGACGCGCGAATGCGTTCGTAGGGTTGTGCGAGTTGATGGTCAAGACCGCCTTATAGTATTCCATCGCCTTCGCTTTGTCGCCGGATTTCTCGTAGGCCTGAGCCAGCAGGCTCAAGACAAACGGATCTTTTTGATCGGCCTTCTGTAGCTCGGCAATTGCGGTCTTGTAGTCTTCGCCGTAGAACGCGACATAGCCGGCGATGTAAGGAAAGAAGCGCATCTGGTCGGGGTTCGTACCTTTGTCGAGCAGCGTCTTGGCGGCAGCGAGATGCTTCTGGGCTTCCCCTTTTTGGCCCTGACGGGCGCGAACCCTCGCCAGCGCACTTTCCCATCGGAACTCCCAAAGGTCTTTCTCCGCCGGTGTCATGTTGGGCTTGAGCAGAGCCGTCAGATGTCCAGTTTGGTACCACTGGAAGGCGTTGTCCACGTCACCCGATTCGAGGTAGATGCGGGCGAGTTCGTTTGCCGTTCCCGCGGCATCCTCGAACTTCTTGTC
>Ga0209040_10000404_pt1 | contig 32888 bp, 33 predicted proteins | sample BogFormECP12_OM3_FD_188240 | JGI IMG/M metagenome (GOLD analysis project Ga0209040, IMG submission 188240) | Bog forest soil microbial communities from Calvert Island, British Columbia, Canada - ECP12_OM3 (SPAdes) (version 2) | ecosystem: Environmental > Aquatic > Freshwater > Wetlands > Bog ... | reverse complement strand
GTGATCGCGTCATCGGAGATGGCAGCTTGTTCTTGCAGTTTGCGAACTCGCTGCAGCGTTAACACCTAACGATCGAATTCGATTTATTAACCGTGATAACAACCATGCTGTCCAAACCTGAATGATCCATCGAATCGTACAAGCATCGCTTCGTCAGCGTTTCTTGGTGTTGATGCTGACGGGCTTCATGATGATCGCTGGCATCATCTCGTTCCGGCGCATGCCCGTCGACGCTTATCCCGACCTCTCGCCGCCGCAGGTCGAACTCATCACGCAATGGCCCGGCCACGCCGCGGAAGAAGTCGAGCGCCTGGTCACCCTTCCCATCGAATTGGAGATGAACGGCGTGCCGCAAATGGTCGTGATGCGGTCCATCTCGCTGTATGGCCTCTCCGATGTAATCCTGACGTTTGAAGACAGTACCAACGACTACTTTGCCCGGCAGATCGTCTTCGAGCGAATCGCACAAGCCGCCTTGCCCGCGGGAGTGACCCCAACCATGGCTCCACTCTTCAGTCCCAGCGGCCTGGTCTATCGCTATGTGCTGGAGAGTCCCGATCGCAGCCCACAAGAACTGAAGACCTTTGAAGATTGGGTGATCGAGCGGGCTTACCGCTCCGTCCCCGGTGTCGCCGACGATTCCGGGTTCGGCGGCACCACCATGCAATATCAAGTGCTGCTCGATCCCGCCAGGATTTATGGCTACCACCTAACCGTCCCGGCAGTAATGAACGCATTGGGCGCCAACAATTCCAATGCGGGCGGTGGATTCTACTCTCAGGGTGGGCAGTTTTATTATGTGCGCGGCATCGGGCTGGTCCGCAACACCAGCGATATCGGCAACATTGTCGTCGGCAGCAGCAATGGCGTCCCCATTCGCATCAAGGACATTGGCGACGTCGTGATCGGCCATGCGCCGCGGCTCGGCGAATTCGGCTATCAGAAGAATGACGATGCGGTTGAAGGCGTGATCCTCATGCTGCGCGGCGAGCAAACGCAGAACGTACTCAAGGGCGTGGAAGCCAAGACCGAGGAACTGAACCGGAACGTTTTGCCGCCCGACGTCAAAATCCATCCCTACTACGATCGCAGCGAATTGGTGAAGCTGACCACGGATACCGTGGAAGATAACCTGCTCCGCGGCATGGTCCTGGTACTGGTGGTTCTGATTTTCTTCCTTGTAAGTTTTCGCGCGGCGGTGATCGTTGCTCTCACCATTCCACTCTCGCTTCTGTTCGCCTTCATTATTTTGCATGCGCACGATGGCGCCGCCAACCTGCTGTCCATCGGAGCGATCGACTTCGGCATTATCATCGACGGCACGGTCGTTATGGTGGAGAACATCTACCGTGAACTCGCGCTGCGAGAAGGACAAACCTATAGGCTGAACGAAGTCATTCTCGCGGCAGCGAAGGACGTGGATCGCCCAATCTTCTACTCGGTTGCCGTGATCCTGGCAGGCTATCTGCCGATCTATGCGCTCACCGGACCTTCAGCGAAGTTGTTCCATCCCATGGCCGAGACCATGTCCTTCGCGCTGGTCGGCGCGCTGATCCTCACGCTCACGCTGGTTCCCGTCCTGGCCTCTTACTGGTTCAAGAACGGAGTACGTGAGCACACCAATCGCCCATACGAATGGATGAAGCGTAAGTATGCGACACAACTGGATTGGGCATTGGCCCGGCCCAAACTCACCATGTTGATCGCGGTCCTAATCTTCGGTGCAACCCTGCTGCTGGTTCCCTTCATCGGCGGCGAGTTCATGCCCCACCTCGACGAGGGTGCACTGTGGGTGCGGGCAACCATGCCTTACACAATTTCGTTCGAAGAGGCGAGCAGCATCGGACCGCAGATTCGCGCCATCCTGATGTCCTATCCCCAAGTCACCGTGGTCGGCTCGGAGTTGGGACGTCCAGACGATGGAACCGACCCCACAGGGTTTTTCAACTGCGAATTTTATGTCGGTCTAAAGCCCTACAAGGACAAGGCCTGGAGCGGCGAAATCAATACCAAGCCCAAACTCATCGAGTCAATCAACCAGAAGCTAAGCGCGTTCCCCGGAATCGTCTTCAACTATACCCAGCCCGCGGAGGATGCCGTGGACGAGGCACTGACTGGGTTGAAGAGTTCGCTGGCCGTCAAGATCTATGGCGAGGATTTGACGGTACTCCAGGACAAAGCCATCCAGATCAAGAACACGCTAGCCAAGGTTCCGGGCTTCACCGACTTGACGGTCGTGCGCGAGCTGGGCCAACCGAGTTTGCTGATCGATGTGGATCGCGACAGGATCGCCCGCTACGGGATCAATGTCGCCGACGTGGAAGCGGTGATCTCGGCGGCTGTGGGCGGGCAGGCCGTGACTCAGGTCATTCAGGGCGAGAAGCTGTTCGACCTGGTTGTCCGGATGCAACCTCAATTCCGCAGCAGCGCCCACGAGATCGGCGAGTTGCTGGTCGGCACTCCCGATGGGAAACAGATTCCGTTGAGCCAGCTTGCTGATATCAAGGTGGGCAATGGCGCATCGTTTATTTATCGCGAAAACAACTCCCGCTACATCGGAGTGCAATACAGCATTGAAGGACGCGACTTGGAGCGCGCCGTGCGCGAAGGCCAGAAAGCGGTCGATCAAGCCGTCGCTCTGCCCCAGGGCTACACGCTGAATTGGGGCGGTGAGTACAGCCAATTTCTGGAGGCAAAAGCTCAGCTCACGTTGATCGGACCAATCGCGGTTGTCATCATCTTCATGATTCTGTTTGCGCTCTATGGAAACTTCAAGTTCCCGGTTACGATCGCGATCGGCGTCATTATTACGGAACCCGTGGGTGCACTGATAGCACTCAAGCTGACGCACACTCCGTTCAGCGTTTCGTCAGTGTTGGGGTTGCTGGCGCTGCTCGGAGTTTCGGTAGAAACGGCAGTGATTCTGGTGTCCTACATCAACAAGCTCCGACAGGAAGGGATAGACATCCGCACGGCAACTCGCGAGGCGTCGCTGCTGCGGCTTCGTCCGATCATGATGACGGCACTGGTCGCCTGTCTGGGGCTGCTTCCCGCCGCGCTCGCCACCGGCATCGGCTCCGACACGCAGAAACCCTTCGCCATCGTGATTGTGGCAGGGCTGATCTCCCGTCTCTTCATCGGATTCTTCGTCAACCCAGTGCTGTACCAAATGGTCGCGCGTGAAGGGGATGTCCTGCAGGTATAGCGTGTCACTGACCGCTCATCTCCGCCAGAACGAGATCACCATCCCGCCCATCAGGATCAGCGACCCTCCCACCAAGATCGGCGGAGTTGGAGCCTGCTTGAATCTCACCATCGCCAAAATCTGGAGTGCGAGAAAGAAGAGGACGACATAAGACCCCAGCAGTTTGCCGAACTCCCAGGGAGGCGTGTTCACGATCAACCCGTAGAGTGCCAGGGTTATTGCGCCAGCGGCAAAAGAAACGTAGCGTGCCACTCCCGAGTACCGGTGAAGGCCGGCTTGGAAGCATGAATCTCCATAGGCTTCGAGGAAAGCGGCAAGCAGCAGCACAGCGAACGTGCCGACACGAGTGGCAACGATCTGGTTCAGGATGTCTTTCATGAGAATCTTTCGGGTGGTACTGCGACTCTGGAGTTATCGTAGCGCAGCCTCCGCATGTTTGGCATGATTCTGCTTCTTACCGCAATCAAAAAAATCGATTGGACGCACTCGCGGGCTGCCCATACGCTTAAAAGTTGGTAAGCTGTCTCTGGCAAGCTAGCCCGAGCGACGGCTTACCCGCCTGTCACGAAATTCGTTCCGTTGTTCGACAAATCATGAAACTTGCGGGCCTTTTATTTTTGCTGGCGGGTTGGGGGATTGTCCTGTCCGCGCTGGCTCTTCTGCGATCAACGCCGGCACTGGTCGCCTTTGTCCTAGCGGGTACCGTTGTGGAATTGATGGGACTGTTCCTCATGTTCCGTTCCCATTTGCCCCTGAGTGAGGAAACTCGTTGATACCCGTTTCTGGACCCGCGTTTTCCGAGACTCCGGCGGGAGCGCTTTGCCTCGTCTCAATTCTTCTGGTTCCTTTGGCGATGGCCGGCCTCGCTCTGATGAACAGCGGCCTCGGTCGCTCCCGCAGTGCCGCGCACGTCATGGTGGCATCCCTGTGCGCGGTCTCCATCTCCGCCATCGTCTACGTCGTCTGCGGCTTCTCCTGGGATGGTTTTGCAGGCGGACCAGCGCACGTGTGGACGATGAAAGGAAAGCCGTGGAACTGGATCGCTGCGCAACCTTTCTTTATGCGCGGAGTGGAACTCGACGGCTCGCCAGCGTCGCTGGCGGCGTTGCTGCAGATGTTCGGAGTCGGTCTCGCTGCCTTGATTCCTCTGAGCGCGGCGATGGATCGCTGGCGGCTGGGAGCAATTTGCGCGTCCACAGCCATACTTGCCGGCTGCACGTTTCCGATTTTTGCGCATTGGGTGTGGGGCGGAGGTTGGCTGGCACAATTGGGCGTCAACTATGGACTCGGACAGGGCTTCCTCGACAGTGGAGGCGCCGGAACCATTCAGGTGGTGGGCGGATTGACCGCGCTGTCGATCGTCTGGATATTAGGTCCGCGCCGCGATAAGTACTCTCCGGAAGGCATGCCAGCCGCTATTCCAGGCCACAGCCTTGCCTTCGTGGTATTCGGTTGTTTTCTCACGTGGTTTGGCTGGTTGGGTCTGAATTCGGCGGGAGCATTGCTCTTCGGTCACATCCAAGCCGGACGCATGGTGCTGGTGGCGATCAATACAACCTTATCCGCGGCGGCGTCGGGATTGATGGCGCTTACGGTCACGCGGATTCGTTTCGGCAGACCTGATGCCTCAATCTGCGCCAATGGCTGGGTTGGCGGACTGGTAGCAAGCAGCGCAGCCTCGGCGTTTCTGCCGCCGGCGGCCTCTCTTCTCATCGGCTTTATCGCGGGTCTCCTGGTGACGTTTGCGATCGACTGGTTTGAAATGTGGCTCAAGGTGGACGACCCCGGAGGGGCAATTCCCGTGCACGCTCTCGCCGGCCTGTGGGGTTTGCTGGCGGCGGGACTGTTTGTCCGGTTTCCCGGGCAGAAATCGGCCGATGGTCAATGGCTGGCTCAGTTGGTTGGAATCGCAACCCTGATGGGTTTCGTGTTACCACTCACCTATTCTCTCAATTGGCTTTTGAACCGCGTGTATCCGCAGCGGGTCGAACCAGAAGGCGAGAGGCAAGGTATGGATCTCCACGAGTTGGGCGCCGGCGCCTATCCGGAATTCGTGGTTCATACTGACGAATTCATCCAGAGGTAGAGCCTTTGTCATGAGAGCCAAGCGGCCGGGTGATTCAACTATGCCGCGCCACCCATAGCAGCAGGGTGAAGACCACGACTGGGATCAGGGCCATCGCCACGTAGAAGGCGATTTTTCTGGGCCACGGGCTACGCCGTGTTTTCCAGTCGCTCATCTCGGGGCGCTCGGCGACACCGACCTGATCCAGGTGCTCGAGGTCCCAGGCGAATTCGCTGGCGCGAGCATAGCGGTTCTTCCAATCGCGCTCCAGGGCGCGATAGATGACCTCCTGCAACTGCGGTGAGATCGTCGGATCGAGCTCGCGTGGCGGAACGGGATTATTCAGCAGCCGGTCGTTCATGATGACAAAGGGATTCGTTCCCGTGAACGGCACCTTTCCCGTCAGCATTTCGTACAGCATGACGCCAACCGAGTACAGGTCGCTACGAGCGTCGCCGCGCTTGCCTTTGACCTGCTCGGGCGAGATGTAATCCGGCGTCCCCATGGTTTGCGACAGCTTGGCGAACGTCAGCCGGCGGCCCTTCAGGTTCGATGCGATGCCAAAATCGATGAGCTTGATGTTGTCCTGATCATCCACCATCACGTTTTCCGGCTTCAGATCGCGATGCACGATGCCATGATCGTGGATGTATTGCAGGGCGTCCAGAATGCGCGTCGTGATTTTGACGGCGCGCTCCGGAGGCAATTTTTTTTGCTCGTTCAGGATCTCCCGCAGCAGCCGACCGTCCACCCACTCCATGACCATGTAGACCTGGCTGCGGTCGTCGTCGGTGAAGACCTTCATCACGCCAGGATGGTCCATCTTGTTGCCGATCTCTTCCTCGCGACGGAAGCGGTCGTACAGAAGCGGATCGCTCTCCATCTCCGGGTGAGGCACCTTGATGGCAACCTGACGCCCGTTGCGAAGATCGGTGGCGCGAAAGATAGACGCCATCCCGCTGCGCGCAATCAGCTGGTCAATGCGATAGTGATCGAGTTGTTCTTCCGTATGGACTGGAGCCATGTTATCCGGGCTGCAGTATTCCTTCAAAGTGCGAGGATCGCATCAAATTTGCTGGTCGATCGACAGTGCAACTCAATAATGCCAGAAAAGCGGATCACAAGACATAAAGATTCCATAAGGAGTGCATAAGGAGTAGCTCAAAGAATACTGAGTGCCCCGTCGCGCGGATCCGGAGTTCGAGAATCTATTGAGAGTCGCACAATATAGTGCCAGTCTCAAGGTTTGTCATCACGAGCGAAGCCAGGGATCTGCTTTCTGCCGCTGCCAACGAAAAGCAGATTCCCCGCGCCCAAAACCTGGGCGCTCCCAATGAACAATTCTGAAGGGGGTGGGCCTCTTAGATCGTCAGCGTGTCACTGTAATCCGCGATTCTCAATAAGCGAGAATTGGGCTCACCGAATCTTGTACGGCCGCCCACGATACATGCCAGTGCGCTCGACCTCGTGGATCCGTATCAACTGAACGCTGACGTTGTCGCTGCCATCGCGCTGATTAGCGAGCTCGATTAGTCTCTCCGCCGCAGTGGACAGATATTGATTTTGCGTTACTATGGTCGCGATGTCTGACTCGGGCACAGGGCCGTGAAGCCCGTCAGAGCACTGTACCAGCAAGTCACCCTTCTGCACCTGGACATCGTCGATCTCCACGGCGACGAACATGTCGTTGCCCACGGAACGGCTCAGCAAGTGCCGGTTGTCCGATTCCGCAGCTTCACGAGCCGAAAGTATCCCCAGACGAGCCTGTTCGCTGACAACCGTATGATCGTTCGTGATTTGCTTGGGCTGGCCGGAACGAATCAGATAACATCGTGAGTCTCCGACGTGCGCGATGACGGCACGATCGAACCGGAGCGAACAAGCGACCAGTGTCGTGGCCATTCCGGCGCGAGAGCCGGAAGAGCCACCACTCTCATACACCTGAGTGTTGGCAGCCTGTATGAGGCGAATCAGCAGCGCCTTGTGCGGCTCTCCTGCCCGCGCGCTGACGAAGCCTGCCAGCACGCTTTCCACAGCCATTTGCGAGGCGACTTCGCCCTTCCGCTGTCCTCCAACTCCGTCTGCCAGCGCGAACAAACAGCCATGGGAACGCAACTGATCGGAGGCATGTGGCAGCACATAGCCCAGGTAGTCTTCATTGTGCTCCCTTACGCGTCCGGGATCCGTAATCTGGGTGAATTCGACGTCAAGCATAGAACCATGAAAGTTGCAGGAGTCACAAAGGCGCCGCGCTTCCCCGGGAAATGCCTTGCCTAAATGCTGAGAGGTTCTATTTTAGTACCCGCACAGGCGAAGGGCGGGCCCATGCCCGCCCTGTGATCCTCCTCCGATCCGATGACTCTAGACCACACTCGCCTGTACACCTCTTTCGACCAAGGTCTTTCGCCCAGTCATCTTGCTGGAACGCGTGAAGTAGATGCCGCCATAGATCGCCCATACGAGCGCAATCCCCAAGGCCAGCAGCGGCTCTTTCTTGGTTCCATAGCCCATGAATGGACCAACCAGGTAGAAGATCATGCAGGCCAGGTTCGCGACCAACCCAAATACTGGGACCACCAGGTGGCGCACCGGCTTGAACTTCGGATGATTGTGGTAACCAACCAGGCAGATGATGCAACTGAGTCCGTACAGCAGGAACGTGCCGAAGTTAGAGGCCAGCGTCATCGTCAGCAGGGTGTTGGGCATACCCGCCTCCCTGTCGTGACTAATGTATCCGAAGGTGGACCAGAAGCCGTGCGGCAGGGCCTGGATCGCAGCATCCGTCGGCGCGCCGGCATCGCCAAACACGAACACAAGGGCGAGGCAGCCCACCACCGCAGAGATCGCCGCCAGCGTCCAGATAGCGCGGTGCGGGCTGAGGTTGTCGGAATGCAGCATGCCGAAGTGCTCAGGTGCTTCCTTGTCCTTGCCCATGGCGTAGGTGACGCGCGCGCCAGTGTTCATACACGAGAGCGTGGTGCCAATCAGCGCCAGGAACACCGTGAACGCCTCCAACAGCATGAAGGTTCGGCCGTGGCCCGGGCCGAGCAAGGCATCGCCAACGACAACCATCATGTCGCCAATCGGCGCCGCCGAACCCGACGCATTCGCCATCGTGTACCCACTGTTGAGGAAATAATTCGCCGCAAAATACTCGAACAGATAACAGAACAACCCCTGCACCAGAAGCGAGACGATGACCGCAATGGGAATGTCGCGCTTGGCATTCCTGGCCTCGCCGCCCATCGACGTCACCGACTCGAAGCCGACCAGAATCAGGATCGCGACTGTCGCCTGAATAAATACCCAGCCCCAGTTGTGGGCGCTGATGACGGACTTCGCATTGGGATGCGACAGGAACGCGCCCGAGCTGTCCTTTTCGGGGTAGCTGATGCGGAAGGGCACGGGATTGCCGGCAGCATCCAATTTGGGCTGCGGGACGACACCCGCCGAATCGCGAACGATGGTTTCCGTCTCCTGCCCGTTGACAACGGTTTTCGTGGTCAGAAATTCGTAGGTGTAGGCCTCGCCCGACACCGAGTCGAACTGATACGCAATGGTCCCGGGCGGATGGTTCATGCGATAGCCCAGCGCCAAAACCGCGAACAGAACTAACGCGGCAATCTGAATGACGTTGATCGCGATGTTGACCGCAGTAGAACCGGTGACTCCGCGGTGAGCGATATACGCCACCACGAAGGAGAATACGATCGCGACCAGCATCATGAACGCGATTCCAGGATTCGAGGCGCTCATGAAGTTCGGCCAGATGGTTCCGACCAGATATCCGCAGAGGATACCCATGACAGCCACCATCACTCCGGGATAGATCCAGTAATAGAGGTGGGAGGCCCATCCGACGATGAACTTTGACAGCCGGGCATAGCGCCACGCTTTGTCGTGATTCAAGAAAGATTGTTCGGCAAAGTAATAGGAGCTGCCCGTTCCCGGATACAGCTTCGCCAACTCGGCGTAGCAGACCGCCGTTGCCAGGCATAGCGCCAGCGCGACGATGATGCCCAGCCACATGGCGGGCGCGGTCACCCCGGTCGTTGCCTGGATGTAAAAGGTGAGCCACAAAAATGCACCTGGCGCGATAAGCGCCATGGCGTTCATCGTCAACCCTGTGAGTCCCAGAGTTGCTTTCATCTCAACTGAGGTATTTTCCGCCATAGATTCTCCTTTTACTTCGATTGCATCGATCGAAAAACTTCCGGCGAGGTTGCCAGTGAAGTAAAAGTTATCGGAGGCGGTTTGAATCGTCCAACTCATATTTTCTATGGGGACGATCAGAAAGACGATGAAAACTTATATTTATCAAGGCGATAAGCATGGCTTATGCGGCTGTGGATAATGCGCGTGAGCATCCTCAGGTGCGTGCGAAAGCACTCGGTTTCGTCTGCGACGGTGGCACAAACCAACTGGAGCGAGCCTCGCGGATGTCTTTGTCGTAGCGGGAATCAATACGGGACTGTGGAGCAGATCGACCGCTACGCGGCGCGATTCAGTTGCGCAGCGGCGATATTGCCGTTAGCCCACGGTCATGGGGAAAAGATGATTGCGGCCGGAGTTTCCGAGCCGCGCCGTCTTTGTGGATCTAGCTCGAGCTTAAACCGGCGTCAGCCGTTGGTGTGTGACCTTCTCAAGGTGACCCGGTGCGCGTCACGCTTTTTCTTCTTCTTGGCCCGCAGGGCTTCAGCACGCTGATCGGTGACGCGATCGACGGAAGCATTCTGCGCTGGGTGAGTTTGTGGCTTTGCAGGGGTTGCAGTCGGCTCCGGGACTTCCATCTCTGGGGTGGCCATCATTTTCTCCCTTGACGAACGGGTTACAGGTGCGAGTGACCGCTAATTCCACTAAGCAATTTTCTTTGCAAGATGCTCCACGGTCTTGCCCCAATCCCATACTTGCTTTTCGGCCTCTCGCCTGGTGATTCCGTAAGTTTCCTGGATCTTCACTGCGAGTTGCTCACGCTTGCCGGAAATCTGCTGAAAGTCGTCATCACTGAGCTTGCCCCAGTTCTCTTTCGCAGAACTGATCAACTGTTCCCATTTGCTTTCCACTTGCTCCCACTTCATCCGTTTCACCTCGAGGTACGATGCTAACGCAGCAGCATCTCGCTTGACTGAGCAGTATTGCTCAGTCTTCTTCAGTCGGTCTGACGTATGATGAGGACATCAGCCAACGGCGTCCATCAATACCAAGCAGGCTAGGAAGCCGACCTGCTGTTCGACACCGGGAACAGTGTTTGGCCTCAAAAATGCACTTATTGTCCGCCCATTGCCGCGTGTGTAAGGGAGACCAGTTCAGGGCCTTGCCGCCTGAGAGTTGGGTCGAACGAGTTGTTCTGCCCCGACTCTTCCTGTGCCAAGGGAAGTGTATTGTATGCCACAAACGACGGTATTTACCGACGTTTCAACGATGGACGGCTGTCCCGAACTCCTGGCGGTGAGACCCGCGACGTTGCAGACGTTGGTAGCTCTCGCGCAATCGCAACAGAAAGGAAAATGACATGACTTACTACCGAGTTGAATTTCTGGCGGTGCAACCCGTCGTTCGGCCAGCCAAGAGGTTTCTTACCGAGGCCAAGGCAAAGAAGCATGCAAGGCGAGTTCTGGGCTTGGCTGATGATAGCGGATTGGTCTCAAGAGTCACGATCGTTGCCGTCAGCAAAGACGGTACTCCGATCTGAACCGGCGCTGCCAACCAAAACTGGCAGGCTCGCACCTTCTCAAACAGCAGTTCTCACGGCCGTTGCCGAGGAAGAAGGCAGTCGCAAAGTGAAGTGCCCCGTATGTAGTAGTGAAGTTTCAAAAAAGTGGCAGACCAGTAACTCTGGCGCGATCACCCGCGTCGCTCAGTCTCAGTGGACCTGCAGTGTATGTGGAGGAACATTCACTCGGGAGGAGTTGCAGCCCGCCTCAAAACGCGACTCGAAGCGCTATTAGCGCCGCATCCTTCTGCGGAGCCCTGCCCTCTTGTTTCCCGCATAAAACAAGTAGGAAAATGAGCAATATTGAGTAGACCTATGCCAGTTCAACGCCATACAGTAGCGTAATCTTAACGGCATATCCTTGGCAGTCGGCCTTCAGAGGGGCAAAGTCGAATTCCCACGCATCCACTGCCAGGGATTCTGCCGCTATATCGGGCCTGCGACGGGGAGGGTGGCAATGCAGTCACCATACGGCATGGAACTCGTGGAAAACTGTCTCGCCTGCAACCTTTGCTCCGAAGGTTTTTTCTGTCGTTTGCCCAAAACGGAAATGGAAGCCTTTCAGAAGATAAAGTTCACGCTGGCGTATCCGGCTGGCGCGACTCTGTTTGTCGAAGGCCAGGCATGCCGCGGCATTTACATTCTTTGCCGGGGCCGGGTGAAATTGTCGGCCACTTCGGCCCAGGGCCAAACGCTCATCTTCAAGATTGCCAAGCCAGGCGAGGTGTTAGGGCTGAACGCAACCGTGTCTGGCACCACGCACAACACGACGGCGGAGACTGGCCAGGCGTGCCAGCTTAACTTTGTAAAACAGGCCGATTTCCTCGAGTTTCTTACCGAACACAACGGCGCTTGCATGCATGCCGCCATCCATCTAAGCCGCGAGTGCCAGCAGGCGTACCAACAACTCCGTTCCTTTGTAATGCGCTCGGCGCCGGAGCGCATCGCCCGCCTGATGCTGGATTGGTCGCTCGACGGGGTGGGGATAGCCGCCACTCACGGAATCAAAGTGGCTTTGACCCATGACGAGATCGGCCAAATCATCGGCATGTCGCGGGAGACCGTTACGCGTACACTCGCTGATTTTCGCAAACACCACATCGCCGTGCTGCATGGTTCGACGCTGCTGATCGAGAACATGCCCGCCCTGCAACAGCTGGCGTCGGCCTAGGACGATACCGCGGGCGGGGCGCGTGACTATTGCGTTTTTTCAGCACCGCGCTGCCGAATTCGTCGTCACCTATGGTCCCCTCCAGTTTACGAAGGTCGGGGAAGCGGTCGGCGCCGATGTCGGTATCTCGAACAACATACTCACGCGAATAGCGCAGCGTGGAGCCATTCCCCTCGATCTTGCTCTTGTAGCTCGCAAAGCCGACGTCGATCTGCTTCGCCTCGGGAAGGTCATCGACTGCGTATCCGGGCGGCAGCTGAATTTCGTAGCTGTCTTTCTCGGCGGTTGCACCCGAGAGTTGAATCGGGAACTTGCGCTTCACCCAGTTAATGTCGATCGCCTTTTCTCCGAGCACGCGTGTGCGGATCAACACCAGCAAGCCTGTCTTCTGAGCGTAGCCCTGCGCCGTGAGCTGGTAGGTGAGGGTGAGGTCTTTGTTGTGGGCGGTCATGTCCTGCACCGTGAGTTGTTGCACGGTGACGTTCTTGAGTGTCGCGCTCAGGCGATGATCGAGCGACTTCGCCCGCTCGCTCTCATTTTCTTTGGCAAACCATGCGCGCTGGCGAGCAGCATGGGTTCCGGTAAGGCGTTCCGTAACCGTTCCGGTAAGCGAGCCGTCAGCCTGCAGGGTGAACTTGCCCTCGCGATCAACCCGGTTCGTATCGGGAGCCAACACCGGCAGCTTGATCAGCTCGCCGCCCGACTTCGTCACCAGCAGACCATAGCTGCCCTGTAACGCCGAGCGCAGGCTACCGACTGGCGTGTACTCGTCTGTGGGATCGAAGATCAGATAGCGCTCACCAGACGCGGTTGTGCTGACGCTGCGATAGGCATCCGGAGGAGTGTCCTTTGACAGCGGGATCGCCAGTATCACGTGGTTGAAGAGTGTCGATGGAACGTCGGGCTTGACCACACCCCGCTCGGTATCGACCAGCACGTACTCGGAACTAATCCCCGCTTCCTTCAGCATGCTGCTGAGCAACGTCACCTTGTCTTTGCAATCGCCGTAGCGCGATCGAAAAATGTCCGAGGCGGGGTGTGGCTGAAAACTACCAATTCCGATCATGATCTCGACGTACCGGCCGTCCGATTGCAGAAACGCCGTCAGCGCGCGGACCTTCGCGTCAAAAGTCGTGGCGCCGGCGGTGAGTTGTTGGACCCGTGCCGAAATTCCAGGCGACGGATTGCGCCGTCCTTCGACCAGTTTGTAGTACCAGTCACCGATCGCCTTCCAACGATCCCAGGTTCGATGCGGCGGAATGCTCAAAAAAACGCCAGCTCCAAGTGCCCCGGCATCGCCTGCGCTCATCATTATTGGCTCGGTTGCACGCAGCCGCAGCGAAGTTTTGGTTTACAGCACAATTCACACGATCGAACCCAGCATCGAGGCGGTTCGGTAGTTTCGCAGAGGCAAAGTTATGTCGCAAAAAGTTACGAACGGCGAGGACGGAAAGACGTTCAAGCTCACAACCGATGGGTGGGCAGTGCGGATCGCGCTGGCGAATACGACGACGAGCATCCGGGTTCGAAAACCGGATGCTCGCCGCTCGAGTGTTTGCCTGCGGGCCCCACAACAGCGCTCCCTTAGGTGAAGCTCTTCCGTAACGTCGCCACCGAGATGTGCGGCCATCCCAAGTTCACATAGACAGGGGGCGCTTGATGGAGCAGATGGAGTATGGGGAAGTTCAGCACCACCATTTGCGCGTATTGCAACTGCATGAAAGAGTGGCCGTCCTCCCTATGCGTCACCTTTTCGATCCAGAACGTCGCATAGACGACCGCCGTCTCAGCGTTCTCTTGTAGTTCCACTTTGCCCCCAACGGTGGGGCTCTCACCGCCGAGAAACTGAATATTTTCGATGCCCCCGCCGAACTGCGGCACCGTGACCTGAACCTTCGGACCTTTTGGACCGGAGTTGGCGTTTTTCAGGAAGTTCAGCGGTGTCGTGGTGGCGATGTTGAGGGCCGTCCCCTGAAACGTATAGCCCTGGGCCACGAGTAGCTCGATGTCTTTTTGCAGAAGCAAAATCGGATCGTTGATGACGTCCTGCATGGGAACACCGTTGATGTTCGCAGGCAGCGGCGGCTCTGGTGGGGTGGTGTCAAACGGCGTTCGCGTGTTGAGCGCGAAGGGCGGATTCAACGGGCCTGGAGGAATGGGGCCGATCGGAACGGTGAGATCGTATTGAGGAAACGATGGAGCCGGCACGGTCGGGGCGGTGAGCTTTTCCGATGATCCGGCGGCATTGAAGACGATCCCCGGAGGCGATGGGGCGGTCGGCGGCACGCCAAAGGGCGTGCTGTTGAACGACGGGAACAGCGAGAACCTGTATTGAGCTCCAGGAACCGTCAGCACCGGGGGACCCGTGAAAGGCTCAGCAATACCTTCGGCTAACAAGGAGTTGCCGTGAGGGATCGTGCCCATCCGAGCCACAAGCTGCCCAGGCGCGGGTGCGGTTTCGGGCGGAAAGCTAGTGTGTGGTTGCGTGATCCAGATGCCCGGCTCGATGTGCATGGCGCCGTCGTTGCCTGCATCGACAATCTGCTGAAGATAGGTTAAACCGAAGAGCTCGATGTCATCCTGCCCGAAACCACGATTCGGAATGGATGAGCCAATTGGGTCAAATTTCAAGGTCTCGCGGGTCTGATTGAGTTGCAGGTAGAGGTCTGTCTTATCGTGCCAGTCGGGCCTGGCAATCAGGTTGAACCCCTTACCTTTCCACGTTCCAGCGAGCTCTTTAAGATGTCCCAGGTTGTCCAGGACTGTTGCGTTGTCAGGGCTAATTCGAATCGAAGGTATTCTCTTGTCAGGCATGGCGTTTCTCCTTTAGGGAAGTTCCGTTTTAGTTCCCAACGACCCTGCATTATTAAGACCCCGGGTAGTTGAGTGCACTGTTTATCTTTGGCCGGGCGCAGGGTTTGCTACAGGGTCTCATCTGCCCCAACACGACTCCCGAAACTACTGATCGCCTCCTTACCACACGATCTTGTCATCGCCGGCAACTACGCTTGGGACCTTGGCCACGGGCTTGCCGGCGCCATCTAGGCCGTCGCAGACCGAGCATTGCGCCTTGTACAGAGCAGCTCCATCTTCCGCCCAAGATAGGCTGGGGATCAGAATGTACAGCGCTAGCGCAATAGCCAGAACCAGCATTGCGACTTTCGTTATCTTCATGATCCTTTTTCCTTTCAGCCGGAGATTTCGTGCTAGCTCCCATAGCGCCACACACTATATTCGCGACAAATCCACAAATACTTTCCCAATCTCTGTCACTCAATAGAGACCTGTTGTGCGTGTACTCCCCCCGCCAATTTCGCCTCCTATGGCGGGCTCTTACATTGTTGCGAAACTCCTGTGCCTTTCCTTGCTGGCGGAAGCCTTGCAGCGACGCAAAGAGACACTGCAAGACAGGTACCAACTCCGAGCGGGTATAGTTTGGCTCCCGCTCTTCGTTTGGGTTGGCCACCGTCAGTTGAGAGTGACTACGTCCTGTTCAACGCCGCCCGAAGCTCCTTACAGTGGTATCCAAACTGAATTTGTCTTTGAGCTTCGCTTGGCCATTGCTGGCGGCTTGCTGTGACGCATTGAGATAGGGCACGCGTCGTGCCAAATCCAAACCGCCCTTGCTCGCGAATCCATTCTGCTGCGTTTGCAGCAACATAAATGCCGACAGCCTTCACCTGCATCCTCAGCAGGTGGCAACGCGGTAGCTGACCGGCTACTCGCAGGTATCCTGGTGGTTTCTCAGAGGCCGTAGTCGATTCGCCGACGATTCCCAGGCAATCTCGGCTACACTGGACAGCCGGAGGATGACTTGACTAACCCGAGACTGGTGGCTATTTCCGGATCCTTGGAGGGGACGGTCCGAGCTGTGGAGGACAGTACGCTGTCCCTAGGCAGAGACGCTGACAACCAGGTAATGGTGGGAGATCCTGCGGTATCACGAAAGCACTGCACCATCAGCGAAGTCTCGAGTGGTATTTTTGAACTGGCCGACCTCGACAGTCACAACGGGACGTTCGTCAACGGAGTCCAGGTAAGCCGCATGCACATCCATCATGGAGACAGGATTCGCATCGGGATCAGTGAGTTTGTGTTCCTTACCGGCCCCGATGAAGACGCCGCCCTGTTGTCATCGCGCGTCGACAGGAACACCACGAGCATCGGGCTGAAAACGATTTTCCTCGATCAGCGCTCAGGCCTGCCGTCGGATGCCTCGGGCATAGGCCGAATGGCGCGCGACCTGACCGCATTTTTCAAAATCGCAAACGTCATCAACTCCACCCGTGACGTGGGAGCTTTGCAGAGCGAATTGCTGGTGCTGATTGGCGAAGTGATTCCCGCCGCACAGGGCGCAATCGTACTTCAGCCGAATGCCGATGAGGAACCCAATCCGCCCTGTAGCTGGAGCAGAGACGGCGGCCCAAAGCAGGATCTGGTCATTCGAGAGGAGTGGGCACAGCGGGCAATGTGGGAACGCTGCGCCGTGTTCACTACGGATGCGACTGGGCCCGCGCCGGACGAGCACGTGCTGTGCGTGCCTCTGGTAGCAGTGGAGAAAATCCTCGGAGTAATCTATTTGACTTCGCCGGCTTCTTCACCGCCCTTCGGCGAGGACCACGCCTACTTCCTGAGCTCAGTTTCCCGCATCGCTGCAGTGACGCTGGAGAACCTGCTGAAGCTCGACTCTCTGCGGGCCGAGAATCAGCGCCTCCGGGCGGACGTTGGCGCCGACACGTTGATTGGCGAGGGCAGGGCGATGCTGCGGGTCACCGAGTTCATCGGGAAAGTAGCAACAGGGGATTCAACCGTGCTTATCCGCGGCGAGAGCGGAACTGGCAAGGAATTGGTGGCCCGCGCCATTCACGCCAACAGCCTGCGCCCCGGCAAGCCGTTCGTCGCCATCAACTGTGCCGCGATACCGGAGACCCTGTTGGAAAGCGAACTGTTTGGCCATGAGAAGGGAGCGTTCACCGGCGCAGCCGCCGTCAAGAAGGGCAAGCTTGAAGTCGCCGACGACGGGATGTTGTTCCTCGACGAAATCGGTGAACTGGCCCCGCTCTTGCAGGGCAAACTGCTGCGTGTCCTGCAGCAACGTGAATTTGAACGGCTGGGAGGGACGCGCCTGCTGCCGTTTAACGCGCGTGTCGTGGCCGCGACGAACAAGAACCTGGAGCGGGCGATCAAGTCTGGCGAATTCCGTCAGGATCTTTATTACCGCCTGAATGTCGTTTCCGTAGCGCTGCCGGCTCTGCGTGAGCATCGCGAAGACATTCCCTTACTGGCGTTGTATTTTGCCAACAAGTTTGCGGCGAAGTGCAAGCGCGGCTTCAAGGGCATCGCCCCGGAAGCGCGTAAGTTGCTCATGCGATACAGTTGGCCCGGCAACGTTCGCGAACTGGAAAACGCCATCGAACATGCCATCGTGTTGGGATTGACCGACGAGATCCTGCCGGAAGATCTTCCCGAGGCGCTGCTGGAGGAGCAGTCGTCGGAAGGGGTGGCGGCGCTCTACCACAACACCCTCAACCAGACGAAGAAGCAACTCGTGGTCACCGCGATGGACGAAGCGAAAGGAAACCACATCGAGGCCGCTCGGCTGTTGGGAATCCATCCCAAGTACCTGCACCGGTTGATCAAGAATCTCGACTTGAAGTCCGAGCTGAAGCGATCGGGGTAAGCTACCGGTCTCGCGGCTGGAACGCGCGCCTGTTTCAGCGATCTGTGGACTCGCAGGGTGTCAGGTCCAAACCAACGTGGGGTATACTCTCACATCGCGTCATACAAAACGCTGGTCCGCTCAGGCAGCGATTTCGCGCACGAAAGTTCATTGCAATGAACACCTGTATCCTCTGCGGTGGTGCCTATGGCGACTGTAATATACCAGGGTTAGTCAAGTGCATCTCCTGTGGATTCGTAACCGCGAATCTATCGCTCACCAGCGATGAGATTAAGCAGATCTATGGCCGTCGATATTTCCACGGAGAGGAATATGCGGACTACATCGCGGACCGCCAGGTGATCGAGAGGCACTTCCGCACCCGTCTCAACACGCTAGTGAGATTTGTTTCGGAGCCCGGCACGAAACATCTTTTGGAGATCGGGTGCGCATACGGATTCTTTCTCAATGTCGCTTCAGGGATCTTTGCTACGGTGGAAGGAATTGATATCTCAACGGATGCCATAGCATTTGCGCGCGAGCAGAATCTTTCGGTTTCTGAACAGGATTTCTTAGACTACGCCCCGTTATATCCTCCGGATATAATCTGCATGTGGGACACGATTGAGCATCTGGCCCACCCTGTGGCTTATATCGATGCGGCTGCGCGACTCTTACCACGCGGCGGGGTGCTTGCGATAACGACCGGCGATATAGAAAGCTTCGTCGCTCGTGTTCGTGGCGCTCGCTGGCGCCAAATTCATCCCCCCAGCCATCTTCACTATTTCGCCAAGGGGAACCTGACGGAGTTGCTGCAACGCAGGGGATTTGCGGTGCGGTATGCGGGCTCAGATGGACAGCTTAGGAGCCTGGAAACAATCGCATATGTGGTCCTGATGATTAAACATCATCAGCCATCCCTTTATAAGGCTTTGAAACGAACTGGTCTCCTGAAGTTCGCTATTTACTTGAACTTGTTCGATATCATGTATTTGATTGCCGAAAAGACAGCATGAGTCTTTGGGGCGAGGCGGCTCGCATAAATAATGGCGCCAGTTGCGTTGTATCATTTAGAACTTTCGACTACCGATCGATTGCTTGCGTGAAAGAATGACTTCTCCTCGCACGGTGGACGTTGTGATTCCCGTCTTCAATGAAGGCGACACCCTTAATGGTTTCCATACTCGCCTGGCAAACGCAATCGCAGGTTCGCCTCACTCATTTCGTTTTCTCTACGTCAACGATGGGTCTAGCGACGACTCGAGTGAGGTATTGGCAAAGCTAACTATTGCTGATGCCAGGGTTCATCCTATAAATCTCACTCGTAATTTCGGACACCAGGCGGCGCTGAGTGCTGGACTCGACGTCTGTGACGCCGATGCGGTCATCATGATCGATGGCGATGGCGAACATCCCCCGAGTTTGATCGCCGAGATGCTGCACCTGTTTGAATCCGGCTACGACATTGTGCAGACCCAACGAGTCGATCGTGGTCGTGATGGATTTTTTCTGAAGAACCTCACAAGCAAGGGATTTTACTGGACGATCAGTCGTCTGGGAGAGACCCGAATCGCCGAGGGCTCGGCTGATTTTCGCTTGGTGTCTCGAGAGGCTGTCGACGCCCTCCGTCGGTTGCCCGAATACCACCGCTTTTACCGTGGCATGGTGCAGTGGATCGGATTTTCGTCAGTGACTCTGCCCTTCGTGCCCGCGGAACGTATCGCAGGGAAATCAAAATACTCATTGCGGAAAATGCTTCGACTGGCGGCAGATGGGATGTTCTCGTTCTCGCTTGCCCCTCTCCGCCTCGGGCTTCTGATCGGCGCGGTGTTTCTGTTGTTGGCTGGAGCCGAGGTGATGTACGTGCTGAGCTTCTGGTTTCGCGGAGCGACGTCATCGCTGGTTCCCGGTTGGAGTTCCTTGATCGTAGTCATTACCGTCAGCAGCGGTATCTCGATGTTCCTGATCGGAATACTGGGAATTTACGTCGGAATGATATTTCAGGAAGTCAAACGCCGCCCCATCTATTTGATAAAGAGCTGGAATCCGAATTCGGAGCGAATCGCGTATCCCAGATCGCAGGACATTTCGGGTGCTTCGGCGGCTACAGACCAGCGGGTTCCACGCGAATGATTCAATTCGTCGTCGGAGCCTCGATACTGCGGCCATCCCCAACGACACTTTTACGGGTACGCGTTGAGGCCTTTTTCAGGGTTCGCTATAATCGGGTCTCGCGAAAACAAAACTGCGGGGGCGCGAGATCGCCACTACCTCGGTGCTATGGGATCAATGGACCGCTTCTTGATCGTCAACGCCGACGATTTCGGCCGCAGTGAAGCCGTGAATGCCGGCGTCGCAGAAGCTTTTCGTAAAGGCATTCTCACCAGCACCTCGATCGTTGCCACGGGGCCGGCGTTTGCGTCAGCTATCGCGCTCGTCCCACAACTCGAAGGCTTGGGAATCGGTATCCATCTGGTGCTCGATGAGTACCAGCCTGTCCTTCCGCCCTCCGAAATTACGAGCCTCGTCACAAAGAGCGGGCGATTCCGCTCCCGTGGCCGGCAATTCGCGAAGTTGGCCGCGGATCCCCGGACGCGGGATGATGCATTTCGCGAGTGGGATGCGCAGATTTCAAAGGTGCTCGCGTGCGGAATCAAACCAGGCCACATCGACGGGCACGGACACTGCCACGCTCATCCGCGGGTGACTGAGACTGTGGTCGCTCTCGCCGAGCGATACGGTATCGCGCATGTTCGCATGCCGGTCGAACCGGTCGCATGGCGGCCAGAGGGAATTTCAGCGCCCCGGTTCGCCAGCAAACTGGCGCTCAATTTCGCCTCTCTGCGTTCTCGACGCCTATGGAGAGGGCACTTGTCTTTTCCCCAATACTTCTACGGATTCTCCGATGGTGGCCGTCTGACCGGATCGGCCGTTCGTCGGATCGCCCAGGCTGCGCCGCCCGGAGTCTCCGAACTTATGGTCCACGTTGGCACGTCCAATGACGAACAGCCCGGATTCGAGACAGGTTATGATTGGGCAGGCGATCTCGGCGCGGTCACGGCCTTCGACAGAGCCGCCTTCGAAAAGCAATTCGGCATTAGGCTGATCACTCATATCGGATGGAGACCTTGATGGATGCACGGGAGCAGCGAAGTTTTTGGGATCGGCATATCGTGTCGTGGTCGGCCAGCGCCTACCACAAGACGAAAAGCTTGCCGCTGATCGAGAGTGCCGCACAGCCGTTTCGCAAGCACCTCGGTCTGCGTCAGCATTTGGCGGTCGAGGTCGTCGCGAATTCCGGCGCCAAATCGGTGCTCGAACTGGGATGCGGCACCGGAGATTTCGCCGTGGAGCTGATCCAGACTTCACGGACCGTGGCGAACTATTTTGGTATGGACATCGCCGAATCTGCGGTGACCGAAGCTCGCGAACACGTGCTGGCCGCAGCCGGTTCAAGAGTTAAGGTCGAGCTGCGCGTTGCCGCGGTCGAAGAACTTGATCCCACCTCTTTCGGTTCCTTCGACTTTGTTGTCGGACTCGGTTTGTTGCCGTATTTAACTGACGAGGGGCTAGAAAAGTTGTCGGCGATCTGCCGGGGCAAGAAGTACTTGATCGATTACCACCCCCGTGAAGCGTCCCTGTTTAACGCCGTACACGCCGCGTATCGAAAAGCGAAGGGTTACCCGTTTTACCGTATGTTTTCCGATGCCGAGATCAAGGAACTGATGGCCCGGTTCCGATTTGCCCCGTACAACCTGATCAGCCATGGTCCGCTCCGGATGATGCAAAGCGTGTAGTAGAGCGGTTCCAGGTTCGCTGTAGTGATTGGCGCGAGTACTGCGGCGCTTCATCACCGCCGCGTCCCGTCTGAACCCTTTGAACGAAGCCATGTTTCAACCCGGCATCTAGATCCGAAGCTGTTATAATTTCGCCTCACCATCTTGAACCGGGAGTCATCGGATGTGCGCCTACAATACGGAGGACCTGGTCGCTGTTCGCCTGCCCAGGACTTACGACGTTGAGCGATTGAAGGAAGATCTGCAGACCCTTCGTGACGTTCAAGGAGCGCCGCAACCGGGCCCTTATCACCAGGGCGAGTGGACGGGCATCGCGCTGCACTCGATGGGCGGCAAGGATTCCGTTTTTCCCAGCGCCGCAGGCATGGATCGATATCAGGAAACGGAAAACCTGAAACGGGCACCCTACTTCAAGTACGTGCTCGACGATCTGAAGTGCCCCAAAGAAGTTGTCCGGATCCTTTTCCTGCCCCCTGGCGGTCACATCAAGGACCACTTCGATTTCCATACCAGTTTTCAATTCGGGCTGCTGCGCCTGCACCTCCCTATCATCACTCATCCCGATGTGATTTTCATGATTGCCGGCCAACGCGTGCTGTGGAACGCCGGCGAACTGTGGTACGGCGATTTCTCCAAGGTGCACTCCGTTAAGAATGACAGCCCGGTCGTGCGGGTTCACATGGTGATCGACGTCCAGATCAACGATTTTGTTTTGAGTCTGTTTCCTGAGGACTTCATCGCTCGGAGAAGGGCGGAAGGAATTTCCGTAACCCGCGACCCCATGCCGGCCTCAGAAGCCGAGCTTCGCCGCTTCGCCTGCGATTTCCGCATTCCCGGCGAGGTCATGCCCATGTTCGTCATTGGGAAGCCGCTGGCCACCCTGGCCAGGGGTACAGTCGCTTCTGTTCGCTTGATCGACGGTAAGCTGGCGGTCCTCCTTGACAATCAGCCTGCATTTCGCCTCGAGCGCATCTCCTCAGATACCTTTGGCATCTCCGGACTTCCTCCGGGAATGACGTTGCAATTCCAGGAAGAGGGCAACACGGTCCGGGAAGTGGTCCTGAACATGAAAGGCCTGCCTAAGGACCTTTACGCGGCCAGGCTTGGCAAGTTCCAGGGACCGTCGCTGGATGAGCGCCGGGTGTCACTCCCGGTGGTGAATTCAATTCCAGCCACGACTGGTTCCCTTTAATGTCGTGCGCAGGCCTGGTCTAACCTCATGAGCACGATCAACCCCGGGAATCCAGAACCTGGCGCCACTCATCCGTCGGCTACCATCATTCGTCCCAACCAGCCGCCGGTAGCTTTCCTGCAGAGGCCGGTAGTATGCACGCTCGTTGTAGCGTTGTTGATTGGCATTGGCATCGTTCGAATTGTTTCGACTTACCACGTCTTCAACCACACCATTGATGAAGACGCTCATCTCGCGTGTGGCATTCAGTGGTTTCAGAATGCTTATACCTACGATCCGAAGCACACGCCCCTCGCGCGCATTTCGATTGCGCTACTGCCCTACCTGGACGGTGTGCGTGGTTACGGAGACCCCTCGTATTGGCAGGAAGGCGTTCTAGAACTTTCCAGTGGTGGCCACTACTGGCGCAACCTTACGCTGGCCCGTATTGGCGTGCTGCCGTATTTTGCGCTTTCCACCATCGTCATCTTTATCTGGACAAGGCGAGTGTATGGCACCGCAACTGCATTGCTTGCTGCCGGCATTTTCAGCATGCTGCCAGTTGTGCTCGCGCACTCCGCAGTTGCCACCACTGATATTCCCTTGACCGCCTTTTATGTCACCGCAGTTTACGCGTTCACACTCTGGCTCTCAGCCCCGAGTTGGCGCACCGCGGCGGGCTTCGGAATTGCTACCGGACTGGCGATTGCGACGAAGCTTTCGACCCTGGCGTTCCTCCCGCTGACTATGGTGGGCGTCCTGCTTTTGTACTTTGCATCCAAGCAGCGAACCTCTGCCCCGGGTAACCAGGATCGCGAGCGCTGGGGAATCGCGAACGTGCGGGGCGTGATGCGTTCGATTGGCGTCGGGCTGATCTGCGTATTCCTGGTGATTTGGGCGGCTTACCGCTTTTCACACGCGCCGCTGAATAAGTTCTCACCGGCTCCCGACAAGATCGCCTCGAGAGTGTTCGGCCCAACGTCTTCCGCGGCGAGAGTCGTCCATGTCCTGACTGCGACGGTGCAACTGCCGGCACCCGAGCTTTATAACGGCTTACGTGATCTGCGCGACATCAATCGTCTTCGCCCGCGTTCCTACCTGTTTGGTCGGGTCAAGGAAGGCGGGTGGTGGTATTTCTATCCCGTCGCGATCACTGTAAAGACGCCCCTGGCCGTGCTCTTGCTTGCCCTTATTGGTTCGGTGTCGCTGGCCGTGAGCTGGATTCGCACCCGCGTGGATTGGCAACGCCCCGTGCCGTTAGTGGCCGCCCTGGCGCCAATCGTGGCGGCGGCGCCCACCAAACTCGATATCGGTGTCCGCCACGTTATGCCCGTCTTCGCATTCCTCGCCATGTTGGCCGCCGTGGGCGTGGTCCGGCTTTGGAATTGCCTCCCTGCGCGTGCTCACGATTCGCCAACTGACTCGCGCGCGGCGTTGTTGGCCGGACGGTCCGCCGTGGTCATCCTGCTAGCGTGGTTCATCGTGTCCTCTGCGCGCGCTCACCCCGATTACCTTTCGTACTTCAACGAGCTCGGCGGCAGCAATCCTGCGAATATCCTGGTCATCAGCGATGTGGATTGGGGGCAGGACTACACCCGGCTCTCCACATATTTGAGTGAGCAGCAGGTCAAGCACGTGTCCATTGCGTCAGACACCTTCTTCGATCCGGCAACGCTTGGCTTTCCCGAAACCACGCTACTCCAGTGCAGGGAGACCGCAACCGGCTGGATTGCGATTGAAGAGCGTCGTGCCCGAGTCCACCCTGAATGCTATCAATGGATCGCCTCGCAGCCGTTGAAAGACTACGTCGGCAAGACCATGCGCGTGTACTACATCCCAGAGCCCGCCGCTGACCAACGATAAGAGCGAAGGTGTTGCTGAGGCGGCGATCCACACGTCACCCTTCCGCTCAATCACTGCGCTTGAAAAAAGCCAGCAGGTCCTCATTGATTTGGTCTTTGTTGGTCGAGCACATGCCGTGCGGCAATCCCGGATAAACCTTCAGGGTCGCCCCCTTCACCAGTTTGGAGGAGAGCAGCCCCGCGGCGACAATCGGCACGATCTGATCATCGTCGCCATGCAGGATGAGCGTTGGAACGTCGAACTTCTTGAGATCTTCCGTGAAGTCCGTCTCAGAAAACGCCTTGATACAGTCATACGCGGCGATGAACCCGCACTGCATCCCCTGCATCCAGAACGAGTCACGCACACCTTGTGAAACCTTGGCGCCCGGCCGGTTGTATCCGTAAAACGGCATGCTAAGGTCCTTGAAGAACTGCGAGCGGTCGGCTTGGACGGCGGCGCGGAGCTGATCGAAGGCGTCAATCGGCAGGCCAGCGGGATTGGCGGCCGTCTTCAGCATCAGCGGTGGCACCGCGCTAATGAGTACGGCCTTGGCGACGCGTTTTGTGCCATGGCGTCCGATGTAGCGCGCGACTTCGCCTCCTCCGGTGGAGTGGCCGACGTGGATTGCATTTTTCACGTCGAGGGCTTCCACCACTGCTGCCAGATCGTCAGCGTAGGTGTCCATTTCGTTGCCATTCCAGGGCTGGCTCGATCGGCCATGACCGCGACGGTCATGCGCGATGCAGCGGTATCCGCGGGAAGCCAGAAAGAACATCTGGTCTTCAAAGGCATCCGCGCTGAGTGGCCAACCGTGACTGAAAACTACGGGCTGGCCGGCGCCCCAGTCCTTGTAGTAAATCCGTGTCCCGTCTTTCGTCGTAATTGCGCTCATAAGATGCTCTCCTTAGTTGTGATTTTTCGCTGTAGCCAGCGGCATGAACAAGCAGGAAACGCCCTGATCAAGCGGCTCGCACCTGCTCGACATGGAACCGCTTCGCTGCCAGAATCGTGAGCACGACGAAAATTCCCAATGCCACGGTCTGCGCAATTACGAAGGGCGGCTCTTTCTGTGTTGGAGCTATCGCCTTCAATGCCGGCACCTTCAGGAACGCCTGCACGATGGCCACAAAGACGTTCAGGTAAAGCGCAATGGCCGCTCCAGTAACGTAGACCCGGCGCCAGGCGCCGGCCATATGAAACACGTAGCGTGCCGGGATCACAACCGCCAGCACCAACAGCGACAGGATGCCGACTATGTGGGACGGCAAGAGATGCTCGAACGGAAAGAGAAACCCAGTCAAGCTGGTCGCCACGGTTGTGGTAAGGAAAATCGCTGTCCAACCGTTAAGCCGTTTCCCCGCGAGCAGCCCAAACATCACAATGAACCCTGAGCCGATCCCTGCCAGGCTCAGCAAGACGTGGACGAGGGTGAATGTTGATGTTGACATCCCGAGAATCATGGTGTGCCTCCTTTCAGGGGAAAGATGCAGGAGGGCCATGACGAGACTCACTGTGAATCGAATTATTCGACTTCACCACCGTGCTCGGGGACTGGGCGGGAGGGGATTGCGGAAGCTGGCGCCGCTGTAGCAAGATGCCGGGACGCCGCGGCCAAATAAAAGACCTGGCGCCGCTCCGTCAAATCGAAGGTGTCGGGCGATTTTAACTATTTCAGGCGGGAAGCGCTTTGCTGGTTGGAGAGCCTGCCCTGTGCGCCTCCACGAAATCGACAGAAAGCGTGTGATTTCGCGCTCCCCCATCAACTCAGAAACTTACTCCTTCAAAGATTCGTTCCTTATTTCGCCGGCAAGCCTTCGGCCTTTTGCCTGGCTGTCCGCTGTTCCACCGCCAGCTTGTAAGCGATGTAGTACTTGTAGATATTGGCAACGTAAGTAACCGTTTCTTGGCCAATGTCCTTGGCCGCGACCAGTTCCACATTGTTGAACCAGACGTTGGGATCAAGGCCCGAATCGCCTGCCTCTTTGCGCAGCCGCGCGATGCGGTTCGGCCCGGCATTGTAGCTGGCGAAGACAAACAGTGTCTTGTTCAATTGATCGATCTTGGGATCATTGAAGTACCTGTCATCAATGTCGCGCAACATCTTGACGCCGGCATGGATGTTGCCGTCAGCAGTCCCCACGTTCGGAATGTTGATGGGAGAGGCCGCCGCATACTTGGGGATCACCTGCATGATGCCCACCGCGCCGCTGGGGTTCCTCTTGCTCTGGTCCAGCAAAGATTCCTGGTAGCCTTGGGCTGCAATCATCAGGTAGTCGAAGTCATACTCTCCGGAGTACTTTTGGAAAAGCTCGAGGTTCGCCTGGAACTTCTTCATCTCCTCCGCCGAGGTGGAATTCTTCACCCACTTGGTGTTTTGCAGATAGCGTCGCACCAGGGTGTTGCCGAACGACGTTCCCACCGCGTGGGAAGCGACAAATTCATCGACCAGCTGTTTGAGCTGCGGATTGTTCCTGCGCATCACCCACGCCACTTGGCCTCCGGTCGCGATCGCCAGGTCAGGATGCGGCTGAATTTTATCGAGCACCTGCGCCCACAGGGCAGCTCTTTGTTTCGTGGTGACAGTCGCCGGTATCAATCCGGCGTTCACCATCTGCACCAGGTCGTCGTCCATGAGGTTCTTATCTGCCTCCTTGATGACGATCGGCGGCTTGCCCGCCTTTTGCAGGTCCTCATTCACCTTCTGCAGGTTTCCGTAATAGGTGGTTAGAGGATTGACGTAAACCTCTTTTCCGCCAAGGTCGGCGAGGCTCGAGACCGTGCCGAAATTCTGTCCCGTTACGATGATCTGGGATACGTCCGTCTGGATCGGCGTCGAGAAGGTAACTCGCTTTTCACGTTCGGGCGTGACCACGATTCCGGAGGCGATTATGTCTCCCACTCCTTCTGTCAGGGCCGCCTCGATCTGATCAACCCGCATAGGAAGGAATGTGACTTTCACCTGCAGCTTGCCTGTTTTCAATTTCTCGTTGGCGAACTTCTGGAGCTCTTCCATTGCCTCGTACATCACGCCTTGGGGATGCCCTTTGTCGTAGAAAAAACCGATGGGGTTCAGCAGGACGAGTGCCCGGATGTTGCGGTTCTTCGCCATCTCGTCGAGATCGCCGGTGCGACGCCCGAAAGCCGTGGGAAACGTGATGCCGCTCGACGGCGCAGGCGGTTCGTCGGGTGAAGATACTGCCACAGCCGGTGCTTCCTGCTGCGTTGCCTGCTCCGTAAGTGCCAGGGGCGCAGTTTCCTTTTTGCCGCAGCTAATCAGCAAAAGCACAGCAAACACGGTTACGACGGACAACAAAGCTCGGCGGGACGAAGTCGAGGCCATGGACATTCAGCTTCTCCTCTCCCCAGCTTAACTTAGGGACGTGCCCCCGCGCACGTCCCAGTCTCGTTGTGCCAGACGGCAGAGGATAGCCCACACCGACAGGCGTGGGTAACGATGCACATTGATTCCGGAGCCTCTTCAGGGACGGCACATTTTTCGTTTGTCATCATGAGCTCGCCGGGCGACGCTCTACCGTCGGACTCCTTGTTGCAATTGCGCCAGCATCGCCTTCGCGCTGGGGTCATCAGGAACCAGTTGGACTAACTGCTGAGCGTAATTGATGGCTGCGGAAAGGTTCCCTGTATCGCGCTCGAAGGCAATCAAAGCGTCCAGCACTTGGCGGTCTGCCGGACGCTTCTGGTGTGCTTGTTGCAACACGGTGATGGCTCCGTCAGGGTGTCCGGCGGAATTAAGGGCCACCGCATACACGTAGCTATATTGGGTGTTGTTGGGCTGCAAGCTGGCTGCTTTGGCCAGCAGGCCTAGCGCATCCTGATACTTCTTTTGTCTGATCTTCAGCAAGCCGAGGGCATAGATGGGTTCTGCTGCATTGGGTTCGACCGTGATCGCGTTCTCCAACCATCGCTGTCCCTCATCGTCGCGCTGTTGGGTGCGATAGAGATCGGCTAGGTTGACCATCGCCGGAACGAATTTGGGATCAAGCTTCAGCGCGGTCTGCAGTTCGCTTTCAGCTTCGCTGGTGCGTCCCATCTGCGCGTAGAGTAACGCCAGGTTCATGTGGCTCTCGGGACGTTCGGCCGAGGCCATTTCGCTGGCGACCAACTCTGTGATCGCGCGGTCGAGCGCCGTCTTCTGCGCGTCCTGCAACTGTTCCGGAGGAGTTCCGGCCAGCAGACGCGCGGCTTCGATTCGAACGTATCGCACGGGATCGGTCAGCAAGGGCGCCGCTAGGTGTACGCGCTCTTGCGGCGGAAGTGGTTCGAGGGACCGCACAGCCTGGCTGCGCACCAGCGCATCGCTATCCGAGAGAGCGGTTTGCACGGCGGGCATCGAAGACGGAGTGAGGTACGGCGGGAGCAGGCTCAACGCCGTGGCGCGAGCGATGCCGGGCTTGGCCGAGTCCGTGATGAGAGCCGTAAGCGCTTTCTCGGCGTTCGGCAGACCGCGACGACCGGCGTCGATCGCTGCGACAAAATGCGCTTCCTGCCGGCGGTTCGGCCCATACCACTTTACGACGGTGTCGGCCGCCCAAGTGTTCGACTTGTCTTTGTGGCACTGGTTGCAGGCATTAGGAGTTCCGTAGGCAACGGAGAAGTCCGGGCGTGGCACGCGGAAGCTGTGGTCGCGTCTCATGTCAACCACCATGTAGGTTTTGGTCGGCATGTGGCAGTTGACACAGAGCGCGCCCGCGCTCTCCGCCTTGTGATGATGGTGCTGTTCACTACCGAACTTCTGCAGCGAATGGCACTTGCCGCAGACTTCGTTCAGGCTCACCGGGGGAAGCTTGGCAGTATGTGGATCATGGCAGTCGGAGCAGGTCACGCCCTCGTGATACATCTTGCTCTGAATGAACGATCCCCACTCGTAGTCTTCCTCGAGGATCTGACCATCCGGGTAGTAGACGCCTTCTTCCAGAAAGCTCGGCACATACCCATCGAGGAATGACTGTCCCGGCTGGTAGTCGCTGGTAATCGGATGCCGCCGCGAATGGCAGGGAGCACAGGTGTTGATCTCGTTGTGGGAGCGGGGCTGCCCCTTCCAGTGCATAGTTCCCGTGTCAGGTTCCAAGCTGGCCCACGACCCGCTGGCCGGCTTTAGATCTACAACAAGACCGTTCGGGCCGTCGCCTGGCTTGTACGATCCTTTCTGGTGGGTTTGCGCCCACGCCACATGATTCGATCCCGGCCCGTGGCAGGTTTCGCACGATACATCGATCTCCGACCACGTAGTCGCGTAGCTATCGTTCGCGAGGTCATAGTTCTTGCGCAAATTGGTGGAGTGACAGTCCGCGCACATGTAATTCCACGTCTGGTTGCGTCCCGTCCAGTGCAGCGGATCAGTGGGCGTGATCTTCTGGTCGGGATAGAGGTGGAACCAGCGTTGGCCGTCATGATCCTTGCTCCTTGAATTCCACGCGACCACAAAGCTCTGCATTCGACCCTTGGGAAATGGAACCAGATACTGCTGCAGAGGAGATACTCCGAATGTGTACGGAAGATCGTAGTCCTGAGGCTTGCCGTCGGGGCCGTCGGTGCGGACGTAAAACTTGCCATCTTTCTTGAAGAAGCTGGAAGTCACTTCATCTTTTGTGAAGCGGGCGTCGTTGAAATTTCCCAGCACGGTGGAGTCGTTCGCCACCTGCATCGCCTGAGCGTGGTGCGAGGTTCGCCATGCCCGTACTTGTTCTGCATGGCATTGGGCGCAACGCTCCTGGCCGACATAGGTAGCCGTGGCTCTCAGCTTGGTCTCCTGGCCATGCACTCTGGTGGACCAGCGCCACACCACAACGGCGCAAATCGCGAGGATGACAACCGCCGCCGTAATGGCGCCGATCGGAACAGACTTTCTGGGATTGCTTTTTGCGCGCATGGAATCGTTGCGTAATTATCTACTGTGGAAAGAATCGTGTACAGGGATCCGGCTCTTCGTGTGACGTTGCAGTGCAGGCGCTAATGCCTTCTGCACGCCTTCCCTTTGACGACCGGTCGGATAATCTGTATCCAACATCGGGCTCCGTCGTTTCTTGCCAGCATCGTCTCCGCAGGGCCTTTCCAGGATGTGGCGTATAATGGTTATATCTCTACCGAAAAAGACTACTTCGCCTTTTCCGCGCTCCACGTAGAAGGCGAAACTTTTGGCCCTCCTCACCAGTTCTCTCCTGACAGCCTGCCGAGACTGCATTCGGTACGGCGGATTTTGTCAGCCACCCAGTTCTCGCGCGAGGTTATCTGGCATGAATCAGGGTCGACAGCAGCCTGTAACGAAAACACCTGGAACCAAGCTCAGCATTCTCCTGATCGACGCCAACTCTGAGAGACGCTCGTTGCGCAGGAAAATCATGGCGTTTCACGGCGTCGAGGTCATTGGCGCATGTGATCTAACGGAGGCCAGCTCCATCTGGCAGCGCGACCGCTACGACATGGTTCTCATCGACATCCGCGCCGATCACCGTGGCTGTTTGGCCTTCCGTGATGAAATAAAGAAAGACAGCGCGCACCAGATCGTCGCCTTTCTGGTGGGCAGGCCGAAATTCATCGATCTAGAGCCTTTGCTGGGCTCCTATGTCTCCGAAGAGCATGGCGTGCAGTGGGGAGATGCGATGCGCAAGGCGGTCAGGGAAAGCTGCGACTTGTTGCTACAGCGCAATGGTTTCGTAGAGGCGACTTGGCGGATTGCAGCCGGAAGAAAAATAAACGGCACACCACATAACGTCTCCGAGACCAACGTGCCGGCGATCAGTCCACTCGACTTTGTCCCTAATTTAGCCGACGCGTAGGATCACGCGTCGTTCCCGCGACGTTTGGTTGCGTCGCAACGTCGAACTTAGTTCCCGGCAGGAGATGGCCTGCCAACCACTCTCACGAGGAAGATCGAAGGCTCAATGATGAAAACAGCGGTTCTTGACACACTCGCGAAGTCCCCCATACCGGTACAGCTTGACCACATTTTGACGAGCGCCGTTTTTCTCAATTGGGAAGCGCTGACCGCGTCACCGACGGGCGGCCAGGTCAGGATCGAATATCACATCGGCGCGGCTGGGTCCGTGGAATACCTGACAATTTGGTGCTCCGCCCGGGAATATTGGAGCCTGATCTGCAACTACTCGGTCAACCCTGGGTGGTCTGACGGACCGTCGTTCTCCAACGGCTATCACTCGCGCACGCTCGGTCGCCTGCTGCAATCCATCATGATGAATCAGAACCTGTTCTGCCACGGCTGCAAGCCCAATTCCAATGGATTGCTTGAGATCGGTGCTCCTACAATGGAGGACACCGACAACGCCCGGCTGCGGGTGCATGAAACGTTCCAGCGATCAGCGTGAACGTTTTACTCGCTCCGAGTACGTAGTACCTGGAGACACCCCGGTGCGACCCAGGCCACCCGCCCGCTGCAGACGAACCTTGACGGATGTCCCAGCCATCGATCGGCCAAAGCTAATGCTCCGCTTGTAATCCCGCCGCAGATACCGCTGCCAAGCCGTTAATTTCGCGATGGGTAGACGCCCACGAGGGCAATGATCCAGTTGAGGGCGGCGCCGCTGGCGTCGGTCATGGCCTGAGGACCGGTCAAGTTGGGAAGCGCAAAGGTGGTTACGCCATCACCGCCGTAGGTGGTGCCTATCAGCGAAAACAGCGCTGTGTTTTGTGATATGGGCATTAACTGCCCCTGGCAGAACGCCCATCCTTGCGGCGCGAAGTTGTACGGCACGAGCAAGAGTGAACCGAGAAAAGGCTCCATAACCGAGTTCCTTTCGAAATTGGGATTGTGGCGAGCGGAGCGAATCATACTCTCCTACCCTGCCCCGCACAACGTTGTTCCGCCATCGCCACACGCCGTGCGGAAAACCGGCGCGGCGCGTAAGGCGTTCCCAGCGCTGAAGCGCTGGGCTAAGCTCTGTCGTCCCGCGAGGCGGGACTGGATTGTCGTGGGTTCGGGATCAATTGATGTCCCGGGCCTGCATAGCCCACCCTGTCGCTGCGCGAGAAGGGTGGGGCACCCGACGCCATTGGTTTTAATTAACCCAATGGGTTAATATTAAATCTTGACATATTAACTAAAAGGGTTAACAATTACTTCCAGTTCGGTGTGACGTGGAAATAGTGCTCCCCATTGGCGATGATCGGACGATTGGAACGACACTAAACGTCTAGTGCGTCGATATAACGTTCAGCGGGCAAAGCTGATTCGCCGTCGACTCGACGAACTTCGAGCTGCTCCGTCGCTCGAGGTGATGCGCCACC
>Ga0209040_10000403_pt1 | contig 32913 bp, 27 predicted proteins | sample BogFormECP12_OM3_FD_188240 | JGI IMG/M metagenome (GOLD analysis project Ga0209040, IMG submission 188240) | Bog forest soil microbial communities from Calvert Island, British Columbia, Canada - ECP12_OM3 (SPAdes) (version 2) | ecosystem: Environmental > Aquatic > Freshwater > Wetlands > Bog ... | reverse complement strand
CGGGCGGATATAATTGTACGCCGTGAGCCCAGTGCTGAGCGCGAGAATCCGGCGTTTCCTGCAGCGCCTGGCGGGCGTCACCATCTTGTCGGCGGGGGGAGTGACACTGATCGCATATACCGCGGACTATGCGGTGTTCCGCTATCGTCTGGGTGCCAATCGCGCCTACGGACAGGTGACCGTCACCAGCTACGATGCCGTGCAACAGAAAAATGGCAGGACCGAGTTTCTCTTCAACCCGCCGCAGTCGCAAACTTGCGTGAACTCACTGTTTCCGCGCGCCGGTTATCTTCCGTGTTGGTATCTAGAGCGGCATACCGAGCAACGCACCGACATTTAAAATTCCTGGTTCATTTCAACCTCACTGGCCCATTTCAACCATTCCTAACTCATGCGCGCTCAATAGCATGAACAGGCATCGTGAGCGTTTCTCTGATCATCTAATGGGTTAAGAGCAACAAGGAATTGGTAAGGAGGGTGAGTAACTTTATGAGGCTGTTACAGGGATTCGCAAGCTTATTCCTGGCAGCGCTTCTATCTGTGCCCGCATGGGCAAGTAATAATGCGAGCTCAAATTCAGCAGTGCCGGGAACTCTAAATTATGTCGAGGGGCAGGCCTATGTCGCCAACCAGCCCGTCGACCACAATTCAATTGGCAAAACAACACTCGAAGTCGGGCAGTCGATCAATACCGATATGGGGAAAGCCGAAATTCTGCTGACTCCGGGAGTGTTTCTACGCGTCGGTGACAATTCGTCGGTGAAGATGATTGCGGCCGGTTTGGCGGATACCGAAGTAAGAGTCGACCAAGGCCACGCTATGGTGGAAGTTGACCAGATCTATCCGCAGAATGATCTGCGGGTAACCATGGGTCGGGCGACGGCGAGACTTCTGAAACCAGGGCTGTACGATTTTGATTTGCAACAGAACCAACTGCGCGTATTCGATGGCGAAGCCATGGTGCAGGAAGGCGACCGGCAGATCAAGGTTAAAGGCGGCCACGATCTGGCGGTGAGCGGTAATTCGCTTTACAAGGAAGCGAAGTTCGACAAGAAGGCGATGAACGGTGACGATCTTTATCGCTGGAGCAGCTTAAGGTCGGACTACGTTGCTGAGGCGAACGTGGATGCCGCGCGGATTGTGGTGGCCGATGGATGGGGTGCTTATTGGGGTAGCGCCTTCTGGGGTCCGACTTGGGGCTGGGGCGGATGGTACTGGGATCCGTGGTTCTCGGCTTATACGTTCATGCCGCTGGATGGAATTTTCTACAGCCCGTTTGGCTGGGGATTCTATTCGCCAGGTTTTGTGTACCGGGCGCCATTCTACGGCGGACATTTCTACCATACATTTAATGCGGCCAATGTTCACGCCTGGGGACCGGGTCCGCATTACGCAAGCAGCAGCGCTTACTCTCATGGCGTCTATACGGGAGCAGGAGCGGCGCGCGGAGCTTTCCACTCAGGGCCGGCAATGGCGTCGGGAGGCGCGCACGGTGGCTTCGGTGGAGGCGGATTCCACGGCGGCGGAGGTGGTGGATTCCATGGCGGAGGCGGCGGAGGCCACGGCGGAGGTCGCTAAGGCTAGTCGCCAAAGCCAGATTACAGAAGCGGGGCGCGAAAGCGCTCCGCTTTTTTGTCTACGGATTCCGATACAATGGCGATCTTGCGGAAGTCCAGAGCGGGAAGCAGAGGGACGTCAATGTTCACGGATCGCACCATTTTGTCGCTGCGCTATTTCGTCATCGTGTCTTTCATCGTGGCCGAACTACTTCCACTGCACGGGTTGGCAGCCGCGGCGAAAACTCCCACGGCTGCGGCTTCTGAAGCGCGTCTTGAAAAGAGTTATCGTTTCCAGCAGGGTGGTTGGACGTACGTTCATCTCGAAGGATCTCCCTCCGAAATCGGCTATCAGCACGGCTATCTTTTGGCAGCCGAGATTGGCGACGCTCTCGAAGCCATCAAGCTGATTGATACCCACCAAACCCAGCGTGATTGGCAGTTCTTTCGCAAGACCGCGCGGGAGATGCTCTGGCCGCACATCGACGCCGAATATCAGCAGGAGCTGCAAGGGATTGCGGATGGTGTGAAGGCCCATGGGATCGACCTGGACGTGTATGACATTGTCGCGCTCAACGCATTTGAAGAAGTCCCTGATTATTACGTGCCTTGGCTCAATAAGCGCGAGAAGCAGGCTGGAGCGCCGAAGTTGAAAGCTCCGGGAAATTGCAGCGCATTTATCGCGACCGGCGCCTACACCAAAGATCATCAGATCGTGATCGCGCACAATAATTGGACCAGTTATCTGGCGGGCGAACGCTGGGTGATCATCTTCGACATTCTGCCGCAGCACGGCCAGCGCATTCTGATGGATGGTTTTCCCGGTGTGATTACCAGCGACGATGATTTCGGCGTGAATGCGGCCGGGATCATGATCACCGAGACGACGATCACGCAATTCGAAGGCTGGGACCCGCACGGAAAACCGGAGTTCATGCGCTCGCGCAAGGCGTTGCAATATGCCGACAGCATCGACGACTACGTGCGGATTATCAAGGAAGGGAATAACGGCGGATACGCCAACGATTGGCTGATCGGCGACCGGAAGACGGGGGAGATTGCTTATCTCGAACTCGGTTTGAAAAATACTCCGATGTGGAGAACAAAGGACGGATATTTTGTCAGCTCAAACTTTGCTCGCGATCCGAAACTGATTCGCGAGGAGACGGACGGGTTTGACCCGAACGACATGGCGTCGTCAATGAACGCGCGGCATGCCCGGGCGGACGAGTTGGTACAGCGCGCGAAAGGAACCATTGATGTGGAGATGGCGGAGGATTTTCTGGCGGATCACTTCGACAGCTTCGACGAGAGAATGCAGCCGAATGAGCGCTCGCTATGCGGGCATGTGGATGCGTCCTTGCGCGGTGTGAAGGAGTGGGGCTGGGAAGCGCACAACCCCGGGGGCGCCGTTCAGGGGAAAGCGACCGACAGCAAGATGGCGGCGAATATGAGTTTCGTGGCGCGGGCGGGGCATCCTTGTGGAGCAGATTTTGTAGCGACCGATTTTCTGGAGCAGCATCCAGAATATGCGTGGCAGAAGCCACTGCTGCACGATATGAAGGCGGGACCTTGGACGAAATTTCAAGCGGGGCAGAAACCATGAAAGAGACAGTAGAGCAATACATGCAGCGGATAGCTAGCCACATGGAAGGGAAGCAGCCGCTGGTGGTGCAAGCGAGGACGGCAAAGAAACTGGAGCGCCTGATCAAGGGCAAGTCGACAGCTAAACTGCGCAAGCGTCCGGCGCCGGATAAATGGTCGGTCAGCGAGATCCTGGCGCATCTTGCCGATGCGGAAACGGTCGGCAGTTTTCGGATGCGGCTAATCTTGGGCGCGCCGGGAACGCCAATCGCCGCCTTCGATCAGGATGCGTGGGTGATCAGCGGGCATTACGAGAAGCGCGACCCGCGCAAATCGCTCGAATTGTTTCGCGCGCTGCGGGAAGCCAATCTAGCCTTGCTCAAATCGCTGACGCCGGAGCAGTGGAAGCACTACGGAATGCACGCCGAGCGTGGCCAGGAGTCGATTGAGCGAATCGTTCGCATGTTTGCCGGGCACGACATCAACCACCTGCAGCAAATCGAGAGAATTCTGACAGAGGTGTGATTTGAGTCACCCAGAGTGATGCTGGCGGTCACGGTCACATTAACCTGCTCGGCGTAACTCTCCTGCATGGAAGTGATTATGGACACGGCAAGGCTCGATGCCATTGCGCGTGAGCTTTGCGAACTCCTTCAGGAGCAAATGGAAGCTATCGTAGGCCGAAAGTTCAACGAATTTACAAGGCAAGAACTGGAAGCTTACGAGACCCGAAAGCGCCGAATTCTCGAATTGCGTTCCGAGCTGGACGAGTTTGCGAGACCCACTTAGTCAACAAGCGTTCAAGGCTATGGCTTAGAACGCTTGCGTTTGGAGCGGGGGGTTGGCCTCTCTTCGCGCGCGGCGGCCTTCTCGTGTTCGCTCAGTAGCTGGTTCATCTCATCGATGAGCTTAGCGAGTTTCTCCGGGTCTTTTTCCTCTTGTGCCCGTTCCCACAGTATTCGCCAGCCCTCAGGTTCGTCCAGCGACATGGCATCTTCCGCTATACGAGTCACTATACGCCTGGTCGCCTTCCGGTGAGCAGAATCCTCGTGCCGAGTTTCTTGCCAGATGGAAGTCTCCCAAGCTGAGAACTGGAAGCGCGCCGCTGTAAATCAGGATGAGCTTCTGCCGAAAGGCCTCGAGAATTGTCCAAAGCCAACAGAGTTTTCTCCACAGCGCGCTCGCGCCCGCAGAAACAAATTCGATAATTCAGTGCTGAAAATGCGCGTCGGGCGCGTGATCGAGCGTGCTACCGTCAAGCTACACAGGAATTCGGTTGGTTCGCAGAGATGCCGAATTCACGAGGCGGTTAGAAATGATGACCAAAGCATGCACGAACAGCAAGTGTCCAGCCTACGCGCACTTTGTTTATACCGTGGCCATGCGCTGCGTTCTTTGCCGGTGCGATCTGAAGGGAGCGCAGAGGAATATCGACGATGTTGGATTGGGGCGTGCAAACAGCTCTGATACTGAGCTAGCGAGAAAAACAGGAAGAGCGCACGCGGCAAGATAGACGAGAGAACACCGATCGTCCGCCATACTTGGCCCTACGTTGCAACCCCGTCCGGAGAAGTCGTCCTCAATGCTTCTGAATCACGTTCGCGATTCGCTTAAAGGCCCAGTCGATCTCCTGATGGTCGATGATAAGAGGCGGTGCGATGCGAATCACACGGTCGTGAGTTTCCTTGCACAGGATGCCTTCTTCTTTCAGCGCCTCGCAGTAGGGACGGGCAGGGCTGTGGAGTTCGATCCCGATCCACAAGCCTTTGCCGCGGACTTCTTTTAAGTCAGGGCTGTGCAGGGTCTTGAGCAGGGTCAGAAAATAAGCGCCGAGCTCGGCCGAGCGTTCCACCATCTTCTCCTCGATCAGGACACGCAATGCGGTTCGCGCGATGGCGCAACCCATGGGGTTGCCACCGAAGGTGCTGCCGTGGTCGCCCGGCTGGTAGACGCCGAGAATCTCTCGTGATGCCAGAACCGCCGAGACCGGATAGAAGCCGCCGGCCAGCGCCTTGCCAACAATCAACACATCGGGCGTGATGTTTTCATGCATGTAGGCGAAGAGTTTTCCGGTGCGGCCCAGGCCGGACTGAATTTCATCGGTCATGAGCAGCACGTTGTTCTGGCGGCAGATTTCCGCTGCTTCGCGGAGAAATCCGGCGGGCGGAATCACGATGCCGGCCTCCCCTTGGATGGGTTCAACCAGGAATGCAGAGGTATTAGGAGTAATGGCCGCGCGCAGGGCGGAAGCATCGCCGAACGGAATTACCTTGAAGCCCGGAGTGAACGGGCCGAAGCCATCGCGATATTGTTCGTCGGTGGAGAAGCTCACGATGGTGACGGTGCGGCCATGAAAATTATTGGCGCACACAATGATCTCGGCCTTGCCTTCAGGAATTCCTTTGATTTTGTAGCCCCACTTGCGAGCCGTCTTGATGGCGGTTTCGACTGCCTCCGCGCCTGAGTTCATCGGCAACACCATGTCGAAGCCAGTCAGGTCATGAAGCTCCTTACAGAGCAACGGAAGTTGCTCGTTACGGAATGCCCGTGAGGTAAGAGTGACTTTGCGGGACTGCTCTTCGAGAGCCTGCAGGATTCTAGGGTGACAATGGCCCTGATTTACCGCGGAATAGGCAGCCAGGCAATCCAGGTAACGCTTGCCTTCGACATCGTAGACCCATACGCCTTCGGCGCGTTCGATAACCACATCAAGCGGATGATAGTTATGAGCACCGTACTGGTTCTCGAGTTCAACATAGTCGTGGGTGTGCAAAGGCCGCTCTATGAGTTCCGTTGTCATAAGATCCTTTCAATCACTCGTTAGAAAAAAAACAAACTGGTCACGCGGAGCTGTTTGTTCAACGGCCCCTCACTTCTTCTACCTCTGCCACGGCCGCATCCGCGGGAGCCACCGTCGTACATTGCGGCAGTATTCCTGGTACTCTTCGCCGAACATTTTCCGCAGCGTTGGCTCTTCATATAGCTGCACAAACAGCGCTACTCCGAGGACTATAGCGACCGCGACCAAGACCACGGGCCAACTAGCTCGTCCGAAGACCACCCAAAGACTGATCCATCCGACGAAGAAGCCGACATACATTGGATTGCGCACGTAGCGGTAAAAACCGACGACCACCAGCTTCTTTGGAGGGACAATGGGTGCGGGCGTTCCGTGTCCGGTCCGTCCGAAATCCCATACGCAGCGTAGAGCGACTGCGAAGCCAAGCACGGAGGGCTGGGCAGCAATCCATCGCCAGTGCGCTGTCTCAACCCGAAAGCCGAGCCAGGGCGGCAGCAACCAGAACCACAAAGCAAAGAATGCGGTGCCTACCATTAGCGACGCGATGGTGGTTGGCCAATCTGCGTCATGATGCTCAAGCTGCGGGCTACCGTTCGTGTTCGCCATAACTTCCTCGATGCGCGCGGATGGAATCTCCGCCTTACGTGATCACCATATTCGTGGCGCTTATCACTGCTCCTACTCCAACAGCATGGTCAATAGCGCCATCCGTACATAAAGACCATTTCTGGCCTGACGGAAATACATGGCTCTTGGATCTGCGTCGACCGCCTTATCCAATTCGACCGTGCGCGGCAGGGGATGAAGAATCAGCGCATCCGGCTTCATCCGCTCCACGGTCGCCGAATCGATGGCGTAACGCTTAAGACCACTGATATCGCGGACGCGCTCGGGCCGAATTCGCGTCTGATAAACCACATCGACTTCGCCGATCACTCGGTCGATCTCCGATTCCAGTTCGTAGCGAACTCCATGCTGATCCAGGTAATCCAGAATGTCTGGCTTCATCTGCAGCTTCGGTGGGCTCACGAAGAAGATCTTCACCCGTTCAAACTTGGCCAGCAGATAGGCCAGCGAGCGCGCAGTGCGCCCTTTGTCCAGTTCGCCGATGATCGCGACGCTCAGGCCATCCAGTGGGCGCTGGCGGTAAATCGTATAGAGATCGAGCAGGGCCTGGGTGGGATGCTGACCACCGTTGCCATCGCCGGCGTTGATGACCGGAACCGGAGAAACCTCCGCGGCTCGGCGCGCACCGTGATCTTCGGGATGACGAATCACGATTACGTCCGAATAGCTGCTGATGATCCGGATGGAGTCTTCTACCTGTTCCCCTTCGACCTCGGAAGAGAAAGCGCCAGCATTCTCTGTGGACAAAACCCGCCCACCGAGGCGATGCATGGCGGCCTCGAAACAGAAACGAGTGCGGGTGGAAGGCGTGTAAAACAAGGTGGCCATGATGCGGTTCTGATAATCGAGCGACCCACCGCGAGCCACCACGCGCTCCATGCCACGTGACCGCTCGAATAATTCCATGAGCAGGGGAAGCGTGAATTGCTGCGACTCGACGACATGTTTCAAGGTTGTGCCGCCTTCTTCGATTTCTGAACCGTGAGGCGGAATTATTTTAAGAGGAGGGATGGTCAGTGGCATTAGTGGCGTCCTCCTAGCGAAAGCTCCTGTTCCGTCTTGTGATCAGTCTCTGCACCGCTGTGATCGGGGAATATGTGTGTGCCGTCAGATCCGAGGACGCTCTGGCAAAGACTCTCACACGACGTAATGATGGCTTCCTTCCCGCCTGCACTCAGAAACCGCAACACCGATTCGATTTTCGGACCCATGTTTCCGGCTGGAAACTGGCCCGCCCTTGCGTACCGTTCTAACTCAGCGGCGCCGATGCTCCGAAGGGGACGCTGTGTCGGTTTCTTGTAATTTAGGTATACGAAGTCGGTGTCGGTGGAAATCACAAACAGATCGGCGCCCAGGCGGGAAGCCAGCAGCGCGGAGGCTCGATCCTTGTCGATGACAGCTTCCACGCCTTGCAATCTTCCATGCTTTGAGATGACCGGAATCCCTCCACCCCCGCAGGCAATCACAATCACATCTTGCCTGACCAGATCTTGAATCACTTCCAGTTCAACAATGTCGATCGGCTCCGGCGAAGGAACGACGCGGCGATAGCCACGGGCCGCGTCTTCCACAATCTCCCACCCCAGCAGCTGCTGGCGTTCTTCCGCATCGGCGCGCGAATAGAAAGGGCCGATCGGTTTGCTGGGATGCAGCATCGACGGATCTTCCGCCGACACTACACTCTGAGTGAGAACCGTGGCTACCGGCGTGTGGAGGCCAGCCTGCTGCAGTTCGGTCTGTAAGGATTGCTCCAGAAGATATCCGATTTCGCCCTGGGTCGAGGCTCCGCAAACGTCGAGCGGATGACCGGGAACCAGGCTCGCTCCGCGCTCCGAGCGCAGAAGCGCCGCGCCCACTTGCGGACCATTGCCGTGGGTAAGGACGATGCGAAAACCGCTCCGGATCAGCCGGACGATCTGGACGGCGGTCCGGCGGGCGTTGGTTCGCTGCTCGCCAATGGTTCCTTTTTCTCCCGCACGAATCAGGGAGTTTCCGCCAACGGCAAGGAGCATGGTCTTCATAAGCAGCAGCGGCTACGGCTGTCGTTCCTACACGTGCATTAACTCCTGCAACTCCAAAAGTCCGGGCAGTTTGACGAACTCGCCTTTCATCAACTCGAGCATGATCGCTTTTTGCGAGTGCAGCCGGTTTTCGGCCTGCTGAAATACCAGCGACCGGGGAGAATCGATCACTTCGTTGGTGACTTCTTCGCCGCGATGCGCCGGCAGGCAATGCAGAAAGATGGCATCCCGCTTGGCCCGGCGGAACAGAGTGGCATCCACCTGGTAGGGCAGGAAGACATGCCGGCGCGTTTCGGCTTCGGCCTCTTTTCCCATACTGGCCCAGATATCGGTATAGATCACATCGGCGCCATCGGCCGCCTCTTCGGGATCATTCGTCACGGTGCAAGTGGCGCCGGTCTCAGCAGCGCGCTCCCGAGCCCATTGCACAGATTCAGCGTCGAGTTCGTAACCCGGAGGTGTGGCCAGCCAGACATGTGCGCCAAGTTGGGCTCCGGCGAATAGAAGTGAGCGAGCCACGTTGTCGCCATCGCCAACGTAGGCAATCTTCAGGCCCTCCAGGTTGCCTTTGGATTCCCAGATGGTGAGGTAGTCGGCCATCGCCTGGCACGGGTGGCTGTAGTCGGTGAGCCCATTGATGACGGGGATGCGCGTATACCGTGCCATCTGTACGACTACGTCGTGGGAGAAGGTTCGCATCATGATGCCTTGCACCATGCGTTCCAGATTCTTTGCCACGTCGTAGACCGACTCGCGTTTGCCCAGGTTGATTTCAGCCGGAGAGAGGTAGAGCGAAAATCCGCCCAGCTGCTGAATGCCAACGTCGAAGGTGACACGGGTGCGCAGAGAAGGTTTCTCGAAGATCATGGCCAGGGTCTGGCGCCGCAGGGCCGTGCTATAGGCGGTGGGATCGGCCTTGACTTGTCGACCAAGAACCAGCAGGTACTGGATCTCCGAGGGCGAGAAATCCCGGATGGAGAGAAAATCTTTGCCAGTCATCTTCCAACCCCTGCCAGGGCTGGCTCGTGCTCCTTTACGAATTTGGCAAGCATTTCGGCCAGACCAGGCTTGGTGAGTTCTTCCACTTCATAGGTCACGCGCAGATTCGGCTTGTCCAGGTTGATCACCCGCGCCAGGTCGATCGGGGTTGCGACCAGCACCAGATCGCACGGCGTGCGGCGGATGGTCTCTTCCAGTTCGTGTCTCTGGATCACGCTATAGCCCATCGCAGGCAAAAGGTTCGTCAGATGGGGGTAATGTTGGAAGGTGTTGCGGATCGATCCGACTGCATAAGGCCTCGGATCCACCAACTCCGCAGCGCCGCATTGGCGAGCCGCGACCACTCCCGCGCCATACGGCATCTCCCCGTGAGTGAGTGTAGGACCATCCTCAACTACCAATACGCGCTGGCCTTTCACCAAGCCCGGGTCGGGAACGGAGACGCGGCAGGCCATTTCGAAGACAGCTGCCTTGGGATTGTGCAGCTGGATGTTGTGGCGGACCGTCTCCAGGTCGCGCTGGTAGGCGGTGTCCACTTTGTTGATTACGATTGCATCCGCCCGCCGCAAGTTCACTTCTCCGGGGAAGTACGCCAGTTCATGTCCCGCGCGATGTGGATCGACGACCACAATTTCCAGATCGGAGGCATAGAAGGGTGTATCGTTGTTGCCGCCGTCCCACAATATGACGTCCGCTTCCTTCTCGGCACACTCCAGGATTTGTTCGTAGTCCACGCCCGCATACACCACCGTTCCTTTGGTGATGTGCGGCTCATACTCTTCACGCTCCTCGATAGTGCATTGATGGAGGTCGAGATCTTTCAAGGTGGCGAAACGCTGGACTGCTTGCACAGCAAGGTCGCCATAAGGCATGGGATGTCGAATCACGACGGGCCTCCGGCCTTGCTCGCGGAGCTCTTCGGCAACCAGACGCGAGACAGGGCTTTTGCCGCATCCCGTTCGAACCGCGCACACGGAGATGACAGGCACCGAAGACTTAATCTGCGTGTGGCCGGTTCCCAGAAGCCAGAAGTCGGCGTCGGCAGCGACTGCACGGGAGGCGAGGTGCATCAGGTTCTGGTGGGAGATGTCGCTGTAGGAAAATGCCACCACATCAATCTCATATTCGGCGACCAGGCTCTCCATGTCTTTCTCTTCGCGAATCGGAATACCTTCCGGATACAGGCTCCCGGCAAGCAGAGCGGGATAGCGGCGGCCGGCAATGTCGGGAATCTGTGTGGCAGTGAATGCGACGACGTGGTAAGTGGAATTATCGCGAAACAAAACGTTGAAATTATGGAAATCCCGGCCTGCAGCGCCTAGAATCAAAACCCGCTTCATGGTTCCCCTCCAGCGAAGATCGTTTTACCTGCTATCTTCGCGCTGGCTGAGAGGGGCGGCTGTACCGGGAATCACAGCTCAGGGTGACTTTTTGGCATTAATAAAGTACTGAAAATAAGGAAATACGGCACATTTTGTGATTGAAATCACCTTGCAAGGGAGTTCGCTTAACCTTACTCGCTCTTGTTCGTGACAGGCTGCCTCGCCGATCTGTCCTGATTTCTCACGATCTCATCTAGCAGAAACAGGTCGGTGAGCAACGCGCGCAGATGGATGGAAGCGTTCAAATTGTCGATCAACTGGGAGCTGATGGCCGGCTGGGCCAGGACCAGTTCAATGGCGGCAAGAGAATCGCGGGCGTCGCGGTCGAGCGCGACGAAGAAGGCGAGATATTTGTCGGCCGGTTGAAGACCTTCTTCCTTGATTGCCGCTACGCAAGCTTCCGCCAGCCCGGTGAGGGCTTTTACCGCGCGCTCGAGAAAATCGCGAACTTGACCACCGGACTTGCTTCCCTGGTCGCTCGGCAGGCCCTGGGCCGCGTAGGCCAACATAAACTCGTAGCATTCTTCCACGGCCTCGGAACGATCGGAGATGTCATCCAGCATCGGTGAGTCCTCGGCGTTCCACCCTGCCGGATGCTGGTGCGGAAGAAGATGGCTCGACCACCCAGCGGGCGGGATCATGTTCCTTCAGAACAAAGTCCCGATCCATCCAGCCGGAGATCATCGACTTGGTGATGGGAAGTTTTTCGGGGCGCAGGCCCATATAGACGTGCATCATTACGAGCGCAATCAGACCCACGCCCGCCAGTCCGTGCAACACGTACATCAGGCCCCAGGTCATGTCGCTGAAGAGGTACGGATTCCGCGGAAAGAAGATCGTGCGCACCCGAAACATCATGAAAACGCCAGTAAAGATTGCGGCCAGACCGCTCAACATAATGACGGCGTGGTAAAGCTTGTTCTCCAGCGGATACTTGGCGAACTTTCGCGGCGGAGGCGCGGCGATTCCGAAGAACCGGCGGACTCTTTTCCGCGCATCTTCCAGATCCGTTCGGTCGGGCCAGATCGACCAGAAATCCAGCCAGAAGGAGGCGTGAAAGATGTGAAAGATGATTGAGACGGTCAACACCGTGCCGGCGATCCAGTGATAGGTGACCCAGGGAAATTGAACACCAACCTTGGGGAGAAAGGCGGTAAAAAGTAACGTGAACATGGAGGCGGCCATGATCCAGTGAAACAGGCGCGCCACAAGCGAATGGCGGGGAACGCGTTTGGGGATTGCGGGCACCGCCGCGGGAGAAGCATCGCTGGCAAACTCTTTTTCTTTTGCGAAATACATCACATAAATCGCGTGCACAATCAGGAAGAGCAAGCCTGCAATCGCCGACACCCAGATCAGGAACCACGCAATGTGAATCGGAACTTTCTGGCCCCACGGACTGATCGCCCACTCTAGGAAGTCCACGTCGCCTCCTCTACTCCGCCGATGGACCGCTTCACCAGATTTCTCATGAGCGGGATCTTGTAGGCATTGAATTGCAATGGGATCGCACCTTGCACGGCTAACTTTCCTGCCATCTCACCCGTTGCAGCGTTCCGCGGTTTGCCGCGAACGGCATCCTCCACCGCTTTCAGGCGTAGTGGACGTGCTGCGGCGCCGTTCACCGCGATTCGGATGCGGTCGATGTTATCGCCCGAAGTCACCATGGCGGAGGCGACGTTCATGAGAGGGAAGTCCCAAACATTGCGATCGCGGATTTTCTCGAAGTAGAATTGCGCGCCGGCCCACGTGGAAGAAATCCGAATGGCGGTGAGCAGGTCGCCGGGCTGCAGAATGTGAAGGCGTGTGATGTCAATGTCAGGACCGATGAAGTAATCCTCGGCATCGACCACGCGTTCACCTTTGGACGTACTCAGGAGAAACTTCGCATCCAGCGCGATTAGGGCTGGTGCCGTATCGGAGGGATTCACCGCGACGCAGCGATCGGCGTGCAAAATGGCGTGCTCACGATTGCGGCCCTCAGGAGTATCGGCATAACAAATGTTGCCGCCGGCGCGGTAGCAGGGCCAACCGCCGCGGTAATACCAGCAGCGCGTATCCTGCGAGACGTTCCCGCCGATCGTTCCCTGATTGCGGATTTGCGGCGACGCCACCACCTCCGCAGCCTGCGCCAGCAGATCGTATTTCTGTTTGATGACGGGATGATTCACCACGTCGGTCAGCGTAGTCATGGCCCCGATTTCGATGCCATCCGTAGTGGTGCGGACTCCCCGCAGCTCCTCAATTCCGCTCAGATCGACCACGGCCTTCGGCTTTTTGATTCGATCCTTCAGCCAGTCGAAGCTGTCGAGGCCTCCGGCCAGCACCCAGGCATCACTGCCGTGCTGCGCGAGAAGCTTCTGCGCATCGGCGATTGAGCCCGGCTGGTAGAGGTCGAAGGCCGGCATTACGTCTCGTATCACAGCCATAACTCTCCTTCAACTCCAGATCAAATATGAGCCATCAAGGGATGCTGCATCGGCCGGCCCGCTTCGAGCGACGTTAGGATGGTGTCGGCATTCACCGGGGCTCGCTGAAAAACTTCGTCACCAAGTGCATCCGACAGAGCATTCAAAATGGCGCCGCAGCCACCAGCAACCGGCGGCTCACCCACGCCGCGCGCACCGACCGGAGTCTCCGGGTCTGGAATGTCGAGGGCTGTCCATTGCATGTCGACCGGCACATCCAGAATTGTCGGCGGCTTGCTCTGGTAGAAGCGCACGGAAACCATCTGGCCGTAGTGCGGATCGAAGACCCACTTCTGGCCAATCGCGTGGCCAATGCCGAGCGTCGAGCGGCCGAGCATTTGGCCGCCCAGCGCGCGGGGATGAATCACCGTGCCGACATCTCCAGAGGCAAGGAAATCCACGATGTCGTATTTACCGGTTTCGAGGTCGACTTCGATTTCGGCGAAGCTGGCGACATAGGAAAACGTCGAGCCATCGCGGGGATAATTATCCTTGGCAGCCGCTACCAGGCCCTGACCAGCCAATGACGCGACCGATGCCTTGGTTAGTTTGTGGACATCGGCGGGCGCCTCGTGGCCATCGTAGATGCCACCCAGTTGAATCGCGTACTTTGCGGCCTGCGCCAAACTCATGCCTGCGCCACCACCTTTGCGAAAGACGCGCTCGTTGGCGACCTCGTACTGCTCCGGCTTGCCGCCAAGTTTCTTGGCCGCGATTTCCTGGAGCTTCTTCTTGGCGTCCATGGCCGTGGCGTAGGCGGCCCGCGTCATTGCATGTGTGGTCTGGCTTCCGCCGGAGACACAGGTGAAGGGAAGATTCTTGGTCGTGTTCCCCCAAACTACTTCGCATTTCTCCCAGGGAACGCCGAGAACTTCCGCGCCCGCGCGGTGAACATCGATTACCGACTCGGTTCCGAGATTTCCAATTCCAGACTGGAATGTGACGCGGCCATCCGGCCGAATGACGAGCAGCCCGTCGAATCCAATGGTGCCGCCGACGTAACAGCTCAGCGACACGCCGACGCCGCGGACTTTGGTGCCAATTCTTTTCGGAGTGCGCGCCACCCGCTCGTTCCATTTGAACTGCTCCGCGCCGCGATCAAGCGCCTCTTTAAGGAATGCACTGGTGGCATACTGCCGCTTTCCCTGCACCGGCGGTCCGAATGGAGCCTTGCCCTCAGGGCAGTTGACACGGCGAATCGCCACCTGGTCCAGCCCCAGCCTGCGCCCGGCTTTCGCGATGATCGGCTCCATGATCACGATGCCCTGCAGTCCACCGGGAGAACTCTGGGCACTCCGCGGCGGCGTATTCGTCAGCACCGTCAGGCCGCGCCAGCGCATGGCTTGGGGCTGGTACAAGAGCGACACGATACGGCCGGAAGAAGGCGCGTCGCCCACCGCGTCGTAGGGACCGTTGTCGCAAATCACGAACATGTCGAGAGCCGTGATGCGCCCGTCTTTTCCGAAGCCGACTTTCATGCGCCCTTGAAAACCGGGACGCGCGCGTCCGATGAAAGTCTCTTCTTCGCGGCTGATGCGCATCATGACCGGCGTGTTCGTTTTCTTAGCGAGAAGCGCAGCGATGATCATCGATACGCCGCCGGTGATCTTGCTACCGAAACCACCGCCTGTGTATTCACTAATAAAAACAACATTATCCGGACTAATATTCAACCAACGCGCGATGGCGGGAAGAGTTTGCGCGGTGCTTTGCGTGCCGGTATGAATGTAGACTTTGCCGTTTTGCCAGTAAGCCATCGCGCTGCGAGGTTCCAGAGTTTGATGGCTCGTGTCGGGCGTAACAAAAGTCTCATCGAGAACCAGCGCGGCATTCTTGAAGCCGGAGTCGAGATCGCCGTACGTCCATTCGTCGGGCGCCTTACCCATCGGAAGTCGACCATGTTTTTCTTCAGCGAAGTCCGCGTGCGTCCATTTCAACTCCGTGACCACCGGCGTTCCCGGGCCTTGTGAACCCGGCGCCGCTGGCCGGGTCCAAATATTGCCATCCGTCCTCGGGTTCGGACCACCGGGCCGTAGCGTATCCAGCGGATCGATGACGAAGGGAAGCGGTTCAAAATCGATCTCAATTTTCTCGATGGCTTCCGCCGCAGTTAATTCGTCGACTGCGGCTACGGCAAGAATCGGCTCTCCCTGATAAACAGGCTCATTGGTAAGGCCGCGCTCGCCCCACTTGCTGGCCTTGATCACGGTGCCGTTGTCGGTGAGGGTGTCGGCGGGGGCGGGAAGATCGTTGGCGGTGAGAATGGCTTTCACGCCGGGCATGGCCAGCGCCGCTTTGGCATCGATGTGCCTCACCCGGGCATGCGGCATCGGGCTGAGCAGCAGCTTGCAGAACAGCATTCCATCCGCGCGAAAGTCTTCCGCGTATTTCGCCTGCCCGGTTACCTTCGCATAGAGATCGGGCGTCGGGTAGTTTTTGCCGATCAGCTTGTAACCGGCGCCATACTGACGCTCGGCGGGCTTCGCAGTTTCACTCACTTTTTTGTTATCCAAGTTTCGCCCCCCGCATATTCTCGGCGCCGCGCATGAGCGCGGTCAGAATCTTGTCATAGTCCTGGCAGCGGCAGAGACACCCGGAAACTCCTTGTGCCATTTCGCGGCGGCTGGGGTTGGGATTGGTTTTCAGGTATCCCACCGCAGTCATAATGAAGCCGGACATACAGAACGCGCACTGGAAGCCCTGTTCGTCGATTATGCCCTGCTGCACAGGATGCAGGGTTCCATCCGCGTTCGCCAAGCCTTCGATGGTTTGAACTTTACGGCCACGTACAGTGTGCGTGAGGACAGAACAAGAATAGTGCGGGATGCCATCGATGAGGACAGTGCAGGATCCGCATTCCGCGCGGTCGCATCCCAGCTTGGTACCGGTCAGTCCCAGCTTGTACCGTAGGGTCCACGCCAGCGTCTCCTGCTTCATGACGTCGACACGCCGTTGCTGGCCGTTGACGTTGAGAGTAAGCAGCCGCTCGCCCACGCCAGTAGGGACCTGTTGACCGTGGAGAAGCGTGGAGGCACGGAACAGATAGCCGGCCGAAGAGACGGCCACACCGCTGGTGATCACACCTTTAATGAAGTTCCGTCGAGAAACGGCGTTGGGCGCGCCTTCGAAGAGGTTGGGGACTGGCTTCTCAGTCATGGGGGTGACCTCTTACTGCATTCAGCGGCTTCCAGAGTGTGGCAGAAAAAACCCTACGAAGCTATTTATACGCTTGGATTATGGGAAATAATCTTTAGATTCGTAAATTTCCGATTTCATGATTGGATCACGCGCGGTACCCCAATACACCGCTGGATCGACTCTATGCAGGCCAGATGGAGCCGATCAGGCTATACGCCAGGATGATCAGCACGATGGATGCCACGATTACATACATGCGGTCTTTCTCCTCCGCAAATCCAAAGATCGAGAAGGCCACGCGTGCCACCGGAGTCGCGATGAGGAAGAGCAATCCGAGCTGAATGATGCCTCTGCCGTGCAACGAGAAGGCGTCCCGAAGGATCGCGCCGACGTGACGAAGATTGGAAGGCTCGCCACGGAAAACGCTGTATTCGGCAAGGGAACGACCATGCCTTATCAGGTAAATCGCCCCGCCCAGTACCACGATGAAGGCCGAGAACAACACTCCGGCGCGGAGCAGATTCCCGATCAGCAATTCCATCCGCCTGTCAGTCCAGCTTTGGTGATTGGCCATCAAATCCTTCCCGAGATGCCCTTGTAGAGCATCTCGGCTCCGAGACCCACGATCACGATACTGAATACGCGCCGCAACCACTTGGGATGCGCTTTGACGAGAACCTTCGTGCCTAGCAGTGACCCGGCGAGAACTCCCAGCATCACCGGCATCGAAAGGCCGGGATCAATATATCCGCGCGCGAGATAGATTCCCGCGCTAGCCGCGGCCGTGACGCCGATCATGAAGTTGCTAGTGGTGGTCGAAACCTTGAAGGGGATCTTCATGGCCTGATCCATGGCGAGAACTTTCATCGCTCCGGAACCGATGCCGAGCAATCCGGAGAGCGTTCCTGCGCCGAACATCAGAGTCCATCCCAGCGGGACGCGCTGCACGTTGTAGCTGCGCATGCCCTCGGCCTCAGGATAGCTTCCATTCAACCGCAATTTGGTGGCCAGCGGATCGGGAGCGGCGTTGCGCTCATTTATTGTTTGCGGCCTCCACGACAAGAAAGCGGACACGATCAGCACTAATCCAAAAACGATGGAGATTTTGCTGGAGGAGATGCGCGTCGCCAAGGTTGCGCCGACAAGCGCACCCAGAGTTGTCGCGACCTCCAGAAACATTCCAATCCTTATGTTGGAGATCCCCTCTTTTACGTAGGCCGCCGCCGCTCCAGAAGACGTGGCGATCACCGAGACCAACGACGCTCCAATGGCGTACCGGATATCCACTCCAAGAAGCAAGGCAAGCATGGGGACAAGAACCACGCCCCCACCCAGTCCGGTTAGCGCTCCCAGGAATCCGGCGACAAGGGAACCGGCTCCGACTATCAAACTGAATTCGAGGATCGTCATTCACTTTCCTTCGATCTTCTGGCAAATGTGACAATATCGGCTTATCGTTTCGTCAGCGAAGCGTTGGAGCCACCGTTACTCGCAGAACGTGTGCATTATTTCACAACGTTCGATTCGTTCCAGTTGTGACGAGAGCACGTTTTCAGCAACCTGGACTCATTGATGGCACTCTACACTTCCAGGAAGGTGGGGCGGCTTTGTTATGGAGGTTCGTTCCAATGAAAACGACGGAGCCCGATGGAAGAGATTCGCCGTGGTTGGGGATGGCAAGATTGCTTTTCGTGGTTGTCCTGGTAGTCCTATTTTTCCTGCTCGGCCAAAGCATGGTGCGTCACCGCTTCTTTCAAGGAGGGCAGTACCATCGGAATGGCTCGGTCGGACAATAACGGAAAGAAGGGGTGTCAGTTAGCACAGTGCAACGGTCCGATCAGGACGAGGGCGCTGGGAAATTCTTATGCCGCGCACAACCATACCTTTGTGCATGGTTATCTAAGTAATTGCCCCGTAACTTATCGGTTTGCTTGCGGTGAGCGATTTTTGTATGGTAAAACGACCAGAGTTGCTAACCGCTCCTGAGATGTTACGGCCAACATATTTCGGAGAACGACGGGGTCGGGCTTGGTGTGCCCTGATCGTGCTGGTGTTAGTGTGCTCACTCACGATTAGCGTCGCTACCCGGTATAGCTCCTCCTGGAATACTTCGTCGCATAGCGTAAGGGTCATCCAGACCCATGCATCGTCGGATGCAAAAAGACAGCGGCTGACCAAGAATGCCGCCAACTGGATGCCTCCGGTGTTTAGTCTTGCCGTCCTGGAAGCTCCCACGTTCTATCCCCGAATCGTACCTGTAGACTCTCCCGCGCCCAATCTCCTTTTCGAAGAAAATCTCTTCTCTCGGCCGCCTCCCCTCATCTAATATCCCTGTCCAAATTGCGCGCGCGGGTAATTCCTGCGTTGGCGCTCGATGCGATCTCGCAAACTCTTCCCCCGCGCCGGCATCACTAGCTGAGGGCGAGAGAATAGGCCCACTCTAAAAACCCTGGGAGTGACGACCGCGTAGCTCAGTTCGATGAAAGGAAACGAACGTGGCCACTGAGTCTTTGCTGACTGACGAGGACCTCGATGCTCTTCGCCAGTTTGATACCTGCATGGTTGCAAATGCGATCGAATCGTTTCGCGTGCGGCTATTTAATACGGGGTTTGCCGATGCCAGCATTCGCTGCATGTTTCCCGACGCTCCTCCGATGGTGGGTTACGCCGTCACGGCCCGCTTACGGAGCGGTGAGCCGCCCATGGTCGGTGCCAGGTTTCGGGATCGTGCGGAGTTCTGGAACAGCATTCTTGATGTTCCCGCGCCGCGCATCCTGGTGCTCGAGGACATGGATGATCCTCCAGGTCGCGGTGCTTTTGTTGGCGACATGCACGCCGCAATTCTAAAAGCCCTGGGTTGCGTGGGCTACTTGACGAATGGCGCCGTGCGGGAATTGCCGTCCGTGCGCACCATGGGTGTTCAGCTGTTCGCCGGGAGCGTCGCTGTTTCGCACGCGTACGCGCACATTTTCGAAATCGGGGCCAAAGTCAACGTGGGTGGGCTGGAAGTGCGTCCAGGAGATTTGTTACACGGGGACCGCCATGGAGTTCTCACGATTCCGCTAGAGGTTGCGACCCGCATCCCCGCCGCCGCCGAAAGGCTGAAGCAGGCGGAACAAGAGGTAGTCAATTTTTGCCGATCACGCGACTTTTCTGTGGCGAGGCTGCGTGATGTGCTGAACACGCTCAGATAGAAAGCAGCCGGGAAACTCTGGCCAAGGTAAATTCAATGACTCAAGATTGCCATCGGCACGGTGAGACGTGCACTAAGCAGCCAGGAAGGTTGTTCTACTTCATGCTCGCCGCCTTGGCGGCAGCGCTGGTGCTTGGATTGTCAGGATGTTCAGGAAAGAGCGGCCGAGCGGTGGAGGCCAGCGGACCCGCAGCCACCGTCGGCGTAACCCGGGTCGTAAAGAAATCGCTAGGCCGGCAGATCACTCTGTCTTCTGAGCTAGTGCCTTTCCAGGAAATTGATGTCTACGCCAAAGAGGCGGGCTATGTGAAGAAACTGAACGTCGATTATGGAACGCACGTAAAGGCTGGCCAGGTGATGGCGATCCTGGAGATCCCGGAGCTTGAGGCGCAGTTGCAGGAAGATCAGGCGGAGATCAAGAACGCCGCGAATCAGGTAAACCGGGCACAACACGAATTGAGCCGCTATCAGGCGCAGTACAAGGCGCTTCACCTGCAATACACACGCCTGAATGGAGTCTTTGAGAGCCAGCCGGGAATCGTGGCGCAGCAGGAAGTGGACGACGCCCAGGGGAAGGATTTGGCGGCATCGTCTCAAGTGGACGCGGGGCAAGCGGCCTTGGAGGCCGCGGAGAGCCAGTTATCGGCAGCCAAGGCGAAGCTCGCGCACGACCAGAGCCTGTTCGATTATTCGAAGATTACAGCACCCTTTCCCGGAGTGGTGACGGAGAGATACGCGAACCTCGGCACCCTGGTGCAGGCGGGAACGGGCTCAAGTACGCAGGCGATGCCCATCGTCCGGCTGTCGGAAGACGATCTCTTTCGCCTGGTGATTCCAGTTCCAGAGTCCTACGTTCGCTACATCCATGTCGGCGATCACGTGGATGTTCGCGTGCCATCGCTGGGGCGAACGTTCCCCGGAAAGGTGGCACGGTTCTCCGTCGACGTGCGGGAAGATACGCGCACCATGCACACCGAAGTGGATGTTTCCAATCCGCAGCGAATATTGCTGCCGGGACTCTATGCCGACGCGGAGCTGAATCTTGACAGAAAAAATGACGTTCCGACGGTGCCCATCCAGGCTTTGAATCACGAGGGTCAGAAGATCACCGTTTTTGTGGTCGACGGGAGCGGTGTAGTTCAAGACCGAAACGTGGAAGTAGGGTTACAAACTGCGACCGATGCCGAAATTGTTTCGGGGGTGAATGAAGGGGAAGAGGTGGTGGTGAGTGATCGCGGCGCTTTAAAGAATGGAGAAAAGGTTCATCCCCAGGAAACTCCTATTATGCAGTACCACGAGGAGAGCGCGCAGTAAGACTGCAGGTCGCAACGCCTGAGCGGCGAGCGAGGCCATCGGACAAACTTTATGCCAGGGTTTTCAATTCGCAATCCGTACTTCATCATCGTCATCTGCCTCACGCTGCTGGTCATCGGGGTGACCAGTCTGGCGCGGATGCCGGTGGATTTATTCCCGCCGATCAATCTGCCCGAGGTCGTCGTGGCGACGTTTTACTCCGGGATGCCGCCGGAAGACGTTGAAACCGACATCACCGATCCGCTCGAGAGATTCTTCACGCTGGCCTCGGGAGTGGATCACATGGAGTCGCGGTCCATGTTAGGGGTCAGCATTATCCGCGTCTATTTTCAGCCCGGAACCAATGCCGATGCTGACGTAAGCCAGTTGTCCAACTTAGCCCTCGCCGACCTGAAGCGACTGCCTCCCGGAACGCTGCCTCCTGTGGTTCTGAAGTTCGACGCCTCCAGTCTGCCCGTGGCGTTGGTCACCGTGAAAGGTGACGGACTCAACGAAACTCAACTTCACGACTACGCCCAGTTCCAGATTCGCAACCAGATCGCCGTCGTACCGGGAGCGGAAATTCCGGGCGTGTTCGGCGGAATCTATCGCCAGATCATGGTGTACGTCGATCCCTACAAACTCGCTTCCCGGCAATTGAGCGTGATGGACGTGGTCGGCGCGGTCAATGATTCGAATCTGATCTTGCCCGCTGGCGATGTGAAGATGGGTCCCTACGACTACTTCGTGTACTCCAACAGCCTGGTTGACAACATGAAGCAGTTGGGCGAGGTTCCTCTTAAAGTTAAGGGAAATTCGTGGGTCACCGTGAATGACGTGGGGAAAGCGGAGGACGCTCACGGGATTCAAACCAATATCGTGCGAATTGATGGCCAGAAATCCGCCTACATTCCCATCATGAAGCAGGGCGGAGATACCAACACCATCGCGGTTGTCGACGGAGTTCGCCAACTCATCAAGCATCTCTACGACATTCCTCAGCAGATGAAGACCAGCATCGTCTTCGACCAGTCGGTGTACGTGAAGGAAGCTATTCGCACGGTACTGCACGAAGGCGCGCTGGGATTGATTCTCACCAGCTTGATGATTCTTATTTTTCTTGGAAGTTTCCGCGCCACATCGGCCGTGCTTCTCTCTATTCCTATCTCCGCCTTGGCCGCATTTGTGGTTCTGGCGATGATGGGCGGAACGATCAACACCATGATCCTGGGCGGAATGGCGCTCGCGTTCTCGCGCGTAATTGACAATTCTGTGATTTCCTTGGAGAACATTTACCGCCATCTTGAAATGGGAGCTGCACCGATGATCGCCGCCGAGGTGGGCGGATCAGAAGTCAGCCTTGCTGTCCTGGCGGCAACTTTGGTGGACGTGGTCGATTTCTTCCCCGTAGTTTTTCTTTACGGCGTTGCCAAGTTCCTGTTCTCGGCGCTGGCGTTGGCGTTCTGTTTGTCGCTGCTGGCATCGTTTGTAGTAGCGATGACAGTCATCCCGTTATTCTGCTCGCGCTTCCTGAAAGCCGTGCACCACACTCCCGAGCCACAAAAGGAAGACGAGTACGAGATTCTACCCACTTCGAAGGCAGGGCACTCCTGGATGGATCGCTTTAATGCCCGCTTCAACCGGATGTTTAATAAAGTTCTTGATTTCTATGAGCGCTGGGTGCGACGGGCCCTGCAGCGTCCAGGGCTCACCGTAGTGCTGTTGAGCGGTTTGTTTTTCGTGAGTCTCGCGATTTATCCGCTACTGGGTCTGGCGTTTTTTCCCAAGACCGATGCCGGACAGTTCACGATCAACCTCAAAGTTCCCACCGGCACTCGGATCGAGATGACGGATCAATATATGGCGAAGGTGGAAGACCTGATCCGGCATGAGGTAGAAGCTAAAGATCTCAAGCGAATCGTCACCAACATTGGCGTCGTGCCAGATTTTTCCGCACTCTACACCACCAACTCTGGTCCTTACACCGCGACTCTGCAAGTAGCGCTGAACGAACCGCACGACCTCAGCAGCTTCGAATACATGGACCGCGTGCAGAAGGCGATGGCCAAGCAGTTTCCGGATATCCGGACATTCTTTTCCACTGGCTCGATGGTCGATGCCATTCTCAACACGGGCATGCCGGCTCCAATTGACGTGCAGGTGAGCAGCCCAGATCTCGATCAGATTTATAGCATTGCGCAGAACCTGGCCAATCGCTTCAAGGAAGTGCATGGCGTTGGTCAAATCTATATCCCGCAAGATATGAATTATCCCGCCCTGCGCCTCGACGTGGACCGGGTGCATGCGGGTGAGTTGGGCCTGACGCAGAAAGATGTAGTCGATAACGTGATCACCGCGCTCAATTCCAACTACATGATCGCGCCAAATTACTGGGTCGACCGCAAGAGCGGCAACGACTATTACCTCACCGTGCAGTACTTCGAGCATGGCGACGCAGCCATTCACAACATGATGGACCTGGGGCAGATTCCTCTCCGCGATCCAGGCAACGGCCAAGGAATGGCCTGTGGTCCCTCAGGCCCGCCGCAACCAGGCACGGGGCACGCCTCCTGGGCGTGTCTTGGACAAGGCAGGCCGACTACGGTGCTTAATAATGTAGTGAATGTGAAACAGGTCTTGACCCCGACGGAAGTGGACCACTACCAGATTCAGCGCGCTGTCGATATTTATGTCACGCCCGCTTCGGAGGATCTGGGACGAGTGACCGACGCGGTGCGAAACATCCTCGCCAAAGAAAAGATTCCCGGCAACGTTCGCGTCAATTTGCGCGGAATGGTCCAGGGCATGGAAGCCTCGTTTAAGAGCTTTGGGCTGGGCTTTCTGATTTCGTTTATTTTGCTTTTCTTAATCCTGACAGCACAGTTCAAGTCATTCGTCGATCCGTTCCTGATCATGTTGGCGATCCCGATGGGATTTATCGGTGTGCTGATTATCTTGCCCCTCACTCATAGCACGCTGAACGTAATGTCGCTGATGGGCGTGCTGATGCTGGTCGGCATCGCGGACTCGAATAGCATTCTGATCGTGGATTTCGCGCACAACCTGGAGAACCAGGGAATGTCCCCGGCTGATGCCGTGATCACCGCATGCCGGGTACGCTTGCGGCCCATCCTGATGACCTCGCTCGCCACCATCTTCGGTATGATCCCCATGGCGCTCAAGCTGGGAGCCGGCGCCGAACAATACACGCCCATGGCGCGCGCCATCATTGGTGGTCTCACTTCGTCGGTTCTGTTGACCATCTTCATCGTTCCGGCCGCTTATCTACTGGTATACGGCAAGCGCGGCGCGAAGAACGGAGCGATCGCGAAGCCGGAGGCAGCAGAATGACGAGGCGGCAAACACTGATACTCTGCTTGCTGCTTTCAGGGTTGTGGACAATGCTGTCCCAGCCTGGCGCAGCACAAACCGCTGACACCTTCGGATCAGCCGAAGCTTTACCCTCCGCTCCGCAACCGCAAGTGACGCAAAGCTCGACGCCTGGCCCCGTAGGATCCCAGGCGGCTCAAATGGCTTTCAGCGCAAGCTTCCCGCGCGTTTCCGGATCACAAACAACTTCTTCAGCCGGCTCACAAATGCCGCAGGCGGATCAAGCCCCAAACGGCGCTCTCCGTCTAACCCGGGCGCAGGCGGAACAGTTGGCCCTCAAAAATAATCCTAGGATCAGCGTGGGCCATCTGCTTGGATTGGTACAGCACGAGATCTATCGCGAGACCCGGGCGGCGGAACTTCCGAACTTGAATGGTGCGATCACAGCCGTCGACGCCAATGAAGGCAGCCGAATCGGCGCGGGCTCTCTGACGGCGTCTCGCCTGCTGGAACATGCGGGCGCAGGAGTCACGCTTAGCCAACTCATTACTGACTTTGGCCGCACCATCAACCTCGTGTCCTCCTCCAAGCTTCTGGAGAAAGCTCAAAACGCCAACGCACTCGCCACGGCCGAAGATATCGTACTGGCGACGGACCAGGCTTTCTACAATGCCCTGCAAGCCCAGGCGCTGCTCAAAGTCGCGCAGCAAACCGTAGCCACTCGAGGATCGGTGGAGCATCAAGTCGACGAACTGGCAAAGAACAAACTGAAATCAAACCTGGATCTAGCCTTCGCGCAAGTAAATCTTTCGCAGGCCAAACTGCTGCAACTCGACGCTCAGAATAACGTTGATTCAACCCTAGCCGTGCTCACCGCAGTCCTGGGCTTCGACAAACAGGTCCAGTACGAGTTGAGCGATAGCGAAGAGGAAACGCAACTTCCGCCACCGCCGCCGGATGTGGACGTGCTGATCAACACGGCGATCCAGCAACGTCCCGACTTGCAGTCGCTCACCTTCAATCAACAGGCGGCGGAAAAATTCCGCCGCGCCCAGCGCGATCAGCTCCTGCCTACCATCAGCGCACTCGGGATTACGGGCGTGACGCCGGTACGTCCGGACTGCTTCGGCGGCTGCTTCCCGAGCTATTTCATTTCCAGCTGGTATGGCGCGATTGGCGTGAATATGAATGTCCCGATCTTCAACGGCTTTCTCTTCGCGGCAGAAGCTTCGGAGGCGAATTACCGCGCCAAAGCTGCGACGGAAAACACTCGGGACTTGCGCGACCGCGTAGTGCGCGACGTTCGGACAGCATGGCTGGCCGCGAATACAGCCTTTCAGCGAGTGGGCGTGGAAGCGGAACTCGCCAAGGAAGCCGACCTTGGTTTGACCCTCGCCCAGGGCCGCTACCAGCTTGGCTTGGGCTCGATCGTTGAACTGAGTCAGGCGCAGTTGCAACAAACCGACGCTGCCATCGGCTACGTCAACGCGCAATACCAGTATCGGCTGTCTCTCTCAACCTTGAGTTTTGAGATCGGCACGCAGCCCTGACCGCCGGATGTGCCCGTGATGGTTTTGCCGATGGCGGCATTCATGAAGCGAAGGAAGAAGAAGCAGTCGTCATTTACTACGCTTCATGGAATCATTCTTTCAATCGCGATCGCTGCATTGGTTGGAACTATTTTTGTTTTGATCGCCCTCTTCTGGCATCCTCCCGTTGAATAGGAATTGAGCCTCGCTGCAAGAATTGCGCCGCGGGCGCTCCGTGGGGTTTCCCTTTCCCGCGGTATAATACCGGCCACGCGGGATAGTCTCCAGCAGCCGAAAAGAGGCCACGTGGACGAGCGGGATAGCTGTCTACGTGAAATGATGCGAATGATCGGCTCGAAGAGTGTTTTCCACATGTTTGAAGCCTGCGCCCTCGAAACAGAGGCTACTATTCTCCAAAAGAGAGCGAAGCAGAAAAGGGTAACGCTTTCCCGGGACGTGGCGCTGTACCTCGCGCGGAATTTCCAGTCCAATGCGGACGCATTGGAAGAGGCACTCCGCCGGCTCATCGCTTTTTCCTTGCTGACCGGCACGGAAATGACGCTCCCCTACACGCAGCAACTGCTGAAGACCTTCGTCGACTCGCAGGAGCACAAGGTTCCCATCGATTCTCTCCCAGAACTGTTCTCTGAATGCACCGGCAGGAAGGAAACCAAAACCCGACACCAGCCTTGGACCACTGCGGACCGCGACTCTATTCTCTGCGTGCTCAAAACAACCGAGGGGAGAAAAGTCAGGCACCAACTGGAAGTAAATCTCCGCGAGAGCGAACGTCAGCTCCTAGCGCGTCGGGATGCATATGAGCGGACGGCGGAACTTCACGCTAGAAAGCGAAAACACAACGCGTAAGTGAAGTATGACCGAGGGTGGAATTTGAGGACGGATCTGTTGCGATTCCATGGCGCGGTCGAGCGGGACCCGGCCATCAATGCATGGATGAAAGAGCATGCAGGTGAATTGGGCGCCATCGCGCACGAGTGGTTTGAGGTGATGCGAAATTGCGGGGACGAGGTCCGGGAGCTTTTGCATGACGGCTGTCCGGTTGCATGTTTGGGAGATGCGCCCTTCGGCTGCGTCAATGTATTCACTTCGCACGTAAATGTGGGATTCTTTCACGGCGCGGCGCTGTGGGATCCGGAGCGCCTGCTGCAAGGCACCGGAAAGTTCATGCGCCATGTGAAGTTGAGACCGGGAACGGCCACAAACGCCACAGAGCTGAGCCGGCTCATCGAAGCGGCGTACGCGGATATAAAGGCGCGCGTTGAAAACGGCTAGCTCAGAGAAACGCCCAGAGAAAACGCCTTGGAAGGCCCGACGCCGATGTGAACCGCCCGCGATGCTCGCGCTCCCTCGCAGCTACCAGACACTGGTTAACGGATCAAGCAAGACAAAAGCCCCACTTCTCGCCAAAAGCTCAAGAAGTGAGGCTCCGTATGTGCCCCGCATCACCGGTGCACTCGCCCTGGGATAACCCATCCTCGTCCCCCCGGCCGAGGCTTGGGCCGCCCGCAGCTACTTAAACTACCGAATCCCATTCTAGTGGTCACGGTTTAAGAGTGGCCACGGTGTCGTACCAGATCGTATTGTTGGTCGCCTTTTTCCACGCAACAAAGTAACCAGGCCCGGAGAGTGGAAACACCACGGCCGGCGCAGCGTTCGTGGCAGCGTTGGGGACGGTTGCAGGCTGAGACCATCCACAGGAAGTTTCAGTCTCGTAGGAATAGAAGATCGATGTGCTCGAGCTGCTCGTCCAAAACACGGCATAGGGCGCTCCGTCGGGCGTGTTATTGTAAGCTGCAGCCGGAGCGTAGCTGGTTTCGAAAATCCAACTTGGGTTCGTACTGCAGGTGACCTGTTTCTGCGATTCCCACCCTGAGCCAGCGTTATATTCGCTCATCCATATATTCGTTGATCCCCCCTTCCAAAACAGGACGTTGGGATCCCCATTAATGTAAGGCGAAATCCACGATGGCGTGGTACTCGTTCCCGCTGTCCAGTTGGAGCCTTTCACCTTCGCCTGAGGCCCCCATCCTGTTCCGTCCCACGCCGTGTTCCAGATATCATCGTCTCCGCCCCCCTTCCACGCCAAGGTCATTCCATCGCCTCCGCCCAGAGCCGGTGCTTCGCCGGTCTCAGGGGTCCCGTTCGTGCAAATCACCACTTGCTGGGCTACCCACGAGGTTCCATTCCACGAGGAAAACCAAATTCTGTCTGTCGGGGTTGATTGTCCCTTGTAGGCAACCCATATTTGGTTGGATTGGGAATCAAAGGCCAATGCGGGAGAGGCGTTGGTCCCCGCCGTCCAATCCGTACCGCCCACAACACCTGGGCCCCCTTCGGATGTTCCAAGGAGTGTCCACGTGTTGCTGTTCGCAGGCGACGTAGCGACGATGATTTGGTTGCTGGCGTTTTGCCACGCTACATACCTAATTCCGTTTTGGTCTATCGCCACGGTCGGCGCTGTCGCTGTTATTGCCTTCCACGTGGTGCTCCCAGCAGTGCCCTTCACCTGGTTTGCAGCCAGTCCCTGGTTTACGAAGCTGGTCAGCAACAAGGCCAACCCCACACCGAAACGTCCGATCGATTCCTTCATAGAATGCTCCTTATCTTGAAACTGTCTATCGTTCGAGAAGATCTTGAGCGGCCGGGCGCATTGTTGCCCGCCTGCGTTGGTTTTCAACTACGCTGCCTGCCTCCTTCGTGAACAGCCGGAGTAGGTACCTGCGAACTCGAAGCCTTCTGAAGACAGGCGATTACTTGTTCCGCCTGTGCAGGACCCAGGTTAGTTCCGCATAGCGGGCATACGTCGAAAATCTCCGTGGCGCCCCCTACCACCACGGTTACGCCTTGCCGCTCTACCGTTACTTCGGTCCGTACGGTTCGACACGTGTCGCGAACGGACGTGGCGGAACGGAAAAACCTTGCTCGCTCCGATAGCCACTGATAAATTCTGTCCACGTGCCCTCGTTCTTCAGGCTGCGAATGTTGGCGCAGTCGCCCCAAAAACGCCAGTGACGAGTTCTGACAGCTTCTGACAAGTTTTGAATTGCCGCTAACTCAATGAAACCAGAAGGTATCTTTCAGTTCGGGAAGTTTCAGCTCGACCCCTCGGCCCGCACCCTCCGGCGTGCAGACGAAATTGTCACACTGAATCGCCGGGCTTTCGACGTGCTGCTGTACCTGGTGCAAAACCCGGGAAAGGTTCTCACGCGGAAAGAACTGTTAACGAATGTCTGGGCTGACACCTTTGTGGACGAGAACAGCTTGGCGCAAAGCATCTCCGCGCTGCGGCGCGCACTCGAAGAGAAGCCTGGCGACAACAACTACATCACCACCTTGCCGGGACGGGGGTATCAGTTTATTGTTCCGGTGCAAGTCCTTGTTCCCGCGAGCGTAGCTCTTGTCAAGGACGCAGCACCCCTTCCCAGCCACGGCCCCAGCGGGCTGATTGTTCAGCAGCACACGATCCGAACCAGCGTCATCACGGAAGAGCGAGCAAGCCCAGGCAAGGTGGCGGGGACAGAATTTCCTGTGGCTGGTGTCCCCAAGCTTTGGAAGATTATGTTTGGCGTCCTTTCGGTCGCCCTGCTCACGGCGGGCGGGTTCTACTATCGTGCCCATCAACGTAAGCGCCTGACCGAGAAGGACACCGTCGTTCTCACCGATTTTGCCAATACCACGGGCGACCCAATCTTCGATGACACGCTGAAGACGGCGTTGAATATTTCCCTGCGGCAATCGCCTTTTCTGAATGTGCTCCCCGACGGCCAGGTTTCGAAGACCTTGAAATTGATGATGCGCCCCACGGACGCGAAAATCACGCCCGAGCTAGCTCGAGGGCTCTGCCAGCGAGCGGGCAGCAAGGCCTATGTGGCCGGTTCGATCGGTAGTTTGGGCAGCGAATATGTGCTGGGGCTCAAGGCCGTGAATTGCCAAAGCGGAGATACCCTGGCCGAGGAGCAGGTAACGGCAGCCTCCAAGGAGCAGGTGCTGGACGCGCTGGGTAAAGCAGCATCCAAGCTGCGCGGGGAACTGGGCGAATCGCTGGCTACATTGCAAAAGTTCGATGTTCCTTTCTACCAGGCCACCACATCTTCGCTCGAAGCTCTGCAAGCGTTCAATTTTGGCGTAAGAGCCACTAATGAGAAGGGCAGTGCAGCTGCCGTTCCTCATTTTCAACGTGCCATCGAGCTGGATCCGGATTTTGCCATGGCCTATTGGGCAATCGGGCTGGACTATTTCGGACTCAATGAGTTTGCGCGGGCAAGGGAGAACCTTAGCAAGGCCTTTCAGCTAAGGGAACACGTCAGCGAGTCCGAAAAGATGGAAATTGCCGCTGCCTACTACCTGGATGTAACTGGGGAAGTCGAAAAAGCCGCCCGGACTTATGAAGAGGAGATTGAGATCTACCCGCGAAGATCGATCGCCTACCTGCATTTGGCGTTAGCGAATGGCATGCAGGGGAAGTACGAAAAGGCGGCCGAGTGCACCCGCCAAGGCGTGCGCCTGATGCCGGATCCTTCGCGTATTGCGAATGACAACCTCGTCAACGACGTCATGGGCCTGCAGCGGTTCGACGAAGCCCGGCAGATTATTCGCGAGGCACAGGCGCAAAATATGGATGACTCCCAACTTCACGAGGTTCTCTACGCTCTTGCCTTTCTTGGCGCGGATTCCTCCGCAATGACAGAGCAGCAACAGTGGTTCGCGGCCCGGCCCCAATACGAGAACGTTGGGCTGGCGCTCGCGTCCGATACGGAGGCGTATAGCGGTCATCTTGACAAAGCGAGGGAACTGACCAAGCGCGCACTGGACTCCGCCGCACGCGCTGATGCCCAGGAATCTGGCGCGATATGGCAGGCCATCTCGGCTCAGTGGGAGGCCGCTTACGGCATTACAGAAGAAGCCCGGAAGTCGGCCGCAGAAACTCTGAAGCTGGCTCCTGCGAATCAGGGCGTCGAGTCCGAAGCCGCGCTTGCGTTGGCCATGGCGGGCGATACCGCACGCGCTGAGTCCCTGGCCCAGGACTTGGGGAAACGCTTCCCGCTGGACACGCAAATGCAGTCGCTGTGGTTGCCTGCGATTCAGGCGCAATTGGCGCTGGACAAAGGGAATCCGGCTCAGGCCCTGAATTCCCTGCAAGCTGCATCACCGATTGAATTAGGCAACATTCAGTTCGTCAACAATATGTCTTGCCTCTATCATGTGTACCTACGCGGAGAGGCCTATCTGGCGAGCGGGCAGGGCGCCGCTGCCGCCGCCGAGTTTCAAAAGATTCTCGACCACAGCGGAATCGTTTGGAACTGCTGGACGGGAACGTTAGCGCATTTGGAAGTGGCTCGCGCCAAGGCTCTGCAGGCGAGAACCTCGCAGGGAAAGGATGCCGAGGCCGCTCGCATCCAGGCGCTCGCGGCCTACAAGGATTTCCTCACGCTCTGGAAAGACGCTGATGCCGACACTCCCATCCTGAAGCAAGCCAAAGCGGAGTACGCGAAACTGCAGTAGGCGCACCCTGTGATTCATTAGCATATCTCGACCTGGAGTCTCGCACGCATGATCGCACTCAGACCTTCGGTGACCTTGCTCGTTTTCCTGTCCACTGCATTCCACATGTCCGCCCAAGACCGCTCCTATGGGCGTTCCGTCGTCGCCACGCAGTACGGTATGGTTGCCACCAGTCAGGTTTCGGCGTCGCAAGCCGGTGCGCTCATCCTCGAACAGGGCGGCTCCGCCATCGATGCCGCAATCGCAGCCAACGCAGTACTCAACGTCACCGAACCCACTTCCAACGGGATGGGTGGCGATCTCTTTGCCATTTATTGGGAAGCGAAGACCGGCAAGATCTACGGTCTGAACGCCAGCGGCTGGGCACCGAAGGCTCTCACGATTGAGCATCTTCGTCAGAAGGGCGTCACGGCGATGCCCCAATTCGGTATCGATTCCGTCACCGTTCCGGGCGTGGTCGACGGATGGACCAAGCTGCACGATCGCTGGGGAAAACTTCCCTGGCGCGACCTGTTCCAACCTGCGATCTTTTATGCCAAGAATGGGTTCCCAGTGGCAGAGATCATTCACGACTGGTGGGACGAAGCTCACGATGGCTTGCTGACAAATGCCGAGAGCCGCCGCGTATTTCTCCCGGGTGGCAAGGTCCCAGATACGGGTGAAATGTTTCGCAATCCTGATGTCGCCCACGCGCTCACGCTGGTTGCCGAGCAGGGTGAGGCCGTGTTCTACAAGGGAGAAATTGCCAAGGCCATTCTCAAGACCTCCGATGAACTGGGAGGAACCATGACTGCCGACGATCTCGCATCTTACTCCGCGGAATGGGTCGAGCCGATTTCGACGAAATACCGCGATTGGACCGTGTACGAGCTCCCGCCCAACGGGGACGGCATGGCAGCACTCGAGATGCTCAATATTATGGAGCAGTTCAAGCCCGATCCTGCCGGTCCGCACAGTCCGGGTGAATTGCACACTCGAATCGAAGCCATGAAACTCGCCTATGCCGATGTGAAAGCCTACGACGGCGATCCGCGCTTCAGCACGATTCCGGTTGATCAGCTTCTGTCAAAAGACTACGCCGCCAAACGCGCCTCACTCATCAATCCAGCGAAAGCAAATTGCACGGTCGCCCCCGGGGCGCTTGGCACCAGCGATACCACCTACTTCACCGTCGTCGATCGCGAAGGGAATATCCTCTCCGTCATCCAAAGCAACTACAACAACTTTGGATCGAACGTAACCGTGCTGGGGATGGGATTCGCCTTACAGGATCGCGGAGGCCTCTTCTCGCTCGATACTGCATCTCCAAATGCACTCGCTGGCCGCAAGCGCCCCTTCCACACCATCATTCCCGCATTCATGCAGCGAGGTGACGAGCACATCGGCTTCGGCATCATGGGCGGGCTGAATCAACCGTTGGCTCATGCACAATTCGTGTCGAACGTCGTCGACTATCATATGAATATCCAG
>Ga0209040_10000402_pt1 | contig 32941 bp, 28 predicted proteins | sample BogFormECP12_OM3_FD_188240 | JGI IMG/M metagenome (GOLD analysis project Ga0209040, IMG submission 188240) | Bog forest soil microbial communities from Calvert Island, British Columbia, Canada - ECP12_OM3 (SPAdes) (version 2) | ecosystem: Environmental > Aquatic > Freshwater > Wetlands > Bog ... | reverse complement strand
ACCTCAGGCACCGAACGGCCCTGTTTTTTCAGCGCCGCTACCAGATCGCACACCAGCACCGCGGCGCTCATGCCGTCTTTGTCGCGCACGGCGGCCGGGTCGACGCAGTGCCCGATCGCTTCCTCGTAGGCGTACACCAGCCTGCCGGTGGGCAGGTTCGCGTCGGCGCGCGCCAGCCATTTGAAACCGGTGAGGGTCTCGACGTGTACCGCGCCGTAGTGCGCGGCGATCGCCGCCAGCATCCGCGACGACACCACCGTGCTGGCGACAATCCTGGTTTCGGCGGCGGTTTCCGGTTTGTCGGTCTGCGACAAGATGTAATCGCCCAGAAGCCAACCTGTTTCGTCTCCTGACAGCATGCGCCATCCTGACCCGGTGGGGATCCCGACCGCACAGCGATCGGCGTCGGGGTCCAGCGCGATCGCGACGTCGGCGTGCACATCTGCGGCCAGGGCCAGCAGCGCATCGGTGGCACCGGGTTCCTCGGGATTGGGGAAGGCGACGGTGGGGAAGTCGGGGTCCGGCGCGAACTGGGCCCCGACGGTGTGCACATATTCGAAGCCGGCGCGGCGCAGCGTCTCGACGGCTACCGCACCGCCCACCCCGTGCAGCGGTGTGAGGGCTACCCGGACCGAACCGGTCGAGCGCCGCAGCCCGGCCGCACGCTCGATGTAACGCTCGACCAGGTCGGTGTCGGCGGGTTCGACGGGCTCGCGGGTGATCTGGTCGGCGGGAGGAGCGGCGGCCATCGCGGTTTCGATCTGGCGGTCGGCGGGGGAGACGATCTGGATGCCGCCGTCGAAGTACACCTTGTAGCCGTTGTCGGTCGGCGGGTTGTGTGATGCCGTGATCTGGATCCCGGCGGCCGCCCCGGTGTGGCGCACCGCGAACGCGACCACCGGCGTGGGGACGGGGCCGGGTAGCAGCAGCACCGAAAAGCCTTTGGCGGCAAGCACTTCAGCTGTCACAGTGGCGAAGGTTGCCGAGCCGTGCCGGGCGTCGCGCCCCACGATCACCAGCGAGCCGGCTCGATTCCCGAGCACCTGCGCCACCGCCCAGGTGGCGCGCGACACCACCGCGACGTTCATCGCGTCCGGCCCGCCGCGTACCGGTCCGCGCAATCCCGCGGTGCCGAACCTCAGCGGGCGGGCGAATCGCGCTGCGAGTTCATCGGGGCCACACGCGGCGAGCTCGGCGGCCGTCTGCGGATCGGGATCGTGCGCGATCCACTCGTCGGGCGTCATCTGTCTACAACCGGGCGATGACGTCGGCCAGCAAGGAGCCCATCCGGGTCGCCGACGCGGCTCCGGCGGCCAGCACTTCTGCGTGGCTGAGCGGCTCACCGGTGATACCGGCTGCCATGTTTGTCACCAGGGACACGCCCAGCACCTCGGCGCCCGCCGCCCGGGCCGCGATGGTCTCGTGCACCGTCGACATGCCCACCAGGTCGGCACCCAGCATCCGCAGCATCCGGATTTCCGCGGGCGTCTCGTAGTGCGGCCCGGGGAGGGCCGCGTAGACACCTTCGGCCAGCTTCGGGTCGCTGTCGCGGGCCAGCTTGCGCAGCCGCGGTGCATAGGCGTCGGTCAGGTCGACGAATTGCGCGCCGACCAGCGGCGAACATGCCGTCAGGTTCAGGTGATCGCTGATCAGCACGGGCTGGCCGACGGCCATGTCCGGGCGCAGTCCGCCCGCTGCGTTGGTGAGCACTATGACGCGTGCCCCCGCCGCGCATGCCGCCCGCACCGGGTGCACGACGTGCCGCAGATCGTGTCCTTCGTAGGCGTGCACACGACCGACAAACACCAGCGCCCGATGCTTCCCGATGGGCACCGATAAGAGCTCGCCGGTGTGCCCGAGCGCGGTGGGCGGCGTGAACCCGGGCAGCTCCGCCTGCGGTAGCGCGACCGTCGGGGAGCCGAGCGCCGCAACCGCCGCGGCCCACCCCGAACCCAGAACGATCGCGACGTCGTGCTCGTCGCTCCCGGTGCGCTCAGCGATGGCCTGCGCTGCCCGCCGCGCCAGTTCGTCGGGATCGGGCGGAGCGTCAGTCACAGTGGGCGAGCCTAACTTGGGGCGGTCGGTGAGATACTGCCAGAATGCCCACCGCCACCGCATTGGAGAGCGTCGAGGACGTGGTGCGGCGTCGTGGCGGTGAGCTGGTCGAGTTGTCCCACGCGATTCACGCTGAGCCGGAGCTGGCGTTCGCCGAACACCGCAGCTGCGCCAAGGCTCAGGCGCTGGTGGCCGGACGCGGTTTCGAGATCACCGCGCGCGCCGGTGGTTTGGACACGGCGTTCCGCGCCGACTTCGGCAGCGGACCCTTGGTTGTCGGGGTATGCGCCGAATACGACGCCCTGCCCGAGATCGGGCATGCCTGTGGCCACAACATCATCGCGGCCTCTGCGGTGGGCACCGCGCTGGCATTGGCCGAGGTAGCCGACGACTTGGGCCTGACCGTGGCCTTGCTGGGAACCCCTGCCGAGGAGGCGGGCGGTGGCAAAGCGCTGATGCTGCGGGCCGGTACGTTCGACGACGTCGCGGTGGCCGTGATGGTGCATCCCGGGCCGACCGACATCGCCGGGGCCAGGTCGCTGGCCCTGTCCGAGGTCACCGTCGGATATCGGGGCAAGGAATCGCATGCCGCCGTCGCGCCGCATCGGGGCGTCAACGCCGCCGACGCCGTGACCGTCGCGCAGGTGGCCATTGGGCTGCTCCGGCAGCAGCTTGCGCCGGGGCAAATGATGCACGGCATCGTCACCAACGGCGGTCAGGCGGTCAACGTCATCCCTGGGCACGCGACGTTGCATTATGCGATGCGGGCGGTCGAATCCGATTCGCTGCGCGACCTGGAGGGCAGGATGTTTGCTTGCTTTGCCGCGGGCGCGCTGGCCGCCGGCTGCGAATACGAAATCGACGACACGGCACCGGCATACGCGGAGTTGAAACCGGACCAATGGCTGGCCGACGTGTGCCGTGAGGAGATGCGCCGACTCGGACGCGAGCCGGTGGCGCCCGAGGTCGAGGTGGGGCTGCCCATGGGCAGCACCGACATGGGCAACGTGACGCAGGTGTTGCCGGGGATTCATCCGGTGATCGGTGTCGACGCCGGCGGCGCCACCGTTCACCAGCGCGCCTTCGCCGCCGCTGCCGTCGGTCCGAGCGCCGACCGCGCGGTCGTTGAAGGGGCGATCATGCTGGCGCGCACGATCGTCCACCTCGCCCAGACTCCCGATGAACGTGACCGGGTTTTGGCGGCGCAGCAACGCCGGGCTGACGGGGCCAAAGTATGAGCCTTGTCGACACCGCTGAATCGTGGCTGGCCACGCATTACGACGACCTGATCGCTTGGCGCCGCCACATCCACCGCTATCCGGAATTGGGCCGCCAGGAGTACGCCACCACGCAGTTCGTCGCCGAGCGGTTGGCCGACGCCGGGCTCAACCCGAAGGTGCTGCCCGGCGGAACGGGACTGGTCTGCGATTTCGGCCCCGAGCACGAGCCGAGGATCGCGCTGCGCGCCGACATGGATGCGCTGCCCATGGCCGAGCGCACCGGCGCGCCGTACACGTCGACGATGCCCAATGTCGCGCACGCCTGCGGTCATGACGCGCACACCGCGATCCTGCTGGGTACCGCGGTCGCATTGGCGTCGGTGGCCGAGCTGCCGGTCGGGGTGCGGCTGATCTTCCAGGCTGCCGAGGAGTTGATGCCCGGCGGCGCGATCGACGCTATCGCCGCCGGAGCGTTGGCCGGGGTGACGCGGATCTTCGCTTTGCACTGCGATCCCAGGCTCGAGGTCGGCAGGGTCGCGGTCAGGCAGGGCCCCATCACTTCGGCGGCCGACCAGATCGAGATCACGCTGTATTCGCCGGGTGGGCACACGTCGCGTCCGCACCTGACCGCCGACCTGGTCTACGGGCTGGGCACGCTGATCACCGGGCTGCCCGGGGTGCTGTCCCGGCGCATCGACCCGCGCAACAGCACCGTGTTGGTGTGGGGCGCGGTCAATGCGGGTGTGGCCCCCAATGCCATTCCGCAAACCGGAGTGCTGGCCGGCACCGTTCGCACCGCCAGCCGGCATACCTGGGTCGATCTCGAGGAACTCATCCGCCAAGCCGTCGAGGGCCTGCTGTCCCCCCTGGCGATCGAACACACCCTGCAATACCGGCGCGGCGTGCCGCCGGTGGTCAATGAGGAAGTCTCGACCCGCATCCTCACCCATGCGATCGAGGCCGTGGGCCCCGACGTGCTGGCCGACACCCGCCAGTCCGGCGGCGGCGAGGATTTCTCCTGGTACTTGGAGGAAATTCCCGGTGCGATGGCGCGCTTGGGAGTGTGGTCGGGCGAGGGACCGCAGCTCGACCTGCACCAGCCGACATTCGACCTCGACGAGCGGGCGTTGGCGATCGGGCTGCGGGTGATGGTCAACATCGTCGAGCAGGCGGCCGCGTTCATCGAGCCGCCGGCCGTGCTCTAGTCCGTCGGCGAGTCTGCGACCAGGTATTCGATTCTGCGCCCAGGGCTGCCGTCACGGCGTGTTGTGCGCCCAGGACGCAGACTCGGGCCAGAATTACGCGGTAGTCCCAGGGCCGATATTGCGGGCCGGGCGAGTCCGTAGGTCGTGGACATAATCGCTTGGCGCGCCGGCGATCTCGGCCGCATCGGCCATGACGCCCAGGTAGCGCGCCGACGGCAGTCCGCCCTCCCAGGCGTCCAGCACATACAGCCACGCCAAGACGGGGTCGGTGGTGGTGTCGGACGATAGGCGCTCCACCCGGCATCGGATCTTCTGGTGGACGCCGAACTCGGAGCCCTCCCACCGGTCAAGGTTCTTCTCGTCCGACGGCGTCATGTCGTAGAGCACGACGAACACCCTCGAATTCGGATCCTCGACGACGGTGGCCAATGCCCCTTCCCAACCGATGTCTTCGCCGCCGAAGGTCAGTCGCCACCCGGGCAGCCAGCCGGTTCCGGCCATCGGTGAGTGGGGTGCGCGCTGCAGCATCTGCTCGGGATGCATGTTCGACCCGTACGCGGCGTAGAGCGGCACGGGGAAAGCTTAAACGGCGGATGCGCGCAGGGCGTTCATCCGAGGGCCTCCAGCTGTCGCCGCGCTGGGTCTGATTGCCCGGCTTCTCCTCACGCCGCCCGCGGCGTGCATCGCGCTGCGCCATGGGCAGGACGCGGACTAGGTTATGGGCTGTGGTGACCCGCATCGTGATCCTCGGTGGAGGCCCGGCCGGTTACGAAGCCGCGCTGGTGGCCGCCACCTCACACCCCGAAACAGCCGACGTCACCGTGATCGACTCTGACGGTATCGGCGGGGCGGCCGTGCTGGACGACTGTGTGCCGTCCAAGACGTTCATCGCCTCTACTTGGCTGCGCACCGAACTGCGCCGAGCGCCCCAGCTGGGCTTCGACATCGACATCGACGACGCCAAGATCTCCTTGCCCGAAATTCATGCCCGGGTAAAGACACTGGCCGCAGAGCAGTCGGCGGACATCACCGCCCAGCTGCTCAGCGTGGGTGTCAAGGTGGTCGCCGCCCGGGCCGAGCTGTGCGATTCCGCCCCCGGCCTGGCCTCCCACCGCGTCAAAGCGACCGCCGCCGACGGCACCACCAGCGAGCACGACGCCGACGTCGTGCTGATCGCCACCGGCGCCAGCCCGCGCATCCTGCCGACCGCCCAACCGGACGGCGAACGCATCCTGACCTGGCGTCAGCTCTACGACCTGGAGGCGTTACCCGAGCACCTCATCGTGGTGGGCTCCGGGGTCACCGGCGCCGAGTTCGTGAACGCCTACACCGAGCTGGGTGTGCAGGTGACGGTGGTGGCCAGCCAGGACCACGTGCTGCCATACGAGGACGCCGACGCCGCGCTGGTCCTGGAAGAGTCGTTCTCCGAACGCGGCGTCGAGCTGTTCAAAAACGCCCGCGCAGCATCGGTCACCCGCACCGACACCGGTGTCCTGGTGACGATGACCGACGGCCGCACCGTCGAGGGCAGCCATGCCCTGATGACCATCGGGTCCATTCCCAATACCAGCGACCTCGGCCTGGAACGGGTCGGCATCGAGCTGGGGCGGGGCAACTACCTGACCGTCGACCGCGTCTCGCGGACATCGGTGAACAACATTTACGCCGCAGGCGACTGCACTGGTCTGCTGCCGTTGGCGTCGGTCGCGGCGATGCAAGGCCGGATTGCGATGTACCACGCGCTGGGCGAGGGCGTCAGCCCGATCCGGTTGCGCACGGTCGCGGCGACGGTTTTCACCAGGCCCGAGATCGCCGCGGTTGGGGTGCCGCAATCATTGATCGACGACGGTTCGGTGCCTGCCCGGACCATCATGTTGCCGTTGCGGACCAACGCACGAGCCAAGATGTCCGGGCTGCGGCAAGGCTTCGTCAAGATCTTCTGCCGACCGTCCACCGGTGTGGTGATCGGCGGGGTGGTGGTGGCGCCGATCGCGTCCGAGTTGATCCTGCCGATCGCCGTGGCGGTGCAAAACCGCATCGACGTCAACGAACTGGCACAGACGCTTGCGGTTTACCCGTCGCTATCCGGCTCGATCACCGAGGCCGCCCGCCGGCTGATGGCACACGACGATCTGGACTGATGGGCAACTCGGGGACGGCGGAACAACTAGCCTTGGTTGAGCACGCCCTACCGATGAGTAACCGACAGGAGTCTGTTCTCGTGAGCAACCCGATTCAAGCCCCCGAGAGCGCGCAGACCTGGCCGGCTTCCTCGCTGGGACCTCGGCAACGCGCGTTGGCGTGGGAGCGACTCGGTACCGAGCAATTCGACGTGGTGGTCATCGGCGGCGGCGTCGTGGGTTCTGGCTGTGCGCTGGATGCCGCCACGCGTGGGCTCAAGGTGGCGCTGGTCGAGGCCCGCGACTTCGCCTCCGGCACGTCGAGCCGCTCGTCGAAGATGTTCCACGGCGGGCTGCGCTACCTCGAGCAACTGGAATTCGGGCTGGTGCGCGAGGCGCTCTACGAGCGTGAGCTGTCGTTGACCACGCTGGCACCGCATCTGGTCAAGCCGTTGCCGTTCTTGTTTCCGCTGACGAAGCGCGTGTGGGAACGCCCGTACATCGCCGCGGGCATATTTCTTTACGATAGTCTCGGCGGCGCGAAATCGGTACCGGCGCAAAAGCATTTGACCCGTGCCGGTGCATTGCGGTTAAGCCCCGGCCTCAAACGTAGTTCGCTGGTCGGCGGTATTCGCTACTACGACACGGTCGTCGATGACGCCCGGCACACCATGACGGTCGCGCGCACCGCGGCGCATTACGGCGCGGTCGTGCGGTGTTCGACTCAGGTGATCGCGTTGCTACGCGAGGGCGACCGGGTGATCGGCGTGCGCGTTCGCGATTCCGAGGACGGCTCGATCACCGAGGTCCGCGGCCACGTCGTGATCAACGCCACCGGGGTCTGGACCGACGAGATTCAGGCGTTGTCCAAGCAGCGCGGGCGTTTCCAGGTGCGCGCGTCCAAGGGCGTCCACGTGGTGGTGCCCCGGGACCGGATCGTCAGCGACGTCGCGATCATTCTGCGCACCGAGAAGTCGGTGATGTTCGTCATTCCCTGGGGAAACCACTGGATCGTCGGAACCACCGATACCGACTGGAATCTCGACCTGGCCCACCCCGCGGCCACAAAGGCGGATATCGATTACATCCTGAGGACCGTCAACACTGTACTGGCCACTCCGTTGACCCATGCCGACATCGATGGGGTGTACGCGGGGCTGCGCCCGCTGCTCGCCGGCGAGAGTGACGACACCTCCAAGCTGTCCCGAGAGCACGCCGTGGCGGTGCCGGCGGCTGGGCTGGTCGCCATCGCCGGGGGCAAGTACACCACCTACCGGGTGATGGCGGCCGACGCCATCGACGCCGCTGCGGAGTTCATCCCGGCCCGGGTGGCGCCGTCGATCACCGAGAAAGTGCCGCTGATGGGCGCTGACGGCTATTTCGCCCTGATCAACCAGACCGAAAATGTGGGCGCGCTGCAGGGGCTTCACCCCCACCGGGTGCGCCATCTGCTGGACCGCTACGGCTCGCTGATCGGCGACGTCCTAGCCTTGGCGGTCGGCCGTCCCGAACTGCTGGGCGCGATCAAGGAGGCGCCGGGCTACTTGAAGGTGGAAGCCCTGTACGCCGTCACCGCCGAGGGGGCCCTGCATCTCGAGGACATCTTGGCGCGTCGGATGCGGATCTCCATCGAATACTCGCACCGCGGTGTCGACTGTGCCCGGGAGGTGGCCGAGGTGGTCGCGCCCGTGCTGGGGTGGACCGCTGGGGACATCGAACGTGAGGTCGGCAACTACACCGCGCGGGTGGAGGCCGAGATACTGTCGCAGGCCCAACCCGACGACGTGTCGGCAGACGAGTTGCGGGCCAGCGCACCGGAGGCGCGCGCCGAGATCCTCGAGCCGGTGCCGCTGAATTGAGTCTGTGATGAGACCCGCCCCGCTTCCGGTCCGCGACGGATTGGGGCCCGCGCGGGTGCGGTTGCATGGAGGACCGGTACTGGCCGAGTTGACCGTCCGATTCGGCGCGCCGGCCCGCGCGAAAGTCCTTGCGGGAGAGGTCGTTGACGTCGACGGCACGGTGGTCGACGACGCCACCGTCCTGCCCGCCGGGGCCAGCATCTACCTCTATCGCGAGCTGCCCGAGGAAGTGGCGGTGCCCTTCGATATCCCGGTGCTGTACCAAGAGGCGGACATCGTGGTTGTCGATAAGCCACACTTTCTGGCCACCATGCCGAGGGGGCGGCACGTCGCCCAGACCGCGCTGGTGCGGCTACGCCGGGAACTGGGATTGCCCGAGCTGAGCCCCGCCCATCGGCTCGACCGGCTGACCGCCGGGGTGCTGCTGTTCACCACCCGGCGCGAGCTGCGCGGCACCTACCAGACGCTGTTCGCCCGCGGTTTGGTGAGCAAGACGTACCTGGCGCGGGCGGTGGTCGATCCGGCGTCGGTGCTCCCACGTGTTGTCCGGAGCCGCATCATCAAGCGACGGGGCAACCTGCAGGCGGTCTGCGAGCCCGGGGTACCCAACGCCGAGACGCTGGTGGAGCTGTCCCACGCAAGCCGGCGGTGCCCCCAGTTGGCCGATGGCCTTTACCGGCTGACACCGCGCACCGGACGCACCCACCAGCTGCGCGTGCACATGGCGTCGCTGGGGCTGCCGATCACGGGTGACCCATTGTACCCCAACGTGATTGACGTCCCTGCCGATGACTTCAGCACGCCGCTTCAGCTGCTGGCGCAGCGCATCGAGTTCGACGATCCGGTGACAGGGTTGCGGCGCGCATTCGTCAGCGGGCGCGCGTTGGCCGGTTAACGGTCTCCTCAGGCCTATCCCTTGGGAATTTCAGGTTTGTGCCGCGGGCAATACGCGTCGATGCTGGCACCGACGAAGAAGCCGGAATGATAGGCGGGCATGGTACTGCTATTCAGCACGTCATTTACCACATCTGTCGGTGATACGCCGTTGTCAAGTTTCACGCAGACGAAATGACCGGCCTCGATTGCGTGTGCGCCAGATACGTGGTCGGTGATGCCCTCGGACTTCAGCGCCGCCAGGAATTTGTCGTCGACAGTGTCGGCATGAGCGGTCGGGCCTAGCGTCAGCAGGCCGATCAACGCGAGCGATATAGCTACTAGCAGGCGGGTAACCATTTCGGATGCTCCCTGAAGTGAGATTTCTTGCTGACGCCGAGTCACGCCGCCAACACTACGGTTCGGCTCTCGACGGCACAATTCTCGCGGGCATTGCGCCCACAGTTCCAGGTTGCCGGGTATTTGTACATGTTCTGTTCATCCGTCGGCTAGTTCCGAGCGAGAGCGACAGCAAGAATCGTCCTGCCGAGCATTGCGGCGCTGATTGCGCCAATTGGCGTCACCTTGGTTATTACTGTGGTCCAACTTTGTAAGTGCTTTGGTCCATCTTTGTAATTGCTTTGATCCATACCGGCGGAGGCGGGTCAGCCCTGGCAACGGGACTGAAGCGACTGCAACGCAAGGGCCGTCGCCGACGGCGGATTGCGGTGGAAGAAGTGGCCCCAAGGCCAGAATTAGCGAATTCAGTAAGTGCCAAACCGATTCAGGTGGTTCGGCCGTGGTAGCGGCGTGCAAAAAGTTCAGTTCACCATAAGGTCGCCGTGATGTCACCGTTCATTAATGCTCGGTGCACCAAAGCTGCAGTAGTGTTTCACCCGGCCGCATCTCCGACGAGACCGTCTCGCCCGGGCACAATTCAGGTCTAATTCAAAGAAATAAACAAAGGAACAAAATTTGAAACTCGACCGATTTAGTGCCTTGCCGTGCGTCCTGGCTGCTATTGCGTTGGTGCTGTCCGGGTGTGGCAGTGACAATAAGGCAAGTGCGCCTAGTGCATCGACAGGCAGTGCATCGACGGGTGCGCTGCCGGTGAACGTGAGTTGCGGCGGAAAGAAGACGCTGAAGGCCGGCGGGTCCACGGCCCAGGCGAACGCGATGACCCGGTTCGTGAAAGCGTTCGAGCAGGCCTGTTCGGCTCAGACGCTGGATTACACGGCCAATGGGTCGGGCGCTGGGATCAACGAATTTACCGGCAACCAAACCGATTTCGGCGGTTCGGACTCACCGTTGATCCCCAATGAGTACGCCGCTGCCCAGCAGCGTTGCGGCTCGGCGGCGTGGAACCTGCCGGTGGTGTTCGGCCCCATCGCCATCACCTACAACGTCAAGGGTGTGAATTCACTGATCCTCGACGGCCCGACCGCGGCCAAGATCTTCAATGGCGCCATCACTACTTGGAACGATCCCGCGATCGCGGCGCTGAACCCGGGTGCCAGCCCGCCCGCCGAGTCGATTCGTGTCGTGTTCCGCAGCGACTTGTCCGGGACCTCGGACAACTTCCAGGAATATCTCGATACCGCGGGCAACGGCGCGTGGGGCAGGGGTGCCGGAAAGACGTTCAACGGCGGTGTCGGCGAGGGCGCCATGGGCAACGACGGCACCTCCGCGGCCGTCAAGCGCACCGAAGGGGCGATCTCCTACAACGAATGGTCGTTCGCCCAGGCGCAACAGCTGAACATGGCCAAGATCATCACGTCGGCCGGTCCGGATCCCGTGGTCCTCAGCGCAGACTCGGTGGCGAAAACGATTGCCACGGCCGGGATCATCAATAAGGGCAATGACCTGGTTCTCGACACGATCTCGTTCTACCGGCCGAGCGAGGCCGGCTCATACCCGATCGTGCTGGCGACGTATGAGATCGTCTGCTCGAAGTATCCCGATCCCCAGGTCGGTACGGCGGTGAAGGCTTTCCTGCAGAGCACCATCAGCTCAGGCCAGAATGGCCTGGCGGACAACGGATATATCCCCATTCCGGACGCTTTCAAGTCGAGGTTGTCGACTGCGGTCGACGCCATTGCGTGATCTGCGGGTCGCCCCCGAACCTATTTGAGGTCTATAGACTTCGACCGGTGCCGCCGATATTGGTTGGGCAAAAAGGGTCCCGTTATGGCTGAAGGCAACGCGCTGGTCATCGTCGCCGGATACCAGGATCTCGACTCGGCTCGGCACGACTTCGACACCCTGACCGGGCGTGCCGACGACAAAAGCGTCGCGTTGCAGGGTGCGGTCCTGGTCGGCAAGGACTCCGACGGCAATCCCGTCCTGGTCGACACCGGCAATCGGCTCGGCAGGCGGGGTGCCAAGTGGGGCGCCGGGGTCGGCCTGGCGGTAGGCCTGTTCTCGCCGGCATTGTTGGCGACGGCGGCAGTGGGCGCGGCGGCCGGGGCGCTGGCGGGCACTTTCGCCAACCATCGGATCAAGAGCGGGCTGGCCGACAAGATCGGGCAGGCGATGTCCGCGGGCAGCGCCGTGATCATCGCCGTCACCCCGGCGCAGGGCCGACTGCCGGTGGGGCAGGCTTTGGCCGGCTCGCCGATGAAATCGGTTGCGGAGCTGAGCCGTTCGACCTTGCGAAGCTTGGGCGCAGCGCTGCAGGAGGCGATGGGCAAGTTCAAACCCGGACCGCACCCGGCTGCCGTTGCCGCAACGCAGCTTCGGCGGGACGATCGGCCGCACCATGGCGGACTCGGTCGGCGATCGGTCGATCGTTCGGGGTCCCTTCCCGCCGGACGACGACCGAACGTGCTAATCGTGTTGATCGACGACGCCGGATTCGGCGGACCGGATACGTTCGGCGGCGCCATCCGAACCCCGACGCTGACCCGAGTCGCGCAGAATGGGTTGGCCTACAACCGTTTCCATGTTCTCTTGACGAGTCCGACAACACGTTGGTCTTCTACATCTGGGGTGACAACGGCGCCAGCATGGAAGGCACCATCACCGGTTCGTTCAATGAGATGACGTTTCGGCGACGAGTTCGCCGCACCGCATTTCGCCAGCGGGTGGGCGCACGCCAACAACGCCCCGTTCCAGTGGGGCAAGCAGATGGCCAGCCACCTGGGTGGTGCCCGCGATCCGATGGTGGTCGCCTGGCCGAGCCGGATCCGGCCCGACGGCCGGGTACGTAGTCAGTTCACCCACTGCATCGACATCGCGCCAACCGTATTGGAGGCGATCGGGTTACCGGTGCCGGCCAGCGTCGACGGCTTTGAGCAGGAACCCATGGATGGAACCAGTTTCGTGCACACCTTCGACGACGGGGCGGCCGAGGAGCGGCACACCGTGCAGTACTTCGAAATGTTCGGCAGCCGCGCCATATACAAAGACGGATGGTGGGCCTGCGCCCGGCTGGACAAGGCGCCGTGGGACCTGTCCCCCGAGACAATGCAGCGGTTCGCGCCGGGGAACTACGACCCCGACAGTGACGTCTGGGAGCTCCACTACCTACCCAACGAGTTCTCCCAGGCGAGAAATCTGAGCACCGAGCATCCGGACAAGGTCGCCGAGCTGACGCAGCTGTGGTGGCAGGAAGCCGAACGAAACCGGGCGCTGCCGCTGCCGGGCGGGCTCGCGGTGATGTTCGGCGACCTGCCGCCGTTGCCCACCACCGCACGCTTCACCTTCAAAGGGGACGTGCAAAACATCCAGCGCGGCATGGTCCCACGCATCTTCGGCCGCTCCTACGCGATCGAGGCCCGGCTGCACGTCCCCGACGACGGCGCGGAGGGCGTGATCGTCGCCAACGCCGACTTCATGGGCGGTTTCGCGCTGTGGGTCGACGGACAGCGCCGACTGCACCACACCTATTCATTCCTCGGGGTCGAGACCTACCGGCAGGTTTCTACCGAACCGATTCCCACCGGCGACGTCACGGTGCGGATGCAGTTCGAAACCGAGGCGCCCGTCGTCGGTTCCGGTGGTCGCGTGACACTGTGGGCCGACGAGCGGATGATCGGCGAGGGTGAGCTGCCCCAAACGGTGAGCCTGGCCTTCACGTCCTATGCGGGGATGGATATCGGCCGCGACAATGGCTTGGTCGTCGACCGCGGCTACCAGGACAAGGCTCCCTACGCGTTCACCGGAACCGTCATAGACGTCGTCTTCGACCTCAAGCCAGTCCACCTTGAAGCCGAAAAAGCGTCACACGAGCACGCCTCGGTCCAAGCTGTCGGAAGGGGCGCCGCGGGCTGAGCAGGGCTGGCAGGCCAAGAGTCCTGCCAGCTCGACGTATGCCGTCAGGCGCCGGCCGGAGGGTTATTCTCCTCAGGCGTGTACTGCGGGCAGTACACCTTGATGGCCGCGCCGACGAAGTAGCCGCAGTGGTAGGCAGGCATGGCGCTGCTATTCAGCACGTCGTTCGCCACCGCGGTAGGTGTCTCTCCATCATCAAGTTTCTGGCAGACGTTGTGAGCGGCGTCGATCGCGTGTGAGGGAGATACGTGGTCGGTGATCCCCTGGGACTTCAGCAACGCGATGAACTTGTCGTCGTTGGCGTCGGCTCGAGCGGTCGAGACTGCAAGCAGCGGGCCGAGTAACCCGATCGCCATGGCCACTAGAAGACGGATAACCATTTCAGACACTCCCCTGAAGTGACATTGCTTGTTTACGCCGAGTCGAGCCGGGCACATTAAAAGTTTCGGCTATCTACGGTCCAATATTCTATTCGTCGACAGTGCGATTGTTGCAACAGAGTCCAAGATGGGCGGATAGTTATACATGCGTTGTTCACCCGCCGGCTAGCTCCGTGAACGAGAAGAGCACCAAGGTGTCCGGCTCGTATCGCGCGCTGACACACGTTGAGCCGGAACGTGAGGCAGTCAGGCGAAGCCTAAGAATCTGCCTGGATGAAAGTCCCGTCGTCCTGATCGCCCGAGTTGAGGACCGGCGACCCCGTGGCGCGCGTTGCCGCAGACGCCACGGCTGCCGACGTCGCGAGGGCCATTGTGGTCGGTGACCACGCGCGGCCCGCCGCTCGGATTACTGCACGACTCCCGGGATGACTCCCGGGTCGGAGAGGCCCTCCTGGATTCCCCGATTTACCTTGTCAGTAAAGACTGCGCTGTCGGTTGGAGCTGTCTCTTGGCAGCCGCAGCTGAGAACACCGAACAGGGTAGGGTCGGCGTTGGCTGGTGCTGCTACTCCCACCGCTGCCGCGACCGCGATAGCGGCGCTTACCAATACTTTCATCACCAGTAGCTCTCCAAAATCGTCGCTACCGGCATCGTATGGTCGCCGGTCTCGGGATGTCTGCCGGCCGAACCCGATGCGATCAGAATTTAACTCGACGTATACAAGTCTGATTCACGGGGCACGCTGCGGGCAGTACGCATGCATGGCTAGACCGACGAAGTACCCGGCGTGATAGCCGTCCAAGTTGCTGTTTTTCGTCATGTCAGTTGCGACCTGCACGGGCGTCCTTCCGAGACCAATTTCATCGCAGACCTCGTGACCGGCAATGATCGCGGCTTGCGGTGACTCGAAGTTGATGCCCTTAGACTTCAGCGCCGCGGCGAACGCGTCATCGACAGCGTCGGCATGAGCCGTCGGCGCTGCCGCCCCCAGGGGGCCAAACAGCGCGATCGCCAGCACGAGCCGGGCAGCTGATCTACGGGTGGGTGTTATTTCTGAACCTTCCGTTGAGCGGAAGCGCCGTTGCTTCCTCACGGCAAGGCGAGCCTTGGTATCGCGATCATCGCAGGCCACTGACAGGCCTGTGAGTTTTTCGGCCGAAGTGGTAGGAGTGTCGCCGCTTGCTAATTTGACGGCATGCCCTACGAACGACGGATATCGCTAGCTGTGCTGGCGGTCTGTCTTGTCGGGTGTGTCGGGCGGCCGGTCTCGGCGGCCAGCTCTCGAGATGAGCCCGGGACGTTTCAGTTCGGCGGCCTGACCCGAACCTATTCGGTGCATGTGCCGCCGGGCTCTCCCGCCGGCCTGGTGCTCAGCCTGCACGGTGGCGGTGGTACCGGAGCCGGGCAGCGGTCTCTCACCGACTTCGACGCAGTCGCCGACGCCAATAACCTGGTGGTGGTCTATCCCGACGGTTACGACAAGAGCTGGAACGATGGGCGAGCGGCGTCGCCCGCGTCTCGCCGCCATGTCGACGACGTCGGGTTTCTGGTTGCGCTGGTGGCCAAGCTGCAGAGCGACTACAACATTGCCCGCGGGCACGTCTTTGCCACCGGCATGTCCAACGGGGGCTTCATGGCCAACAAGTTGGCCTGCGATCGTGCCGATGTCTTCGCCGCCATCGCGCCGGTCGCGGGCACCCTGGGCGCCGGTGTGGCCTGTAATCCGTCGCGACCGGTGTCCGTTCTGGAGGCGCACGGCACCGCCGATCCGGTGGTGCCATTCAACGGCGGGAATGTGCACGGCCGCGGTGGGGTCAGCCGCTCCGTCTCGGTTTCAACCATGGTGGATAAATGGCGCTCGATCGACGGGTGCCAAGCCGATCCGTCGAAACGGGAGTTGCCCGACGTCGGGGACGGAACGTTCGTTCGCCGCTTTGACTCGACAGCATGTGCGGACTCCACCGAAGTGATTCTCTACCAAATCGACCATGGGGGGCACGCCTGGCCGGGCGGCAAGCAATATCTGCCCAAAGCGATCATCGGACCCACCACGCGCGCGTTCGACGCGACGGAAGCGATTGCACAGTTTTTCCTGGCGCATGCCCGCGATTAGCCTAGGCTTGTCTTAGCACATCGATAATAATCGGCCGGATGGCGGCGTGGATGCTCAATGTTCCAGGGTTTATTTCCAACTTAGTCAACGCAATGTTCCAAAAGTTTTCCCACGTTAGTCAATGTGAGGTGTCATGGAGTTCACAACAGTGCCACCGGAGGTCATCGCTGCGCTGATCCACGCTGGACCCGGTGCGGAATCACTAATCGAGGCTTCCACTGCTTGGCAGCGGCTAGGCACCAATTTGGAAGAGTCGGCCGCCATCAATGGTGCAGCGTTGTCGTCACTTACCGAGGCCTGGCAGGGTCCGTCCTCGTCGGCGATGTCCCAGGCTGTCCAGCCCTACCTCACTTGGTTGCGCACCACCGCCCAGCAGGCCCAGCAGATGGCCACTTCGGCACAGTCCGCCGCAGCGGCATTCAGCTCCGTCCATGCGGGGGTGGTTCCTGTCACACAGGTCAGTGCCAACAGGACGCGTCTGGCGCGGTTGTTGGCCACCAACACCTTCGGGATCAACCTTCCGGCCATTGCCCAAACCGAAGACCAATACCAAGGGATGTGGGCGAACAACTCGGCGGCGATGAGCCGCTATCAGGCGGCCTCGGCACAAGCAACCACACTGCCCCAGTTCGCGTCGCCGCCTCAGATTGCCAATCCGGCGGGGGTGGCGGCTCAAGCCAGTGTGGTGCCCGCCGCTACCACTTCTGCGGCGCCCGCTGCTGCGGCCATCACTCCGGCTTCGATAGTGTCGTCGCTCGCTAGCTTCGACCCCCAAGCCGGCTGGTTTGGACTGGGGAACCAGTACATCAACCAGTTCATATCGTCCGGATTTCCCATCAACATGCTCAGCTATGTGGCGCAGAACACTTCGGCCCAGGCACTCCAGACTGTGGGCGGCGACATTGGGACGGGTCTGTCGGAGGGTCAGTCGGCCCTCGGAGCGGGTTCGGGAGCGTTGGGCGCGGGGTCGGGAGCGTTGGGCGCGTTCGGCGCAGCCGGGCTCTCAGCGGAACCCACGGCGGCGATAGGTGTCGGAGTGTCGGTGGGCAAGCTGACCGCGCCGCCCGCTGTGGTGGGGTTGTTGCCGGCTTCGCAAGCGCCGGTCCAACTCGCGTCGGCGGCAACGCCGCTCACTGCGGCAGATTCCGGGTTTCCCCTGCCGCCCTTGATGCCGCCGCCGATCGGGGCAGGCAGTGGTTGGCGCAAACGGAAGCCGCAAAAGTATGAAGACATCGCAATCGGCCGCGAGCTCAAGGGGACGGTGATGCCCCGACCGCCATCCGCGGGATGAGCGATCCGGCGCGGCAGCTCAGAAGTCGATGGGGCGCGGCAAGCCGTGTAGATAATCGAGGCCGCTTCGGATCCCTTGATTCATTTGGTCGGTGACAGCAGACCCGCCATCCGGGGCCGCAACTGTTCCCTCGCAGCTACAGCTGAGAACTCCGAACAAGCTGGGGTCAGCATTTGCCGGTATTGCTGCCGCCACGGCCGCCCCGAGCGCGATCGCCGCGCCGAACAGTACTTTTGTGATCACTAATGATTCTCCGTGATAGCCGTTACCCGAGTCTACGAGCGCGGGTCTCGGATTGCGCGCTAAGCGGAGGCTCCGGTGTCGACCAGGTGTCTACTGGGCATGCCTCGGGCAGAACGCAGCTATGCTGACGCCGACGAAGAACCCGGCATGGTAGCCGTCCAGATTGCTGTTTTTCGTCACGTCATTTGCGACGTCGGACGGTTGCCTGCCGAGATCAAGTTCATCGCAGACCTCATGACCGGCAATGATCGCGGCTTGCGATGACGCGAAGTTGATGCCCTTGGTCTTCAATGCTGACAGGAATGTGTCATCGACCTGATCGGCATGGGCGGTCGGGGCTGCTAGTGCCACAAGGCTAAGCAGTGCGACCAACAGGACAGGGCCGGCCAGTGATCGCACAGGGCTGGGCGAACGCACTTCGGTGGACGTCCTTTCTTGAACATTTCCGCTGAGCAGAAGCGCCTATGGTGCTCACGGCAAGCCAGGCCGCGGACACTGCGATCATTGCATGCGATGACCAGACTGGCGAAACCCTGGGCGCGGTCGAGGGCCCGCGGGTGCGATCGGTTACGTGACGGACATGCCATCGGCGCTCAGCGTTGGCAGGCCGGACACCAGTACGCCACGCGCTCTGCGGTGTCGTCGCATCTGATGCGGGTGCCACAGCGATGGCAATTCTGCCCGGCGCGCCCGTAGACCCACAGCTGCCGGCCCGCCCGGGTGTCGCCGGTGGTGCAGCGGTTCCAACGGAAGCGGTTGGCCCACAGCATGTCTCGGGCTCGGGTGACCAGGCGATGCGGGTCGGTGATATCACTGACCGGAGCGGTTGGCAGATGCCCGCTGACGAAACACAGTTCGTTGCGGTAGACGTTGCCAACCCCGGCCAGCACCCGCTGGTCCAGCAGCGCCTCGGCGATGGACCGGTCGGGGCGTGCCGTCAGGTTGGCGGCGGCGACCTTGGGGTCCCAATCGTCGCCCAGCAGATCCGGCCCCAGGTGCGCGACCACATCGCCGTCCTGGTCGCGATCGAGGATGTTGAGCACCCCGAGGTCGACACCGACGGCGCGAATATCGCTGGCTTCCAATATGATTCGCGCGCGATGATCCACCCGCACCGGACGATTGCCAACCCACCAGCTGCCGTCCATCTTCAGATGCGAGTGGATGCTGGCCGGCCCGACTCTGATGAACAGGTGCTTACCACGACTGAGCACCTCGTCCACCACTTGTCCGGTGAGGTCGACGGTAGAGAACTGTGGCACCCGGATATCGCAGCGAGTCAGTGTGCGACCGGCCAGGTGCTGTCGCAGCGTGGCCGCCGTGTGCCAGACGGTGTCACCCTCGGGCATCGCTCATCGCAGCCGCAACCCGCGCGGTGTGCGGGAGAAGCCGGCCTCTGCCAACGCGGTGACGACGGGGCTCGGCCGGCCGGCGAGCGGCTGCAGCGCCGGCACGCCGTCGATGCGTTCGACAAGGATCGACTCGACGCGCTTGGCCGCGACCAAGTCGGCCAACGCAAGAGCTGCCGCGTGGTGGGCCGCGGGATCGTCGGTGAACGTCAGCAGGGAGCGCCCGCCGCGCTCGAGGAACCAGGCCAATTCGCCGTCCACCAGCGCCACCAGCGCCCCGGCCTTGCGGCCTGGCCGCGCGCTCGCGTCGCCTCTCGACGTCGGCCAGGGCAGTGCCGCGCCGTACGGGTTCGCCGGGTCGGCAGCGGCCAGCACGACGGGCCGGTATTCCGGTCGTTGCGGATCGACACCGTCCAGGTAACTGCGCAGCCGGTCGACGGTCGATGCGACGGCGAACTGGGCGCCCCCCAGCGACTCGACGAAATAGCCTCGCTGGCACCGGCCGGCTTCCTCGAATGTGCTCAGCACCTTATAAAGCATGGCGAACCCTCCCGGCACACCCTCGGCCGCCACCGCGCCCCTGGTCAGCACCCCGTGGCGGTTCAACAGCAGCTCGGCTTGGTAGTGGGCCCGCAGCGTCGAATCCGGTTCGGGAGCCGGCAGCGCCGACCATCGCCCGGCCACTGTGGGGTCGGTGCTGCGGTGCTGGGGGTGCGCGACACTGTATCGGCTCAGCCGGGGCGGGCGGCGTGCCCGGTGTGCCGGTGCCGAACGCTTGCGGGTACCGGTGCCGCCGAGCAGTGCGCGCACCGGTGCGAATGTATCTCCGGTGACCCAGCCGGCCCAGATCAGCTCCCACAGCGCATCTTTGAGCGCCGACTCTATGAGTCCGTCCTGTGCCAGTTGGCGGAAGAAGTACGCGCCGCCGCCGGCCAGCGTTTCCAGGATCGCCCGGTGGGTGTCGGTGAAGTCGATCTCGGCGGGCGCGGTCAGCGTCAACGACGCGGAATCGGCGGGGTGGAGAGCGATCCAGCCGTCACTACCCGAGATCGACCCGGCGCCTGACCAGGTGACCTCCCCGGTCGCGAGCAGCTCGTCGAGCATCGCCGGGGAGTAGTCGCGGACCCGGGGGGCCAGCACCAGCGGTTCGACCGCCGAGGCCGGCATCCGAACACCGGCCAGCTGATCGATGACGGACACGAGTCCGTCAAGGCCGGTGGGACCCGACGAACCAGAGGGGGCCACTCGATGCCAGGCCGGCAGAAACCGCGCGTAGGCGGCGGTGCTGACCGGCTCGACCTGCGCGCGCAACGCGGCCAGCGAACGCCGCCGCAGAATGCGCAGCACGTCGGCGTCGCACCACTGCTCGCCGCCGGTCCCACCCGCTACCTCGCCGGCCGCGACGAAGTCGCCGCGCACCAGCCGCCCGTCGTCGGCCATCCGGCCGAGCACATCCGCCGTCACCCGCAGTCCCAGGCCGAAGCGGGCGGCGGCCGCAGCGGTGGTGAACGGGGTGCGGGTGCGCGCGTAGCGGCCCAGCAGCTCGCCCAGCGGGTCGGCCACCTCCTCGGTGAAGGTGCCCGGGACGCCGACCGGAACCGCGGCCCCGACCCCGTCCCGCAGCCGGCCGATGTCTTCGACGGCCACCCACCAGCTGCACCCGGCAAACGACACCGTGAGCGCGCGCCTGGCGGCGCGCAAGCCCTCTAGCCAGCCGCCGACGTCGGAGACGCTGGACCGGGCGGCCACCTCGTCTTCGGTGAGCGGTCCCAGCAGTCGCAACAGGTCCGCGACCGCCTCGGCATCGCGGGCCACCCGGTCATCCGACAGGTGCTGGAGCTGGCGGCCGGTCGCGGCGACGACCTCGGGATCGAGCAGCTCGCGCAGCTCTACGCGGCCAAGCAGCTCGGCCAGCAGCGTGCTGTCCAGCGAGAGCGCCGCGGCGCGGCGCTCGGCAAGCGGGCTATCGCCCTCGTACATGAACGCGCCCACGTAACCGAACAGCAGCGACGCCGCGAACGGTGACGGCTTGGCGGTTTCGGCCTCGAGCACCCGGACCCGCCGCTGGGCGATGCGCGCCATCAGATCGACTACCGCGGGGACGTCGTAGACGTCTTGCAGGCATTCCCGAACGGTCTCCAGCACGACCGGGAAGTCGGGGTATTTGCGCGCCACTTCCAGCAATTGGGCGGCGCGCTGACGCTGGTGCCACAACGGCGAGCGGCGGCCGGGGTGTCGGCGGGGCAGCAGCAGAGCCCGGGCCGCACATTCCCGGAACCGTGATGCGAACAGCGCCGAACCGCCCAGTTCGGCGGTGACGATCGGGTCGATCTCGTCGGCGTCGAACACGAACAGTTCGGCGGCTGGTGGGGCGTCATCCAAGGTGTCCGGCAATCGCACCACGATGCCGTCGTCGGAGGCGGTCGGCTTCTCGTCGATGCCGTAGCGATCACGCAGCCGCCGGCCCACCGCCAGCGCCAGCGGCCCGTGCACCCGCAGCCCATACGGCGAGTGCAGGATCACCCGCCAGTCGCCCAGCTCATCGCGGAACCGCTCGACCAGCAGGGTGGTGTCGGTGGGTACCACCGCGGTGGCGGTGCGCTGGTCGTCCAGCAACACCCACAGGTTATCGGTCGCATAGTCGTCGAAACCCAAAGCGGCACAACGCTTGCCGAATGCTTCGCGGTCCAGGCCAGCCAGCTCGCCGGTGAACGCACCGAGTGCGGCGCCGAGCTCGGCCGGGCGGCCGACGTCGTCGCCGCGCCAGAACGGCAACCGGGCGGGCTGACCCGGCGCGGGGATCACCAGCACCCGGTCATGGGTGATCTCGGTGATCCGCCAGCTGGTGGCCCCCAACGAGATGACATCGCCCGGACGGGACTCGTAGACCATTTCCTCGTCGAGTTCGCCTACCCGCGAAGGCTTTTCGGCTTCGCTGGCCAGGTAGACGGTGAACAGCCCGCGATCGGGGATGGCGCCGCCGGAGGTGACGGCCAGCCGCTGCGCACCGGGCCGCGCGGTCAGGGTCCCGGTGTCGCGGTCGTAGACCAATCGCGGTCGCAGTTCGGCGAACTCGGTGGACGGGTACTTTCCCGACAGCAGGTCCAGGGTGGCCTCGTACACGCTGCGCGGCAGCGTCGCGAACGGGGCGCTGCGGCGCACCGTGTCGAACCACCGGTCCGCGTCCAGCGGTTCCAGCGCAGCCGCCGCTACGGTGTGTTGGGCCAGGATGTCGAGGGGGTTGGCGGGCACCCGCATCGTCTCGATCTGACCCGCGAGCATCCGCTGCACGCTCACCGCGCAACCGATCAGGTCGGTGCGATGCTTGGGGAATAGCACCCCCCGAGAGATCTCGCCGACCTGATGGCCGGCCCGCCCGATACGTTGCAGGCCACTGGCCACCGACGGCGGCGCTTCCACCTGGATCACCAGATCGACCGCGCCCATATCGATGCCCAGTTCCAGGCTCGAGGTTGCCACCACGGCCTTGAGTCGCCCGTGCTTGAGGTCCTCTTCGACGAGGGCGCGCTGCTCCTTGCTGACCGAACCGTGGTGGGCACGCGCCAGCGCCGGGGGCGCGCCGTAGGCCTGCCCGCTGCCCATGATCTGTGCCGGCGCTCCGCCGGCAACCTGCGGGTTAGCCTCCGGCGTTAGCGAGAAACCGCACCGTTCGGCGTGAATTTCGTTGAGCCGTGAAGTAAGTCGTTCTGCCAACCGCCGCGAATTGGCGAACACGATGGTCGAACCATGCGATTCGATCAGGTCGACCAGCCGCGCCTCCACATCGGGCCAGATGGTGTTGTTGGTCAGGTTGGCCATGTCGGGCACCGGCACCTGCACGGTCAGCTCGACGGTCTTGGCCGACGGGGGAGCCACGATGGTCGTAAGAGATTGTCCGGACAGGAACCGCGCGAGCTCCTCGGGAGGACGCACGGTCGCCGACAGCCCGATACGCTGCGCTGGCCGGCGTTGAGACAGGCTCCGCCGCAGGTCGTCCAGCCGTTCCAGCGAAAGCGCCAGGTGTGCGCCGCGTTTGCCACCGGCGATCGCGTGAATCTCGTCGACGATCACGGTCTGCACGCCGGCCAGGGTTTCGCGGGCGGCCGAGGTCAGCATCAGAAACAGCGATTCCGGGGTGGTGATCAGTACGTCGGGCGGCTGAGCGACGAGCTGGCGACGCCGCGCGGGCGGGGTGTCACCCGAGCGGACCCCGACGCTGATGTCGGGTGCGGGCAGGCCACGGCGCTCGGCGATCCGGGTGAGCCCCGCCAGCGGGGTGCGCAGGTTGCGTTCGACGTCGACCGCCAGCGCTTTGAGAGGTGACACGTACAGCACCCGGGTCCCTGCCTGTCGCTCGGATGAGCCGGCAAGACTGTCCAGCGCCCACAGGAACGCCGCCAACGTCTTACCAGAGCCGGTCGGGGCGATGACGAGGGTGTTCTTGCCGTCGGCGATGGCGGCCCAGGCGTCCGCCTGCGCCGTGGTGGGTGCGGCGAAGGTGCTGGCGAACCATTCGCGGGTGATCGCGCCGAACCGGCCTAATGAGTTTGGCCACGGGGGGTCAGGGTGCGCGGTGCTCACCTAAGCCATGGTGCCAACGGGTACCGACAAAAAACTATCGCTGCGGCAAATCTCGCGCGGTCGCCATCGCCCCGGCCAGTTCCTCAGGGATCTCGGGCACCCGGGCGATCGAGTCCAGCAACGTGTGCGCGCAGGCGTCGGCGAGGCGTTCTGCGTCGGTCGTGGGGTCGATGATCCGCTGCCGGCATATTTCGAAGGTGAACGCCAGCCAGCCTTGAAGGATCACCCGCAGGTCGCGCTCGACATCGGGCTCCAGCGCGCTGCTGCCCGGTATCCCACTCACGACCTGACCGACGCGGATCATGATGTGCTCCATCTGGCGGTTCTTCGCTTCGTCGCCGACGCCGAGCAAAACCGGATCGGACCGGCCAAGGCCGACGTACGCAGCCCACGCGGCCTCCGGATTCTGCTCGTGATACGCCATGTAACCCAGCACGCCGACGCGTATCTCTTCGAACATCGTCAGGCCGCCTTCGAGGTCCTTGTTGGTGGTCTCGTACAGCCGGTCGGCCTCGTCCTTGACGACGGCGGCGAAAAACGCCCGTTTATCCGGAAAGTAGTGATACATCAGTGCACGCGACACCCCAGCCCGCTCAGCGATCTCGTCGATGCGGACCTCGTCGTAAGGCCGCTTCCCGAAGACCTCCGCCCCCAGAGCGAGCAGCTCAGCTCGGCGGTCCTCGGGGGATAACCGCCTCCTGGCTACCATGTGTCAGATAGTACTCACGGCAGCTGGGTGGTCCGCCAGTGCGCGCGTTAGCCGAACTCCACGCCCTGGGCCAGCGGTAACTCGCCCGAGTAGTTCACGGTGTTGGTGGCGCGCCGCATATAGGCCTTCCACGCGTCCGAACCAGATTCCCGCCCGCCGCCGGTTTGCTTCTCGCCGCCGAACGCGCCACCGATCTCTGCGCCCGACGTGCCGATATTGACGTTGGCGATACCGCAGTCGGATCCGTCCAGGAAACGCTCGGCCTCGCGCAGGTCGGTGGTAAAGATCGCCGACGAAAGTCCTTGTGGCACAGCATTATTGAGTGCGATCGCCTCGTCGAGTTCGTCGTAGGTCAGCGCATAGAGTATCGGCGCGAACGTTTCGGTGGCCACGATGGCGGTTTGCGACGGCATCCGAACCACGGCGGGCGCCACGTAGTAGGCGCTCGGCAGGCCGTTATCGTGGCGCTCTCCGCCGATGACCTCGCCGCCGTCGACCAGCGCCTGTTCCAGCGCGCCCACCATGTCGCGGTAGGCGGTCTCGTGGATGAGTGGGCCGACGAGCGTGCCCGGGGCCGACGGGTCGCCGATCGGCAGCTGGCGGTAGGCGGAGACGACGCGCGCCACCACCTCGTCGGCCACCGAGCGGTGCACGATCAGCCGGCGCAGGCTCGTGCAGCGCTGACCGGCGGTCCCCGCGGCGGCGAACACAATGCCGCGCACCGCCAGGTCCAGGTCGGCCGACGGTGTCACGATGGCGGCGTTGTTGCCGCCCAATTCCAGCAGCACCCGCCCGAAGCGCTGCGCGACACGCGGACCGACCTGCTGGCCCATCCGCACCGAGCCGGTTGCGGACAACAACGCGATCCGTGGGTCATCGACCAGCTGTTCGCCCAGGTCGCGGCCGCCCAGGATCAGCCCGCTCACCGCGGGCGGCGCCCCGACGTCGGCGGCGGCCCGGCCGATCAGCGCCTTGCAGGCCAGGGCCGTCAAAGGCGTCAGCTCCGAGGGCTTCCACACCACGGTGTCCCCGCATACCAGTGCTATCGCGGTGTTCCATGCCCAGACCGCGACCGGGAAGTTGAACGCGGTGATGACGCCCACCACACCGAGCGGATGCCAGGTCTCGAGCAGCCGATGCCCGGCGCGCTCCGATGCGATGGTTCGGCCGTAGAGCTGGCGCGACAGGCCGACGGCGAACTGGCAGATGTCGATCATTTCCTGCACTTCGCCCAACGCCTCGGAGGCGATCTTGCCTACCTCGAGGGTCACCAGCGTGGCGAGGTCGTTCTTGTGTGCCGACAGCAGCTCGCCGAGCCGGGCCACCAGCGCGCCGCGCACCGGGGCCGGTGTGGTTCGCCAAGTCGAAAATGCGTCGGAGGCGTCGGCGATCGTGCGATCGACCTGCGCGGATGTGGTTTCCCCGACGGTGAACAGCACCTCGCCGGTGATCGGTGTGCTGGCGGGCAGCCCGTGCCCACCCGGCTCGTCGAGACTGACCTTCACCCCGATGGCCGCCAGGGCATCACGTGCCTGGGCGCGCAACTCGTCGGAGTGGTTCATGCTCATCGGGGTGCCTCCTTGGAGAGCGCTGCGTACAGCGCGTACGGGTTGTGAATGTCGCGGCCGATGGCTGCGTGCATCGCCGACGGCCCGGCGGCGAATTGCACACGCAGCTGCCAGGTCACCAGCTTTTTCTGGGGGCTCATTGCGCCCCATCGCTGCGATAGTCTCCGGCCATGGGTGAGACGCTCGACGATATCGACCGGATCCTGATCCGCGAGCTCGTCGCCAACGGACGCGCGACGCTGTCGGAACTGGCGGCGAGTGCCCGCCTTTCGGTCTCGGCGGTCCAGTCGCGGGTGCGCCGGCTGGAATCCCGGGGCGTGGTGGCGGGGTATTCGGCGCGGATCGATCCGGAGGCGGTCGGGCACTTGCTGTCGGCGTTCGTGGCCATCACTCCTCTTGATCCTTCTCAACCCGATGATGCTCCCGCCCGCCTGGAACACATCCAGGAGATCGAGTCGTGTCACTCGGTGGCCGGGGAGGAGAGCTACATCCTGCTGGTGCGCGTCGAGTCCGCGCGTACGCTCGAGCATCTGCTGCAACGGATCCGGTCAACCGCGAACGTCAAGACTCGAAGTACCATCATATTGAATACTTTTTACAGTGATCGGCAGCGTGTACCGTAAAATTTACAATATACGCGTCAGGATTCCGTAAAAATCAGGCTACGATGGGCGGTATGACCGCCGTCCTGAACTCCTATGCACTCACCGAGCGGCTCACCGAACCCGACCAGGTCCATGAGGTGCTGGCGCGCAGCATTCTGGTCGACGGTTTTGACTTCGTGCTCGATCTGACCCGCTCCGCCGGCTCCTATCTGTACGACGCCCGAGACGGCCGGCGCTACCTCGACATGTTCACCTTCTTTGCCTCGTCGGCACTGGGGATGAACCACCCGGCGCTGGCCGACGACGAAGACTTCCGCGCCGAGCTCACCGAGGCCGCGCTGAACAAGCCCAGCAATTCCGACGTGTACTCGGTGGCGATGGCCCGCTTCGTCGAGACCTTCGCCCGCGTCTTGGGCGACCCGGAACTGCCGCATCTGTTCTTCGTCGACGGTGGGGCACTGGCGGTGGAGAACGCGCTCAAGGTCGCGTTCGACTGGAAGAGCCGCCACAACGAGGCCCGCGGCATCGACCCGGCGCTGGGCACACGAGTGCTGCACTTGCGCGGGGCGTTCCACGGCCGCAGCGGCTACACGCTGTCGCTGACCAACACCAAGGCCGTCACCGTGGCCCGCTTCCCGAAATTCGACTGGCCGCGCATCGACGCGCCGTTCATCCGGCCCGGCCTGGATGAGCGGGACATTCACGAGCTGGAAGCCGAGTCGCTGCGCCAGGCCCGTGCGGCATTCGAGGCGCACCCGCACGACATCGCGTGCTTCATCGCCGAACCGATCCAGGGCGAAGGAGGCGACCGGCACTTCCGGCCGGAGTTCTTCGCGACGATGCGCGAGCTGTGCGACGAATACGATGCGCTGCTGATCTTCGATGAGGTGCAGACCGGCTGCGGATCGACCGGAACCCCTTGGGCCTACCAGCAATTGGGCGTGCAACCCGATGTGGTGGCGTTCGGTAAGAAGACCCAGGTGTGCGGAGTGATGGCGGGTCGCCGCGTCGATGAAATCGCCGACAACGTCTTCGCGGTCACCTCACGCATCAACTCGACCTGGGGCGGCAACCTCGCCGATATGGTGCGCTCCCGCCGCATCCTGGAGGTCATCGAGTCCGACGAGCTGTTCGAGCGCGCCGCCGAGCATGGCCGCTACCTGCGCGCCCGGCTCGACGAGCTCGCCGAAGACTTCCCGGCGCTGGTCCTCCACCCCCGCGGCCGCGGCCTGATGTGTGCGTTCGACCTGCCCACCACCGCGGATCGCGACGAGTTGATCCGCCAGCTGTGGCGGCGTGGCGTGATTTTGCTGCCCGCCGGTACAGACGGCGTGCGGTTCCGTCCCGCACTGACCGTTTCGCGCGACGACATTGACGCGGCGTTAGCCGGCGTCCGCCGCGCGTTGATGGCTATAACTTAACCCGCAAGCGTTTTACCTTGGTTTATCGCGGGTATGCGGACCACGTGGCTCCCAAATGTAATTGACGCGGTAACTAAAGCGATTTAGCTAGCGATGGACCAAGAGCAGCCGAATGCGGGATATGAGGGTGAAGGATGCCGAAGGTACGTGAGCGGTCAGGTGGGGATCGCTTGGGGCAGGAGGACGACGAAGTCCGCGCCGCCATCCGGTTCGCGGTCGTGGCGGCGGTTGTCGGCGTCGGCTTCGTCATCCTGGCCGCGGCGTGGGTCAGTACCTGCGGCGGACTGAGCGTCGATACGGTGGCCTGCGGCCCGCCGGAGCGGACGCTGCTGGCGTTCGGGGGGCCCCTGATCTTGTTGGCCGCGGGACTATGGGCGTTCCTGCGCACCTACCGCGTGTGGCGCGACGAAGGGACGTGGTGGGGGTGGCACGGCGCCGGCTGGTTTTTGTTGACGCTGATGGTGGTGACGCTGTCCATGGGTGTTCTCCCGATCGCGGGCCCCGCACTGGCCGGTTGAATCGTCATCCGCGAGCGGCGGATTGACCAATTATTGAGGCAAAAATTAGCCTGGCACGCGGGCATTTTGATGAATCAACGTGGTTCTTCACAGCCGCACTCCCGAGACCTACGCTTATTGCCATGAGGCAAATTCTGTTGCGCGCGGTTGTGCTTCTGGGATCGTGGGCGATCGGACTACTGGTGGCGGCGTGGGTTGTTCCCCGAGTTTCGTTGTCGATGTCGGGGTTTATCGTCGCCGTACTGGTGTTCTCGGTGGCGCAGGCGGTCCTGTCGTTGTTGATTTCGAAGTTGCCCCACGGTTATGCGTCGCTGCTCCTTGGCGGCACGGGCCTGGCATTGACGCTCGTCGCGTTAGGTCTTGCCTCGGAATTGACTCACGGGCTGACCATTCGCGGCGGTGCATCCTGGCTGGCCACAACGGTTGTGGTGTGGCTCGTGACAACGGTTGGGGCAATTTCACTGCCCGACCTGTTCGGTCGCGAGGACGTTGCTTCGACCTGACCAAATCAGCTTGCCCGCGCAAATTCGGCATTTCGCTGGGCCCGCCGAGTAGGTAGCATTTTGTTGTCTCGTCCGACGAGGGAGGGAGGTGTGATGGGAGACACGCATCGCGATCCGACGGATTACTCCCGGACCACGCAACCGCACGCTGGCATCGTCATGAAGGACAATTTTTTCTGGCCCGGGTTGATCCTGCTGGTTGTGGCAGTGTTCGGGATGATCAGCACGGCGGTAGCTGCCAGCTACCGCCATTACGAGTGGATCACCACGACGGTACTGATCGCCGTGCTCGGATCGTTCGCCGGAGCGCTGTGGTTCGTCGTGGAGCATCGCCGTGTGGCCCGCATCGAGGAGCAGTGGTACGCCGCGCATCCCGATGGTCAGCCGCGCCAGCACACTGCCTAACGCTAAGACGTGGTCCGGTTCTGATCCCTGCCCGTGACTGCGCTTTCCCCTCGACAGGAAACCTAAAGGTTACCGGCGTCGCCGAGCGGGTATCAGGTGTACACCATGATTGAGTACCGGCGATGTTGCGTTAGCGTGGTTACCCCGTCATGGGGGACAGAATGACGAAAGCACCGACATAGATGCCTACTGCGACCACGATCAATACGACCAGCGTGATCCCGTCAGCTTCACCCATGCCCGGCGGCGATCATGACTAACCGGCTCGAACGCAGCGTCCAAGGCGGGTTCCCAGAGGAGCGTAGTGTCAGTGAAATGTTGCCGGGAGACGCCATGAGCGATGCCGAATCGCGCCGTAACAAGGGCCAACAGGGCCAGCGCGCAGTCGAACTGCACGTTGCTGCCCGCCTGGAGAACCTGGCGATGCTGCGCACGCTCGTCGGTGCGATCGGCACCTTCGAGGACCTGGATTTCGATGCTGTGGCGGACCTGCGGCTCGCGGTGGACGAAGTGTGCACCCGGTTGATCCGCTCGGCCACTCCGGACGCAACGCTCGTTGTGGTCGTCGATCCGCGAGACGACGAATTGGTGGTGGAGGCTTCCGCGGCGTGCGACACCCACGATGTGGTGGCACCGGGCAGCTTCAGCTGGCATGTCCTGACTTCGCTGGCCGACGACGTGCAGACCTTCCACGACGGTCGCGATCCCGATGAATCCGGCAGCGTGTTCGGCATCACCCTGACGGCGCGACGGGCGGCCTCCACCAGGTGACTTCGCGAGAAGCCCGCGATTCCGCTTCGCGCCCTAACGAATACGCCGATGTCCCGGAGATGTTTCGTGAGCTGGCCGGTTTCGCCGCCGACTCAACAGAGTTCCAGCGGCACCGGGACAAGATCGTAGAGCGGTGCCTGCCGCTGGCTGATCACATCGCCCGGCGGTTCGAGGGTCGCGGCGAACCACGTGACGACTTGGTTCAGGTCGCGCGGGTCGGATTGGTCAACGCGGTAGTGCGCTTCGACGTCGAGACCGGTTCGGATTTCGTCTCGTTCGCTGTGCCCACGATCATGGGAGAGGTCCGACGTCACTTCCGCGACAACAGCTGGTCTGTCAAGGTTCCGCGGCGCCTGAAGGAACTGCACCTGCGGCTGGGCACGGCCACCGCCGATCTGTCGCAACGGCTCGGCCGGGCACCCACCGCAACCGAACTCGCCGCAGAACTCGGTATGGATCGCGACGAGGTGGTCGAGGGCCTGGTAGCGGGCAGCTCGTACAACACCCTGTCCATTGACAGTGCCGGCGGAAGCGATGATGACGATGCGCGTGCGATCGCAGACACGCTGGGCGACGTCGACACCAGTCTCGACCGGATCGAAAATCGCGAGGCCCTCCGTCCGTTGCTCGAGGCATTGCCGGAGCGGGAACGAATGGTGTTGCTACTCAGGTTTTTCGAGAGCATGACACAAACGCAGATCGCCGAGCGGGTCGGCATCTCACAGATGCACGTGTCTCGGCTTTTGGCTAAGTCGCTAACGCGGCTGCGGGACCAGCTGGAGTAGGCCCAAACCGCTGGGCGCCTCGTGGATTCCGGCTCCCAATTCCCACTCCGGTAGCGACGTGGTGGTCGGAAGTGTGCCGTCGGGATCGCAGATCCCCAATACCCGGTGCACCGCGCTGCCCGCTACCAGGACCCATTGCACGCCCGCGCCTGAACACACGACATTGATCCGGTGCAGCGCCGAAAAACCCGCAGTACCAAAGAAATCCAAGCCCCGCAGATCCACGACCACCCGACTCGAATGGTCTACGCAGCGCTCGACGAACACGGTGAGTTGATTCGCGTTCGCGGCGTCGAGCTCACCGTGTGCGGTTATCACGGTGACCGATGGCGCTGGGCGAACAGTGAATTCGGCAGCGCCACTTCTTTGCCAAGATTGGGCCACAGTCATTACCGACTCCCCTCAGTCGATGAGGATTCTTGCTGTGGATCACGCCAGCCACCGTAAAAACTGTGGAAGGGGTATTCGCCTCCCCGGTGTATTGCTGACGTCATTTCCGGGCGGCTGTGAACTCAACCTATTCCGAACCCTACCCGCGGTGGGCCGGGCCGACAACGTGCTCCAACCGATTCACAGACTCGCTGGTCAAACGGGCGGACCTGATTGCCCGGCTACTTGATCTCGGCGAGCACCGTGCCCTGAGTGATGGCGGCACCGGCTTCGACCGCGAGTCCGGTGATGGTGCCCTCCTTGTGCGCGGTGACCGGGTTCTCCATCTTCATCGCCTCGAGCACCACCACCAGGTCGCCGACCGCGACCTGCTGGCCTTCTTCGACAGCGACCTTGACCACGGTGCCCTGCATGGGGGCGGTCACCGCGTCACCGGAGGCCGCCGCGCCGGCGTGCGAACCCCGCTTGCGGGGCTTGGGCTTCTTGCGGATGACACCGGCCGAGTCGGCACCGGCGCCGTTGGACAGCGCCAGATCGGCGGGCAGTGAGACCTCGAGCCGGCGGCCGTCCACCTCGACGACCACCTTCTGACGCGGCCGGGCGTCCTCTTCGTCAAGCGGTTCGCCGCCGGTGAAGGGTTCGACGGTGTTGTTCCACTCGGTCTCGATCCAGCGGGTGTGCACCGAGAAACCGTTCTCGTCGCCGATGAAGGCCGGGTCGGACACCACGGCGCGATGGAACGGGATAACGGTGGCAAGGCCTTCGACCTCGAATTCGTCCAGCGCGCGCCGGGCCCGGGCCAGCGCCTCCTGGCGGTCGGCGCCGTAGACGATCAGCTTGGCCAGCATCGAGTCGAACTGGCCGCCGATCACGGAGCCGGTCTCGACACCGGAGTCCAGCCGCACTCCCGGGCCGCTGGGTGGGTGGAACTTGCTGACCGGGCCGGGCGCGGGCAGGAAGTTGCGGCCGGCGTCCTCCCCGTTGATCCGGAATTCGATGGCATGACCCCGTGGGGTCGGGTCTTCGGTCAGGTCCAGCTTGTCGCCGTTGGCGATCTTGAACTGCTGCAGCACCAGGTCGATGCCCGCGGTCTCCTCGGTGACCGGGTGCTCGACCTGAAGTCGGGTGTTGACCTCCAGGAAGGAGATCAGTCCGTCCTGGCCCACCAGGTATTCCACGGTGCCGGCGCCGTAGTAGTGGGCCTCTTTGCAGATCCGCTTCGCCGACTCGTGGATCTCCTTGCGCTGCGCGTCGGTGAGGAACGGCGCGGGCGCCTCCTCCACCAGCTTCTGGAAGCGGCGCTGCAGTGAGCAGTCCCGGGTGCCGGCGACGACGACGTTGCCGTGCTGATCGGCGATCACCTGCGCCTCGACGTGGCGGGGCTTGTCGAGGTAGCGCTCGACGAAGCACTCGCCGCGGCCGAACGCCGCCACCGCCTCGCGGGTGGCCGACTCGAACAGCTCGGGGATCTCCTCGATGCTGCGGGCCACCTTCATGCCGCGGCCGCCGCCGCCGAAGGCCGCCTTGATCGCGACCGGCACGCCGTACTCCTTGGCGAAGGCCACCACCTCGTCGGCGTTCTTGACCGGGTCGGGCGTACCGGGCACCAGGGGCGCCTGCGCGCGGGCGGCGATGTGGCGGGCGGTGACCTTGTCACCGAGGTCGCGGATCGACTGAGGGCTGGGGCCGATCCAGATCAGGCCGG
>Ga0209040_10000401_pt1 | contig 32992 bp, 33 predicted proteins | sample BogFormECP12_OM3_FD_188240 | JGI IMG/M metagenome (GOLD analysis project Ga0209040, IMG submission 188240) | Bog forest soil microbial communities from Calvert Island, British Columbia, Canada - ECP12_OM3 (SPAdes) (version 2) | ecosystem: Environmental > Aquatic > Freshwater > Wetlands > Bog ... | reverse complement strand
CAGATCCGGCGGCAACTCCTCGGTCGCGATGATATGGCTGGCCAGCGGCACGATGCGCCGCTTCAGCGCCGGCGTGATATCGCCGGTGTAGCCGTTGGTGGCGATCACCACCTCGTCCGCCTGCACTGCGCCACGCGTGGTCTGCACCAACCAACCACTGTCGCGCGCGGTGATCCTGGTGACCGTGGCGCGTGCACAGACTGGCACACCGCGGGCGCGGCAGGCATCCAGCAAACCCTTGTAGTACAACGCCGGATGCAGGTTGGCCGATCGCTCCACCACCATGCCGCCATAGTAGTAATCGCTTGCCATCTCCTCGCGCTGGCGTTGGCGCGGGACCATGTAGGCCTCGGAGCGTGCGGCGTCGTTCAGTTGCGCGATCTTGTTCGCCTGGCTGGCAAAATGCGCCGGCGTCCAGGCGCCAACGAAGCGGCCGGTCTTCTGCCAATGGCAGGTGATGCCCTCCTCGGTGATCAGGCGCTCGATCAGTCCGAACGCATCGGCGCCATCCGCCAGCACCGCCTGCGCCCGCGCAGATGTGGGGTCCAGCGCCTTCCCGGAAAAGCCCTTGCCGATGTTCACTCCGCCGCTGACGCCGCCGCCGTTACGCGTGCTGGCACCGAAGCCTAGCTCGGCCGATTCGAGAACGACGCAATCAACGCCATGCTTCGTTGCTTCCAGCGCCGTGGACAGCCCAGCGTAGCCGCCGCCGACGATCGCGACCCGCGCCCGCGACGGCACGTCGAGCGGATCCTGTGCGGTGGGCATATAGGCCTCCCACCAATACGGCATCGCCTTGAAGTCGGGATGATAGATGTCGCCGTCCGCCATTGCCGGTGTCTCCTTCGGCGGAAGTACTGCGCCGCGTGGGTGGCCGCATCGTCAGGTCGACGCGCCCCGCACAAGCCGCTCATGCGGCGCTGCACGGAAGTGAAGGTCCGGCCGCGGCAGGCCGTATTGCTCCCGCAACGTGTGGCCGGCATATTCGGAACGGAACAGACCGCGCCGCTGCAGCAGAGGCACGACCTCGGCGATGAACACGTCGAGCATCGCAGGCAGCACCGGTGGCATCAGGTTGAAGCCGTCGGCGGCGCCGTCACGAAACCAGTCCTCCATCAGATCGGCAATCTGCTCCGGCGCACCGGCCGTGACGAAGTGGCCGCGTGCGCCGGCAAGGTAGCTCAGCAATTGCCGTAGGGTCGGTTGCTCGCGGCGCACCAGGCCGACAATGACCTCGGTGCGGCTGCGCGCCGCCTCGACCAAACCCGGATCGGGAAGATCTTCCGGCGACAATGGCCGGTCCAGCGGCAGGTGGGAGAAGTCGTGGCCGCCGAAGCGACCGGACAGGCGCTGACGCCCGACTTCCGGGTCGCTGAGGTCGTTCAGGTCGCGGGCGATGCGCTGTGCCTCGACTTCGGTCGAGCCAATCACCGGGCTCAGCCCGGGCAGGATCAGCACCTGCTCCGGTGAGCGGCCTTCCTCGGCGACGAGCCGCTTGAGGTCGGCATAGAAGTCGCGCGCGGTCGCCTTTTCCATCTGCGCGGTGAACACCGCTTCGGCGTAGCGGGCGGCGAACCGGCGGCCGGTCTCCGACGAACCCGCCTGCACGAAAACCGGCCGCCCCTGCGGGGAACGCGGCATGTTCAGCGGCCCGGTCACCTGATAGTGCGGGCCTGCGTGGTTCAGCATCCGCAGCCCGTCGACCCGGGCGTATGCGCCGCGCGCGCGATCGTCGAGCACGGCGTCGTCGGACCAGGTGTCCCAAAGCCCGGTCACCACGCGCATGTATTCTTCGGCGCGTTCATAACGTTCGGCGTGACTGAGCGGACCTTGGCCGCCGTAGTTGCCTGCGGCCGTCGCCAGCCAGGTGGTGACGATGTTCCAGCCGACGCGTCCGTAGGAGATGTGGTCGATCGAAGCGAACAGCCGCGCCAGGTTGAACGGCTCCGTGTAGGTGGTAGAGCAGGTGGCGATCAGCCCGATCCGGCTGGTTGCGCCTGCCAGGGCGGCGAGCGTGGTGACGGGCTCCAGCCAACTGCGCGGCGCCTGCGCGACATCTTCGCCCACGCCTAGCGAGTCGGCCAGGAAGATCGAGTCGAACAGGCCGGCTTCCGCCTTGCGGGCGAGGTCGGCGTAGTAACGGATATCGGTCAGTGGCAGCGTCGATGCGCCGGGATGCCGCCAGGCCGCTTCGTGATGGCCGCGGCCGTGGATGAAAAGGTTGAGGTGCATATGACGGGTCATGTGGCGCTCACCCGGCCTCTGCGTCGTTGTTGCCGTCGCCGCCGTCACGCAATCCGATCCGCTTCCGTTCACCCATCCGATACGCTCCCGGTTTGCTAGCTATCCCGGTCTGGCAAGCATATAGCTAGCACGCCGACGCAAATCGTGGCGAACCAAGGCGACAGCGAGCAAGGAAAACCAACGCAATCACCTTCAGATTTTCAAGGTCGCGCAAACGCGCAATCAGCGCCGCAAACCCTTGGACTCGCCTTCACACGGCGGGGGTTACTGGTTCAATCCCAGTCGCACCCACCAGATACCCCTCGCATTGATTGGGCGGCGGTTACATATTCCTTGCAAAGGAGGCATCATGTCCGTCGTTTTCAGCATCCCCCTTCCCCTCGAACCGGCCGCCGACCGGCTCCCCGATGCCATCGCTCACGTCGAACGCGGCGAGGGGCGTGTCGTGCTGACCCGCGACGGCGAGCCGGTGGCGGCTGTCGTGCCGATCGCGGACCTGCGAACGCTCGAGGAAGATGAAGCGGAGGACGCGTACTGGTCTCGCGTGGCCGATGAGGCGATTGCGCAGTGGGAGGCGGAGGGGCGGCCAGCGGGCGCCGCGCATGAGGAGCTGCTTGCTCGCTATGGGATCACACCGGGCCAGGAGTGAGCTGGACCGTCCGCTACGCGCGGGAGGCCGAGCGGGACATCGACGCGCTCGATCCGCAGGTTCGCCAGCGCATCCTGTTGGCCATAGGGAACCTGGCGCGCGACCCGCGGTCAGCGCCGAACGTGAAGGCCATGAAAGGCGCCAACGGCTACAGACTGCGCGTCGGCGACTGGCGGGTCATCTACACCCTGCACGATGATGTACTGGTGGTGCTGATAGTACGCGTCGCGCACCGGCGGGAAGCATATCGCTAACCAGCCAGGGCGCGCGGCAAAGCCCGCCGCATGCGTCCTTCGCTCAGACCGCCTCTTTCAGCTCCTTGGCGACGCGGAACGCGACCTTCTTGCTGGCCTTGATCTTGATCGCCTCCCCGGTGGCCGGGTTGCGGCCCATGCGGGCGGCACGCTTCCTGACCTGAAGCACGCCCAGACCGGTGAGCCGGATCTTGTCGCCCTTCTTCAGGTGCCGCTGGACCAGGCCCACCATGTCGCTGAGCATGGCGTCGCACTGCTTTTTCGGCATGTCGTGGCTCTCGGAGAGCGACGCCGACAGGTGTTTGAGGGTGACGGTAGCCTGCGCGGCCGATTTGGCCGGCGCTGCCGCCTTCGGGGACTTTGCCGCGGACTTGGCTGCCGCGGGGGCCTTCTTTGCTGCCATGGGTGACCGACTCGCTGCTGCAGGTTCAGTTGCATTGTGACGGAATCACGGTTTGTCCGTCAGGACAAGCATTTCTTGCATCCCGGCCCCGGAAACCGGGGTCTTTCCAACGCCGCCGCCTGTGGCATGGTGGTCGCGCCATCCGTTTTCACTGGGACCCAAGCAAGGACAGAAAGGCAGAACGATGTACGATGTTCACTATTGGCCGACACCCAACGGCAAGAAGGTGACAATCCTGCTGGAGGAGCTGGGAGTGCCATACAAGGTCGTGCCGTGTAATATCGGCCGCGGCGACCAGTTCACGCCGGAATTCCTCAAGATGAATCCCAATCACCGCATGCCTGTACTGGTGGATCACCATCCGGCCGGCGGCGGCGAGCCGATCGCCATTTTCGAATCCGGTGCGATCATGCTGTATGTCGCCGAAAAGGAAGGGAAATTCTTCCCGCAGGCGTTGCGGCCGAAGTATCAGGTGATCCAGTGGCTGATCTGGCAGATGGCCAACCAGGGGCCGAAAAGCGGCGAGTGCGGGCATTTCCGCCGGCTCGGCGACACCAAGGGCGACCAGACCTACGCGGTGACCCGCTTCACCGATGAAGTGAACCGGCTGTTCGGGGTGCTGAACAATCGGCTGTACGAGAGCCGGTATCTGGCCGGCGACGAGTACACGATCGCCGACATGATCTCCTACCCGTGGACGGTGAACTGGCAGGCACAGGGCCAGGACATCGAGGAGTTTAAGCATTTCAAGCGCTGGTTCGAGGAACTGGGCGCCCGGCCGGGCGTGCAGCGCGGCATGGCGGCGGGCGCGGAGCTGTCGGAAGACCAGTCCAAGCTGCCGCAGGAGGAGCGCGACCGACGGGCGAAGATCCTCTACAACCAGCGCGCCCGGCCGGTGCCGGCGTAAGCGACTACCGTCATGCCGGGGCCTGGCCCCGGCATCCACGTCTTGCGGAGGAGCCCCCCATGCCAGACATCGAATGCTTCTTCGATTGCTCGAGCCCGTGGACCTATTTCGCCTTCCACAACCTGCTGCTGATGCAGCAGGAACTCGGGATCGACATCGCCTGGCGGCCGATCCTGGTCGGCGGCGTGTTCAACGCGGTCAATCCCAGCGTGCACAACTCGCGCGAGAAGCCGGTGCCGGCGAAGACCGCCTACAACAAGAAGGACCAGCAGGACTGGGCGCGCCACCTCGGCATTCCCATGCACTATCGTCCGGCCGTGTTCCCGGTGAACAGCGTCCGCGCCATGCGCGGCTGCATCCTGCTGGAGCCGGAGGGCAAGCTGGTGCCGTTCGCGCTGGCGACATTCGAGGCCTATTGGGGCGATGACAAGGACATCTCGCAGGTCCCGGTGCTGCGCGAGATCTGCGCCAAGGTGGGCGTCGACGCGGAAAAATTCCTCGCCGGCATCGAGCAGCAGCCGATCAAGGACAAGCTGCGCGCCATCACGCAGGAGCTGATCGACCGCGGCGGCTTCGGCTCGCCCACCATGTTCGTCGGCGGCGACGACATGTATTTCGGCAATGACCGCATGCCGCTGATCCGCGAGGTGGTGCTGCGACGCCGGCGCGCATGAGCGTTGCGCCGGAGGCGCACGCGATGCGGGTGCTGGTCGCGGTCGAGGACCGCGGCGACGCCGGCACCGTCGCCCGTGTGAAGGTCAACAACCCGGAGCGGCGCAACGCCCTCGGCAACACCGGCAAGCGCGAACTGGCCGAAGCGATCGAGGCGCTGTCTGAACGGGCAAGCCTGCGCGCCGTCGTCCTGACCGGAGAAGGCGATCGGTCATTCATCTCGGGTGCCGACATCGCCGAGATGGCGACCTTTGAGCGTGGCCACGCGACCGAGGGGCCAAGCCTGACGCATCGCGTCTGCGAGGTGATCCGCTCGGTGCCGGTGCCGGTTATCGCGCGCGTCAACCGCTGGTGTCTCGGCGCGGGGCTGGAGATCGCCGCGTCGTGCGACATGCGCGTCGCTGTCGATAGCGCGCGATTCGGCATGCCCGAGGTGTTGTTCGGCATCCCGTCCGGCATGGAGGCGTGCCTGCTTCCGCAGCTCATCGGCTGGGGCAAGACGCGAGAGCTGATGTTCACCGGCCGCCACATCGACGCGCGCGAGGCGGCAGAGTGCCGGCTGGTCGAACGCGTGGTAGCGGCGGATCGGCTCGATGCGGCGGTGGAGGAGTGGGTGGCGGCGATCGTCGCGGCCGGGCCGTCAGCGATCCGTGCTCAGAAGGAACTGATCCGCGACTGGGAACGGATGTCGATCGCGGACGCGGTGCAGCAGGGCATCCGCGCGGTGGCCGCGGCGCATGGTTCGGACGAGGCGCGGCGGCTGATGGGGGCGTTTGTGGAGCGAAGACGGGAGGCGAATTAGCAATCAATGCAGCCCGGGAGTTCAGCGCCCCCTTTCCCGCGAAGCGGGGGAGGGTTGGGGAGGGGCTCTATCTACGGCACGCTGTTCTCCCCCAGATCCCACCAAATCCCGGCAAACGCCGCGATGCCCTCGCGCGCCGGGGCGATCAGGAAGTGCTCGTCCGGGCCGTGCTGCTTGCAGCCGTTGTAGCTGTGCGGCACCCAGATCAGCGCCACGCCGAGGTGATCGACGAACACGTCGCCCGGCAGACCGCCTGATGAATTCGGGATTACCTGCACATGCCGCCCCAGCGTCCGCTCCATGGAAGCCACCGTCCACCGCACCCAGGGGTGCGCGGGGTCGGTGCGGCTCGCCGGCATGCGGATACCGGGGTTCTCGATGCGCACGCCGGCGAAGCCTTCGGCATCGAGATGCTTGCGCAGGGCTGGTGCGAACGTCGCCGGATCGGTATCCACCGTGTAGCGGATCTGGCAATGCGCGCGGGCGTTCGGTGCCACCGCGTTGACCGGATTCTCCGGCCGGCCAGACACCATCGCCAGCACGATGAAGCTGTTCCAGCCGTAGATCTTCTCCGCCGCGGTCAGCCCCGGCTCGCCCCAGCCCGGGTCGATCGATGCTGCCTCGCCGCCGCCACCCACTTCGCAACCCGTCAGCACCGACCGCACGCTGGCCGGCAGCCCGTTGCGCGGCAGCCAGTCGCGCACCAGGATCTTGCCGTTGCGGTCGATGATCGTGCCAAGCGCGTGGGTCAGGACCACGGCGGGATCGGTGGTCAGCCCGCCCCAGTGACCGGAATGCACGCCGCCCGGACGCAGATCGACCACCAGGTCGAAGTGGTAGGTGCCGCGCGTGCCGGTGGCGATGGTGGGGACGTCGGGCATCACCCGCGGGCCGTCGCTGCCGATCAGCACATCGGCAGCAAGCGCATCCTTGTGCGCGGCAACGAAGTCGCGCAGGCCGATGGAGCCGCGTTCCTCGCAGGTCTCCAGCACCAGCTTGAGGTTGAAGCCGAGCTTGCCGTTGCGTTCGGCGAGCACCGCCTCGAGTGCGGAAAAGTTCAGCGCGTGCTGGCCTTTGTTGTCGGCACTGCCGCGGCCGTACCAGCGATCGCCTTCCTCGGTGAGCCGCCAGGGATCGAGGCCGGCACGCCACTGATCCTCCAGCCCGCGCACCGTGTCGCCGTGGCCGTAGGTCAGGATGGTCGGCCGCGCCGGGTCCTCCAGCCGCTCGGCGGTCAGGATGGGACCGAAGCCGGGTTGCGGATTGGCATGGATGGTCACGGTAAAGCCCATCCGCTCCAGCCAAGGGCGGATCGCCGCGTCCAGGTAGTGCTGCACATCGGCCTCGTGGCCGGGGTCCTGTGACGTGCTGGGGATCGCCACCAGGTCCGCGAGCCGGTCACGGAATCCGTTGCTGTCGAAGAACTGCGTCGCCCTTGTTATAGCGCCGTCACGCGAACCCATTCTTTTGCCTTCCCAGGTGAGTGGCCCAGACGCGCTGCGATAGGCGCAAATCTGCCGACAAGCCGGGACCATGACCAGGGGCCCATCATCGCGTGGCGCCGCAAGACAGGAAAGGTTTAAACGCAGATGAAGGCAGATGCACGCCGAACACGCGGATGGTTCGGCGCGGGCCGGTCGCCTTGAGATAATTGGTGCATTGCATTCGATGTGCGTCCTCCAGTGTTTTGGCGGTCTTCAGCTCGACCAGAAGCACGTCCTCGACCACCAGGTTTGCAAAGTACTCGCCGACCACCGCACCTTTGTATTCCACGGTGACACCACGCTGCTGCGCAACCGTGAGGCCTGCGGCGCGCAGTTCAAGCACCAATGCATTCTCATAGACCTTTTCCAGGAAGCCGATCGCTATCTGCGTGTTCGGCGTGCATCTGCTTACATCTGCGTTTAAAACTTCCTTTCTTGACGCTGCCGAGGGGTGGTTACAGAAGTGTTGACGGTACTGCTTGTCGAGCGCGCGACGGCATTTTGCCGCTAAGCCATGCTCTGCTCCTACCCGCGCTCTTCGACGTATTCCGGCACGGTGAAATACACCCAGATCAGGTTCGCCAGCAGTAGCGCTGAGGTGATCAGGAACACCCACCTCAAGCCGAACGAGGCGGCGATCGCGCCACCGGTCAGCGGACCCAGCGAATTGCCGAGGAATGTTGCCGAGGATGTCATGCCGTACACCGTGCCGCGCTCACCGCGCGACACCATGCGGCCGATCAGTGCGTTCGCCGTCGGCACGATGGCGCCAACAAACAGGCCGACGCCAAAGCGCTCGACCGCGAACATCCAGTAGCTGGTGGCGAATGCCTGCGGTAGGCTGGTCAGCGTGGCGCCCGCCAGGCAGATCAGCAGCACGCGGCGATAGCCGATTTCGTCGCTGTGCTTGCTCAGGATCGGCACCGCGATCATGCCGGCCAGGCCGGTGACGGAGAACGCCAGGCCGCCCAGCGTCGCCAGGTCCGGCCGCATGCCGACCAGTTCCTGCACGAACACCGTGACCAGCGGCTGCACCGCGCGCGTGCTGAATTGCGCCATGAACAGTACGAAGAACAGCGGCAGCACGCCGGCCGCGCCGATCATCAAGGCGACGCTACGCAGTCCGGAGCGCCGGCGATGCGCGCCGTCGGGCCGCGCGAAGCGTTCCTGCACGCCGCGCCACACCAGGAATACCGAGGCGAAGGTGATCGCCGAGGTGCAGTAGAACGGAATGCGGTAGCTGCCGGTGAGGTCAGCGAGCACGCCGCCGATCACCGGGCCGAACAGCGAGCCGACCAACTGCCCGGTGCTGAGCCAACCCAGTGCGTAGCCCAGCCGCTGCTCGGGCACCTGGCTCGCCACCAGCGCCATCGCGGTGGAGGAGAACCCGGCGAACACGCCCATCAGCGCGCGGGCAGCGAAGAACTGCCAGACGTTCAGCGACATGCCCATGAACGCGGTGAACACCGCAATCGCGCAGCTCGAACGGATCAGCATCGGCTTGCGCCCGTAGGTGTCGGCCAGCCGCCCCCATAGCGGCGAGGCGAAGGCGGCGACGAACGACGTGGAGCCGTTCAGGATGCCGGACCACAGGGCAATGCCGGCGTCGGTGGTGACGCCAAGTTGCGGCAGGAACAGCGGCATGATCGGGCTGAGCAAGCTGAACGACATGGTCATGATGAACTGGATGCCCACCATGGCCCACAGCGTCACCTGCCATCGGGAGAATTGGGTCGGTTCGTGCGGGTGTGCTGCCCGCACCGGGTCGTTCAAATGTCATAGCGAGCGAAGCGAAGCAATCCCCATCGCGTTGGGGATTGCTTCGTCGCTTCGCTCCTCGCAATGACAGGGGGAGCGTGAACCTCAGGCACCGGCGCCGAGCCGTGCCGCCATCTGGCTCTTGAACTGCTCGATCGGCATGAAGCCCGGATCCTGGCGGCACGCCGCCTCCGTCTCGCGCAGGATCTGCTCGTCCGACTTGGCGAGGTCGAGCGGCTTGCCGTGTGGTTGCGGCACGTGGAACGGGGTGTCGAGATACGCTTCTACCGTATTGCCTTCCGGGTCCTTGAAGTAGATCGACCAGGCGTTGCCGTGGCTGACCGGGCGCATCTCGGTAGCGCCCAGCGCCAGCGCGCGTTGGTGCACCTCGCGCAGATCGGCGAGTGAATCGACCATGAAGGAGATCTGCTGGATCGGGTTGAAGCCCGACGTGTCAGGCCGGCCGGTGACCAGCACCACCTGATGATGGTTCTGCGGGTTGCCGCTCATGAAGGTGAGGTGCATGCCGGCGCGCCCCTCGCCCTGGTCGGTGACCATCAGGCCGAGGACCTCGGTGTAGAAGCGTTCCATCCGGTCCCGCTCGTGCACGTAGATGCCCATATGGGCCAGCCGCGCGTGAATGTTTGCCATGTTCGGGTCCTCCTCACGGGAGCGTCCTCCACCGTGGCGGTTTCCGCAAGGCGTGGGTCGGTGGCAACGGTGGCAGGGCGGGAGCGCCGTCGGCTCTGATGGCGCCGGCGGCACATGTCCGGCTCGGCGGGGCGCTCAGGCTCGACGCTGGTCGAACTGATCCTGGCCAGCCATCCAAGTCCGCGGCGCAGCCCGATGTTGCCGCTGTTGCAGGCGCTGGGCATGAGCGGACCACACGGCGGGACTGACCTCGGCACGCCCCCAGCTTGACCCGGTCCGCGCAAGCGGGGTTCTCACTTCGTATTGTTTTTGCGACAAAGCCCAATTTCGCGAGCGCCAGGGTCTGGTCTCGCCGATTGACACAATTCTTTGTCGGAGAATTTTACACTTTGCTTCTCGGGCCGAGGCCCTGGTCCGTCAACGCTTTGAAATAGCACGATTTTTTCTCCTGGCACGCGGTTTGCTAGGAATTGGCCCTGCGTTAATCGTAAGGTGGGGAGCCCAAATGCGCACGAACTTGAACAGAGCTGCACTGATTGCTTCTACCGCCCTGAGCCTGTCGCTCATGACCTACTCGGCTCGAGCGGACGTACTGCCGGTTACGAACCTCGGGTTCTCGGGCAACGCGTTAACCCAGGCGAAGGACTATTTCAACACCGTAATGCCGACTGGCTGGTCAGTTGGTACGGCTGGTGCGAACGGTTCCCTTACCTACGTCGGTCAGCAAGGCTCCGAAGGCTTTGCTGGCGGCCCTGGCAATATTTACCCTGTCTATGATACCAACCCCGGGTTCTCGGTTACCGTTCCGGCCGGCACCAACTTCTTTCAGGCGGACGGCAATCCGACATTCGAGAACACGATCTTTCAGACCGTTTCGGGACTGACGGCCGGCACGACGTACACCCTCCAGTTCCAGCAGGCAGCCGGTCAACAAAAAGGATTCAGCGGCGCCACCACCGAGCAGTGGTTGGTGTATCTTGGCGTGGGCGGCATCGGTGTCAGCTGCGCGGGCGGTGCCTGCACCGTTACCGGCACCGCCAATAATCAATTCGAAGCTTCGCCATTGATGAGCGACATGTCCATGGCGAACGTTGATTGGAACAGTGTGAACTTGAGCTTCACGCCAACTAGCGCGGATTTGGGGGGCAACGCTACCGGGAGCGCGGTACTGACATTCCTGGCCTGGGGTGACAGCGGTAACACCTTCAATCTTCCGCCGACGGTGTTCCTCGAAGGCGTGAACACAACGCCGGTGGTGCCGGAGCCGGCAAGCATGGCGCTGCTCGGTGTTGGTCTTGTTGGTCTGGGCGCGGTAGTGCGGCGTCGGCGCGCCAAGCATAAGGCCACGAACTGATCGCCCTATCGGTTGACGCGCCTGGACGGGACACTAATCTCGCCCCGGCGCGAAAACCGGCTGGCCTGCACGCCGGCCTGTCAGGATAGTGTCGGTGCCGTCGTTCATGGATCAGCAGCATCTCTACGCGTTGCTGCTCAGCTTGGTCAGACTATGGCTGTGGCTCCTGATTCTTGCTGCGGTCTTCCTGCCGTTGGAGCGTCTGTTCGCGATCCAACCGCGGAAATTCTTCTGCAAAAGCCTCGCCAGCGATCTCGGCTTCTATGTCCTCAACGGGTTACTGCCCAATCTGCTGCTTGCGGTTCCGCTGACCCTCGTCGCCTATGTGGCGTACCACTTTGTCCCGTGGCGCCTGCATGCCGCAATTGCCGCCTGGCCGCTGTGGTTGCGCGGCGTGGCCGCATTTGTGGTCGGCGATCTCGGCTTCTACTGGGGCCACCGTTGGGCGCATGAAATCCCCTTCCTGTGGCGCTTCCACGCGATCCACCACAACCCCAAGCAAGTCTATTTCCTGATCAGCGCACGCGCTCATCCCGTCGACTTCGTGTTCATCCGCTTGTGCGGCATGATCCCGGTCTACATCCTTGGGCTCGGCGCCCCACAGAGCGTACAAGGCACCATGGTCGCCACGATGATCATGTTGGTTATCACGGTGTGGGGCTTCTTCATCCACGCCAACATTCGTTGGCGACTGGGACCGCTGGAATGGCTGATCTCCACACCGGCCTTCCACCACTGGCACCACACCCTGGCGGAGCCGCGGGATCGCAATTACGCGTCGATGCTACCGTGGATGGATCGGCTCTTCGGGACCCATTACCTGCCACGCAGGCGTTGGCCGTCAGCCTACGGAATTCCGGCGAAGCTGCCCGATTCGCTGGCCGGGCAACTGATGTATCCGTTCCACCCGCCGTCGCCACCGGTCGATTCGCCGGAGCCTGTGGCGGCGAACCCGCGATAGCCAGCGCGACCGCCCAACTGCTACCTAGGCTGTTGAAGGCAGAGCGCGGAGCTGGGATCCCAACCGATGCGCGTGATTCTGGGCCCCCTGAGGCAGCAGACACATGAACCGAAAACAACGTAGAGCAGAAGCCAAAACGGGCGGGTCGGCGATGCAAGCCGTGCCATCCGTGACGCGACCTTTATTCATGGCTGGCCTTCGTCATCATCAAGCCGGGCGTCTTGACGAGGCCGAGCGGTTGTTCCGGCAGGTTCTGGCGATCAGTCCCCGCCAGACCGAAAGCCTGCAGATGCTCGGGACGATTGCCTACCAGACCGGACGTCATGATTTGGCTTTCGACCTGATCCGCAAGGCGGTCGTGAGCAACCCCGGGGATGCCTCAGCCCACTCCAATCTCGGCAACCTGCTGCTGCAACAGGGCCGGCTGGACGAGGCAATCGCGTCCTATCGCCGAGCACTTGATCGCAAGCCTGACTTACCGGAGGCACTGAACAACCTGGGCAACGCGCTCAAGGCACGGAAGCGGTTTGATGAAGCGGTCGCCAGCTACCGCAGGGCGCTCGCGCTCAAACCGGACGATCCGGACGTGCACTACAACCTGGGGATGGCGCTGCTGGCGCGTGGCGATATGCCGGCCGGATGGGAGGAGCATGAATGGCGCTGGAAGACGCCGCAACTCAGCCCCGCCCATCGCGGCTTCGTGCAGCCGCAATGGCGCGGTGAGGCGGGGGAAGGGCGGACTCTGCTGGTTCATGCCGAGCAGGGGTTTGGCGACACCCTGCAATTCTGCCGTTATGCGCCGCTGGCAGCGGCCCGGGGGCTGCGGGTGGTCCTCGATGTGCCCAGACCACTGGTCCGGCTGCTCCGCAGCCTGTCGGGGGCCGATCAGATCGTGGCGAATGGCGAGGCACTGCCGCCATTCGACCTGCACTGCCCGATGCTCAGTCTGCCATTGGCGCTCGGGACCACGATCACGACCATTCCCGGCGACGCACCGTATCTGCACGCTGAGGCGACGCAGGTGGCGGCCTGGCGCACGCGCCTCGGCGCACTGAACAACCATGGACCTCGGATCGGACTGGCATGGGCGGGCAATCCGCGCGCGCATTTGCTCGCCGCGGCGGCGGCCGGGCGGCGGCGCTCGATGAACCCGGAACTGCTGGCACCCTTATTCGGGGTGCCCGAACGACACTTCTTCAGCCTGCAAAAAGACGGACCCGCGGCACCGCCGGGCTTCCCGCTGACCGACTTCATGGGTGAAATGGAAGACTTTGCCGACACGGCGGCGTTGATCGCCAACCTCGACCTGGTCATCTCGGTCGACACCGCGGTTGCCCACCTGGCGGCGGCATCGGGAAAGCCGGTGTGGCTGCTGGACCGCTTCGATACGTGTTGGCGCTGGCTCGACGGGCGGCGCGACAGCCCGTGGTATCCGGGGTTGCGCCTCTACCGTCAGCCGCAGCCCGGCGATTGGGACTCCGTTCTGGCCGAGGTCGCTCGCGACCTGCGCGACCTCACCGCTGCCTGCTAGTCCACACCCAGCGCCTGCAACAGCGACAGCAGCAGGTCGCGCGGCGGACGCGCGCGTCCGACCGAACTGCGGTAGATCGGCTGGCGGACCTGCGCGTGGCTGATCGTCCGGATCGGGCGGTCCGTCTTGTGGAACTCCAGACACGAATCGTCCCATTCAAGCCCGCAATGGGCAACGATGCGGCGCGTCTGGCCCTCGAGATCGTCGACTACCGCTTCATGCAAGGACCTTCTATTCTCTCGCGGTAGGCGTGTCCCCACCAGAATTGCACAAGCGCAGGAATCGCGCGCTTCGCCTCGAACCCATCGATGTCCCGGGGCTTCGCGCCTGCCTGATTCGGGCATTAGGCGGGCCGGCCTTCGTCCACCCCCAGCGCTTCCAGAAGTGGCCTGAGCAGGCCCGCATCCGGCCGCCAGCGGCCAACCGAACTGCGGTAGATAGGCTGCCGCACCTGCGTCATGCTCGCTGTGTGCACCGGCCGAGACGTTTTGTAGAACTCCAGGCAGGCCGGATCCCACTCCAGGCCGCAATGTGCCACGAGTCGGCGCGCCTGCGACTCAAAGTCCTCCACCAGCGCCTCGTACTCCACCTCCAGCAGGACGTCCGCCGGCAAAACAGCTCGCCAATGCGCCATCAGGCGCTGATACGCCCGATGATGACGGCCCAGCTCCGCGAGATCGTAGCTAAACGGTTGCTCTCCCGTGAACAGCTTGGAAAAGCACGAAAGGCACGTATCCACCGGGTCACGCTGAACATGAATGATCCGCGCATTCGGCAGTATCAGGCGAATTAGCCCGACGAAAAGGAAATTGCCGGGCATCTTATCGGTGATGCGCGCGGCGCCACGGGCGAGAGTGCGTAGCGCGGCAACATACTCCGCTCCGATCTGGCGGAGCTGCCCGCCGCTCATGGTCCAGGCGGCTTCCGGATAGGCCGCGGCACCGAGCCGTTCAGCGCTCATGCGCCCGATCGCTTGCAATAACTCAGTCCGCTCGCCGGCGCCGAATACCGCGTTGTGGCTGGCCAAAGTTTGTTCCACCAGCGTGGTGCCGGAGCGTGGCATGCCGACGATGAACACCGGGACCACCGACGGATCGCCCAGGCCCTTGCGCGACGCCATGAACTCGGCGGTGAAAACGCGAGCGATGCGATCCATCGCACCCAGGGTGACCGCCTCTTCGTACCCGATCCGGGCACGCTTGATGGCATTGCCCTGCAGGAGATGGTCGAAGCCCCGGCCCCGCTCGCCGACGTCGTCGTACGCCTTGGCGAGGGCGAAATGCAAAAGGCATTGCTCCCCCGGGGGGAGTGACCCAGCGTGTTGGAACGCCGCTTCCAGGGCGTCGATGGTGCCGTCGTCACGCCGGACCTTGGCCAGGAGCGCCAGGTGGTAGAGGGATTCCGGCCGATCGGGCACGAGCTTGACGGCGCGCCTGAATTGCTCCCGGGCTTCGTCCATCGACCCAATTTCCGCCAGGATGGATCCGAGCAGAGTGGCGGCCGGAGCGAAATTTGGCCGCTGCGCGACCACCCGGCGCGCCATCTCGAGCGCCTCGGCATGCCGGTCGGTATTCTTCAAGGCGTTCGCCATGCCCGCCATCGCATTGACCTGCTCAGGGTTGCGCGCCAGCACGCTGCGGTATTCCTCGATAGCTTCGGCGTAACGCTGCTTGCGATCGAGCAGGATACCAATCCCGTTGTGCGCGTCAGCACAGTCGGGGTCGGTCGCGAGCGCCGCGTGAAACGCCGCCATCGCCTCATCATCCCGATCGAGCTGCGCCAGCGCGGTTCCGAGGGCCACACGTGCCTCGATGTAATCGGGATCGACATCGAGCGCTTGGCGGAAGCAGCTTATGGCTTCCTCCAGCGTATCGCCTCGTGCGAGCAGCTTGCCCAGCCCGAAACTCGCCTCGGCAAAGTCCGGATCGGCGGCCAGAGCGGCGCGATATTTCGCAACCGCTGCGTCGACGCGGCCAAGCTGTGCCAACAGCGTGGCCAGTCCGTAGTTCGCTTCCGGGTGACCGGGCTCGGCTGCAAGTATCGTTTCGTAACAGGTAATCGCCGCCTCGGCGCGACCGGACGCCTGCAGACACGCGGCCAAACCAAAGCGGGCGTCCAGCATCCCAGGCCTGAGCGCAAGCGCGCCTTCGTACTGCGTGGCCGCCTCTTCGTGGCGGCCCAACGCCTGGAGTGCCGCGGCGAGATTGCCAAGCGCTTCCGCCGATCCAGGCGATACCGTTGCGGCCCGCCGCAGCAACGCTTCCGCCTCGTCGGCCTGGCCTTGACCGAGGCGAAGCGCCCCAAGGTGGATCAGTGCATCGAGGTGTGTCGGCTCTCCCGAGAGGATCAGTTGATAGGCGCGGGCGGCTTCATCCGCTCGGCCTTGGCGATGCAGCGCGAGTGCCTGCTGGAACTCCACCCGAGTGATCCCGCTTCCGTTCGCTGAGGACTCATGCAGTTCCGGCGGCCTCGCCCCCGTCCTCGGTCGCGGGCAACAACTGCCGCAACTCGCCAAGCCATTGTTCGTAGCGTTTCCAGCGCTCGACCGAGGTCCGGTAGATGGGCTGGCGCACCTGCCACGAACTCGGCGTGAGGATGCGCCGCTGGTTGCGGTGGGCTGCGAGGCAGGCGTCGTCCCATTCAAGTCCACAGGTCGCGATCAGTTGTCGCGTCAAAGGCTCCGGGTCGGCAACCAGTTTTTCATAATCGATCTCGATGAACCGATCCGGCGGCAGGACTTCGCGCCAGTGGGCCATCAGCCGCTGGTACTGGCGGTAGTAAAATACCAGATTGCCACGATCGCCCGCGAAATCGAAGGTTGCCTCGGATATCGTGCTGAAGATGGACAGACAGGTATCGATCGGATGCCGGCGGCAGTGAACGATGGTCGCACGGGGGAAGACCTGGCGAATGATGCCAAGCAATTCGAAGTTGAATGGCATCTTGTCGGTTACCCGTGTCGCATCGGGCGAGATGGCACGCAGTACCGCCAGGTAGTCGCCCGCCAGTCGGCACACAACTTCTGGCTTGGTGGACGCGCCAAATATGCCGACGCCGGCACTGTGCTTTTCGCCCCAGAAGCGCAGCTCTCCGCCTGGCGCGACCCGCGGATGGCTCGATAGGATCTGCTCCACCAGCGTGGTCCCGGAGCGGGGCATACCGACGATCAGGATAGGCGTCTCATCCTCGAGGTCCGGACAGCGGTCGAGGTAACCCGGCGGCGTGGCGCTGATCATCGAATCGGTCTCACGGGCCAGCATCACCCGATCGAGAGACGCGGTAACACTGCGAATCCGGTTGGCGGCGTCAAAATGCCGTATCGCCTCGGCGTAGTTTCCCGTGTCGTCGTAGGCCTTGCCGAGCGCGGAGTGAATCGCCCTGCGCTGCGATACAGTCAGATCTGGCCGATCGAGGCAGGCGCGGATCCGCTCGATCAGTGCCTGATCTGCGGCTGTGAACTTCGTGTTACTGGCAAAACTGTGCCACGCCGCGATCAACTGGGGATCGAGCGAAATGCCGTGTTCGATGCAGGCGGCGGCCTCCTCGGATTGGCCGACCTGTGCCAAGAGCTCGCCGAGGACCAGATGGGCCATGCCGCAGCCTGGCTCGTCGGCGATAACCCTGCGGAGCAGGGTTTGTGCCGCAACAGCGTCCCCCGCGGCATACCCAGCGTACGCCTCGCTGACCCGCGCTATTGTGGTGTTCGCGTTAATCGCGGCGGCGGCGCGGAACGCCGTCTCTGCGTCTGCCCAGCGGTGGCGCCCCAGGCAAAGCTGCCCAAAACGAAACTGCGCCTCCTGGCGCTGCGGCTCCAGCTTGACAGTCGCTTCGTAGGCGCCCAGGGCATCGGACCCACGGCCGAGCTGATCGAAGGCAATGGCCAGATAATGTTGTGCGCTGGCCAGGTCTGGTTTCAGGCGTACTGCGCTACCGAAGGCGCTTGCCGCTGCCTCTAGGAGGCCCACCTCCAGGCAAACGAGGCCCAAATTGTGTTGCACTTCTGCGACCGTGGGGTCAAGTTCGACCGACCGCCTGAACGCAGTAATTGCTTGAGTGTACTGGCCTTGCCGGGCCAGACGTATGCCTAGATCTGCCTGCTGGTGCGCTGCGCGGACACGCGACTTCGATGGCTTCGCGGGCGCTGATGGGCGCGGCCGCACAGAGCCCGCGCTGGGTGACCGGAATGGCGCTGGGGCCGCCTTCCTAACCGCTGCTGCCGCGGGACGCGCCTCTGAAACCAGGACTCGCTGCTGGGCCAGATATTGCTCGACGATCCGGCCCGCTTCCGTGAGGGGGCCGGGTGGCAACGCAGCGAACGCATCATCGGTTGCAATTGGCGTGGGCACGGTAGCTGGGTGCGTCATCGGTTAGCCTCCTGTCGACTTGTCACACGCCTTCGGTCGCGCGCCTATTTGGAATGGCCCGGCGGACTCGGCAACCAGGATCGATTCGTGACAGGTGATCGCCACCTCCCGGCGACCGAACGCCAGCAGACACGCGCCCAATCCAAATCGGGAATCCAGCATGTCGAGCTTGCGGGCAAGTGCGCGTTCGAAATGCGTGGCTGCGTCTTCGTTGCGGCCCGCCGCAACAACGCTTCGGCCTCATCGGCTCGACCCTGGCTGAGGCGAAGCGCCCCAAGGTGGATCAGGGCATCGAGATGTGTCGGCGCGGCCAGAAGCACCAGTTCGTAGGCGCGGGCGGCTTCATCCGCCCGGCCTTGGCGATGCAGCGCGAGTGCCTGCTGGAACTCCACCCGAGTGATCCCGCTTCCGTTCGTGCACGTCATAGACCGTGCGCCTCCAGGACGAAACCCGAACGTCACCGACGACGCCGACTTTCTCGATGCCGGCCGGTACGCCATGCTGGGCGCGAGCAAACTCGCGAGGGGAAACGGCAATGAAGGTCGGCTTCATCGGCGTCGGCAACATGGGAGGGCCCATGTGCCGCAACATCATCCGCAACACCAACCATGACGTGGTGGTGTTCGACCTCAATCCCGCCGCGATCGAGGCCTGCACCGAACTTGGCGCCACCGCCGGCACGTCGGTAGCACAGGTCGCGTCCACCTGCGACGTGGTGTTCACCTCGTTGCCGATGCCGCGCAACGTCGAGGAGGTCGCGCTGGGCGCCGGCGGCATCGCCGAAAGCGCCAGGCCGGGCACGGTCTATGTCGACCTGTCCACCAACTCGCCCGCCACCGCGCGGCGGGTGAACGAGGGCGTGCGCGCCAAGGGCATCCATTTGCTGGAGGCCCCGGTGTCCGGCGGGGTGCCGCGCGCGACCGACGGCACCATCGTCATCATGGTCGGCGGCGATGCCGCGGTATTCGACGCCCAGCTTCCGCTGCTGAAGTCGTTCAGCGGCGAGGTGGTGCATGTGGGCGAGATCGGCATGGGTTCGGTGGCCAAGCTGGTCAACAACATGCTCGCGTTCTGCAACGCCGCCGCGGCGGCCGAGGCGCTGATGATCGGCGCGATGGCCGGCATCGATCTGCGCAAGCTGCAGCAAGTGATCAGCAATGCCAGCGGGAACTCCTCGGCGTTTCGCAACATCGCGGAGAAGGCATTCAAGCGCGAGTTCCAGGCAAGCTTCGCGCTCGACCTGGCCCACAAGGACCTGCGGCTCGCGCTGGAGCTCGCCGACGAACTGGGCGTCCCGGGCATGATCGCGCCGCAGGTGATGAACCTGATGCGGATCGCGCGCGCCAGGGGAATGGGCGGCGACGACAGCAGTTCGGTGATCCGCGTCTATGAACAGGCGCTGGGGCGGGAAGTGTGCCCGTGAGCAATTCCGCAACACGAATCTGACCTCCCCGCCAGGTTAAACAATGCGCGATCGGGCCATCTCGGGACTTCAGAAACTTTCCGCACATCTGTATGCATAATATGCTGCACGTTCGGGGCTTGCGACGTCGAAGAGTGGAGGGGTGCAATGCAGACTTGTCCGAACAAGCGCATCCTGGTCGTCGAGGACGATCCGCTGGTGTCCGAGGTGGTGGTCGATGCGCTTGACGGCATCTATGACACCAGCCGCGCCGAGACCGCGGCGGCCGCCATGGAATGCCTGCGGGCCGGCGGAATCGACGCGATGCTGCTGGACTGCACGCTCCCCGGCGGGCTCGACCCGCATCTGGTGCCGATGGCCGACGATACCGGCGTGCCGGTCATCCTGATGTCGGGCCATCCCGACATGATGGATCGGGTGCCCGGGGTACCGCGTCCGTGCATCCTGAAGCCGTTCAGCCTGACCGCGCTGCTGACGACCATCGAAGACGTCATTGGAGCCGACGGGATTCGTCACCCACGGTAAGGCGCCGACCGCGCATGCAGCAGATGATGCAGCGCGGCGACCAGCGCCCGGGCAGGGAACGGCTTCGCCAGGAACTCCTCGCTGGCCGGTGGTCGCTGCATGCCGCTGACGAACAGCACCTTGAGATCCGGGTGCAGCCGCCGCGCCTGCGAGGCGAACGCGATGCCGTCGAGACGTGGCATGGCGATATCGGTGACGATCACCGATATGTCAGGATGCTGGCGCAGCATCTCCAGGCCCTCGGACACCGTCGGACGCCCGATAGACGTGATCGCACAGGTCCTCCAGTACTCCGGCCACTGATTCGCGGACCAACGAATCGTCGTCCACCACCATGGCGATTGGCTGAGTGGAGACGATCTGCTGCGTCGTGCCTGCGGCCATTTCGTGCACCATGCCCCTGCCAGACATCGCGAACCCGACATCCTGAACGGACGTTCAGGCCGCGCGGTGTTCGCGGCCAAGGAAAATGTCCGCGATGACGGGAGAGGACGATGCTGGCACAAAGTGACGGTCCTATGTCAGCACGGCGACGAAAGTGCTGCGGCAGGCTGCGCGGCATGCGTGCGAACCGGGCTTGGCCGCCCGGTCGCTGCGGATCGTGCCGGTCGTGGTTGGCGCAGCCGTCCGTCAAGGTTCGATCTTGGCCGGCATCACGTCTTCGCGCGCCGCCGCGGGCTGCCCGCGCGGTCGTACCGGCTAGGCCAGATCTCCTGGGGCGGCACGCGATCGCCTCCGCAAGGAGGCGCTCCAGCGCCGGCCAGGACTGCTTCAATGCCTTCCCCGCGGCCGTGGGGTGATACCCGTTGGTCACGGACAACCCGGCGAGACTGTGGCCACGCTTCTTCAGTGCGGCGAGCACATCGGCCGGATGCCAGTCCGCGGCGACGGGACATTGCCCTTGGGACAGTTCGTTGTATTCATGGCCATTCTCTCCAGAGAATCGTGCACCGGATAGTGTCGGTATGATCGCCTGAACGCACCGAAATGGTCAGTAATTTGTCCCAGGAGAGTCGGCATCATAAGTGGTGATCGACAAACGTCACGCCGGAGCGACCCCGAAAGGACCGATCCGACCAGTACCGCGATCACCGGGGAACGTGCCGCCTTCATTGCCCGGCTACAGGCGATTCTGCGCCACTGGCCGAGCGCGGATCGGCTGGCCAGGGCAACGGGCGTCTCGCCTTCCGCCTTTCGCAAATGGCTGCGTGGCGAGGCGGAACCGAGCCGCGAGCACCTCGTCGCGCTGGGGCAGGCTGCCGGCGTCAACGTCGGCTGGCTCGTCAGCGGCGAGGGGCCGGAACCACGGCTCCGGGCGACCGCTGGTCCGTCCCGCACCGTCGACGCCACTGAAAGCCGGTTCCGCAGCTTTGGGGTCTACGTGCTGGAGATCGCCAGCGAGCGCCTAGTGAAGCGGGTCCAGCCCAAGCTGGATGGCAGCCTCACGCTGATCGGCGACAACTCCGCCTACGAGACGGAGCACGTCGCCCCGGCCCAGGCCGCGGAATCCATGTCGTTGGCCGGGTACTCTGGATCTGTGGACCGGTCCGCCGCCTTGGCTGATCCACGCGGCGCTCGGGGGGCACCGAGTCACGGTGAGGTGACGGCGCCGCCAACCGCGCCGATGCCGCCGCCGATCAGGGCGCCCGTCGCCGGCTTGCCGCCGGTCAGTGCCGCCACGCCTGCGCCCGCCCCCGCGCCCATCAGGCCGCCGGTCACCGCCCGCGTGCCAGGGTCCGAGCCACAGGCGGTCAGCATCGTCAGCAGGCCGCCCAACGCCAGTCCGAATGCGATCTTGCGTGTCATCGACCATCCTCCGTAACGCGATATCCGAGCCGATGTCGGCGTGGGTGGAGGAAATCCGGTGGCCGGAATGCGGCGATCCCGGGGCGCCGGGTTCAAGCTCTTGTTAACTGCCGGTGGCGGGGCTAAGCCCACCGCCTCCCGTCCATCGCGCGCAGAGGCAACATGTGATGTTCTCCCGGCTGCTCGGCTTCATGTCAGCCGACATGGCGATCGATCTCGGCACCGCCAACACGCTGGTCTATGTCAAGGGCCGCGGCATCGTGCTGGCAGAGCCGTCGGTGGTGGCGATCGCCGACGTCCGTGGCCGGAAGCAGGTGGTGGCTGTCGGCGAAGAGGCCAAGCTGATGCTTGGCCGCACCCCCGGCTACATCACTGCCAGCCGGCCACTGCGCGACGGCGTCATCGCCGACTTCGAAGTCGCCGAGGAGATGATCAAGCACTTCATCCGCAAGGTGCACAACCGCCGCGGCTTCGCCTCGCCGCTGATCATCGTCTGCGTTCCCTCCGGCTCCACCGCGGTGGAACGCCGCGCCATCCAGGAGAGCGCCGAAAGCGCCGGCGCGCGCAAGGTGGCGCTGATCGAGGAACCGATGGCTGCCGCGATCGGCGCCGGCCTGCCGGTCACCGAACCGTCCGGCTCCATGGTGGTGGATATCGGCGGCGGCACCACCGAGGTGGCGGTGATCTCGCTGGGCGGCATCGTGTATTCGCGCAGCGTGCGGGTCGGCGGCGACAAGATGGACGAGGCGATCATCAGCTACATCCGCCGCAACCATAACCTGCTGATCGGTGAGTCCTCGGCCGAGCGGATCAAGATGGACATCGGTGCCGCCAGTCAGTCCGACGATGGCGACCAGGGTCCGTTGCGCGAGGTGCGCGGCCGCGACCTGATGAATGGCGTGCCGCGCGAGGTGGTGGTGAGCCAGCGCCAGATCGCCGAAAGCCTGGTCGAGCCGGTCAGCACGATCGTCGAGGCGGTGAAGGTGGCGCTGGAGAACACGCCGCCAGAGCTGGCCGCCGATATCGTCGACAAGGGCATTGTGCTGACCGGCGGCGGGGCGCTGCTGTATCGCCTCGATCAGGTGCTGCGCGATGCGACCGGGCTGGCGGTCGCGGTGGCGGAGAACCCGCTGCAATGTGTTGCGCTGGGCACAGGACGGGCGCTGGAAGAGCGCAAGCGGCTGTCGAATGTGCTGACGTCGATGTACTAGGGCGCGGCCGACGTTGGAGATCAGACGGACTTCTGACGGCGCATCAAGCCAAGACCCACCAGCCCGGCGCCGAACAGAGCCAGAGCGGCAGGCTCGGGGATGGTTGCGATGACCTGGTTGCCGGAGACGGAAACGTTCTGGAATGAAGGATCCGAGAAGGCTTCGGGGGCGACACTTGCGCCCTGGAAGCAAGTTCCGTTCGTTGTTGCATCGCAGTAATAGTGGGCGCCCAAAAAGAGAACCTGCTCGAACAGCAGGTAATCGCCGGCGGGACCACTGAAGTCGAAAAGGAGGTCCGTCGCGGTGGCGGTAACGTCATTGCCGACCACGGCCACCATACTATTGGCATCTGTAATGTTGAACGAAGCCCCGACACCGTTCAAATCGAGGTTCCACGCGGTGATGTTGATGGTCGCGAGAACCCCTGTTGTTCCATCGGTTTGAATCGTGCCGATGACGCCGCCGCCTCCGATCGTCTGATTGACGTTGTAGGTGATCGGGTTGGCACTGCAAATATCGCCTCCCAGCATTGTGGCCAACGCGAAGGTAATATGAAATCCGGTCCGCTTCATCGGTAGCTTCAGATTCATGGCGTGGGTCCTTGGCAGCGTTCGATCAAACGAGGTCCCATCAGAAGCGACCTCCTTGTCAGCGTCCGACAACCTTACTGCCAGGGCGACAAATCCCCTGACCCAGCCGCGTGAACGTGACGTTAAATGCGCGACGCACGCAATGGGCCTATGCAGGCGATGATTCCGGAAGTTCCGGCTTGCGCGGGAAAGTCGGACTGGCAGAATTGCCGATCGGCGAACCGCGACTGATCTGGTTTGCCGCCAGAGACCGGGGAGGAATGCAACGATGCGACTAGCCATCTGGTCGACGACCACGCCGCGGGAAAACTCGACGCATGCGGAAATGTTCCGCCGCCAGCTCGAAGAGGTCGAGCTGGCGGAACGCATCGGCATCGATCAGATCTGGTTCTTCGAGCACCATCTGAATCCGACCGGGCCGGTCCCGTCACCCAATCTGCTGATCGCCGCCGCCGCGCGGACCACCAGCCGCATCCGCTTCGCCAGCATGGTCAATATCCTGCCGTTCCGGCATCCGCTGCTGGTCGCCGAAGAGGCGGCGATGCTGGATAACCTGACAAATGGCCGCTTCGACATGGGTCTCGGCCGCGGCCTGCGCCCACCGGAATTCGAGGCGTTCGGGGTCGATCAGCAGCAATCGCGCGAGATGTTCCTGGAGTCGTTCGACCTCATCCGTCGCATCTGGGCTGACGAGAACTTCGAGCATCGCGGCAAGTACTGGACGGTGCGGAAGGATGCGCCGCTGGCGCCGCCGCTGGTGCAGCGTCCGCACCCGCCCTTCCTGGTCAGCGCGCAGAGCGAGGAGTCGCTGCGGTGGGCCGCGCGGCACGATATCCCGTTCGCGCAGATCGACTCGCTGGCCGAGCAGGCGAGGCGCGATGCGGCGCTGTATCGCGAGGTGCAGACGGCGCACGGGCACGCACCGGCGCCGCGGCTTTACCTGATGCGGGAGATCTACGTGGGCGAGAGCGATGCTAAGGCGCGGGCCGAGGCGGAGCCGTGGATGCTGCAACACTGGCAGCTGTGGAACCGCTATACGCAGTTCACACGCGGCGGAAAGCTGCCGGATAGCTACGATTTTTGGCGCCGACAGGCGCCGATGCTGCACGCCATGGGTTTTGAGGAGATCGTCGGGCAGGACATGGTGATCCTTGGTGGGCCGGAGACGGTGGCGAATGCCATTCTTCGGCTGGTGAGCCAGCTCGACCTGACGGGGCTGGCGATGATCTTCAAGCTGGGTGCGATGCCCTACGACATGGTGGAACGATCGATGACCGCGTTTGGCGAAGAGGTGATGCCGAGGATCCGGCACGTTCTCGACCGCAACGCGGGCGCAGCGGCGGTGCGCGCCGCATAGCGACGTCCGCCGCGCCTGACACATTCGCCTCGGGCCACCCCTGGCAGTTGGCTGCCGCCAGACGACAATGCCGACGGTCCCCAAATGTTATCGCTCTGATGTCACGCTCATAATCTCGGACGCAATCGTGCGCAGATGTTGGAGTAGGTCCTCAATCTGCTCCGCTCGCACATCGACCGAAAAATCACCATGGACCACTGCATTGCGCAGCTTCGCCATCTCCCGCAGGCGGTCGGCGACCTCGTTTTCGATATAGCCTTCTTCCGCCAGCGCCTGTATCGCCTGAATTGGCGAAAAGCCCCTGGCGCCCCTGGTCTCGCCGTTGCCGCTTGCCAGCCGGGCGAGAGCTTCCAAGGCCGCCCACGCGGTGACGAGCGCTGCGGCGGGGTGCCCGCCCTTCATCAAGGCTTCAATTTCCCCGAACGTGGCCTGAAGTTGCTCAGGGGTTGGCTTCGCGATGGGTGGTGTCCCATCCGTCGGCGGACTGAGGTAGATGGCGCGAAACTCCCAGCCTCTCTGGCTCGAAACTCTCCTGGCGATCGCCGCGAGCTGCTGCTCGGACGCTGGGCTGCCGCGAAGCTTCATCTCAATGACGATTCCGCCTTCCGGGCCCACAGCTATTGCGTCCGGTTGAAAGTCTCCAAGAAACTCGGGAACGACTTCGCGGGGCGGATTGATATAGAATTTCAGTCCACGTGCTTCGGATAGCTGCCGCAGGTTTCTCAGGGCATCGCTTTCCAAGAGCTGTGCTTCTGACATCATGGCACCCGTCTCCAGCCAAGGTCGTCGTCGATCCGGATATAAATGACAGGAGGGTCTGTTTCGAGCACCTGCTGGAGCGTAGGCGTCAGTGAGCGAAAAACAGACTCAACTCCAGGCTCAAACTTCTGCACGACGATCCGCTCCAGAAGCCGGTCGTCGGGGTAAACCACCGTGACCATCCCATCGACGATCAGCTTGACGATGTTGTCCAAGTCTCCATCCATCTCAGTCGGAGGAAAGTAGAAGATTGTCGCCGCCAAGGGCCGATGGTCGATGAAGAAGAAGTCTCGCAGCGTCTTCACATGCGTAGTGGCATGCTCGCCGACCTTTTGCTTCCACAACTCCTTTCCCTTCGCGTTGGACGACTGATGCGAGCGCGGCGTGTCCCTGATCACGAACTCGATCGGGAACGGCAGGCTGATGTCCGGCTCAAGTGGCACGTCGCTCAATGGCATGAAATCCCTGTTGGCCACTTGCTGATACCACAGACGCGCGCATATCGCTGGAACGAGCCTGCCGGCTAGAAGCCAGCGCACGCAACCACTGCCAAAGCGTTAATCCGCCGATTCCGGCACCAGCGTCTCCTGCGCCGCCGCGACGCCATCGCCCACATCCGCCTCGGTCAACATCCGCCACGCCCCGCCCGCCAGCACCTCCGCCGGACGGAACCGCGACTTGTATGCCATCTTGTGGCTCTCCGGCACCCAGTAGCCGAGATACACATACGGCAGCCCCAGCGACCGTGCGCGCTCGATCAGCCACAGGATCGCGTGTGTCCCCAGCGACCGCCGCTCCAGCGCCGGGGCAAAGAACGAATAAACCGCCGACAGTCCGTCCCCCAGCTTGTCGGTCAGGCACGCGCTCACCATCCGGTCGTCGGGATCGCGGAACTCGATGATGAACGTCTCGATCGGCGTGTCCTCGACCATGGCGCGATAGTCGTAAAAACTCATCGTCGCCATGTCGCCGTCGCCGTGGCGCGCCACCTGGTAGCGCTGGAACAACTGGAACTGTTCCGCGGTCGCCCGCGCGGGCACCTCGAACCCCTCCAGCAGCGCGTTGGCGCGCCAGATTTTTCGAAGTGTGCGGCCGGGCTGGAACGAGGCGACCGGAATGCGGATCGGGATGCACGCCTGGCAGGCGGGGCATACCGGCGCATAGGCGATGTTGTGGCTGCGGCGGAAGCCGGCGCGCGACAGCCGGTCGTGGAGCGCGTCGGCGTCGGGGCCGGTGATCTCGGTGACGACCTTGCGCTCGGTCCGACCCGCCAGATAAGGGCAGGGCAGGGGGGCCGTCGTGTAGAAGAACTGCGGCCGGCGCGGCGCTTTATAGCTCATGCGTAGGGTGATCCACCCTGCATGTTCCAGGAGCCGAGGCCGCCGGTCAACGCCCGCGCGCGCACCACGACCAGGCCGCTCGCCAGGTCGTGCAGCGTACGGTGGCGGAGGGTGAACAGCGCGAACAGCAGCAGCAGGCCGGTGGTGGCCAGGGTGACATAGAACAGCAGCGTGTAGATGAACGCCTGCACCGGTGTCGGCCGGCCGAGATCGTCGTTGCGGCGGACGACCAGCCCCAGCGCCTGCTGGCCCGGTGTGGCCGAGGCGGGAGCGGCCACGAACAGCAAATGGTAGCAGAACGGCACGAACGGCAGGCCGCCGAGCAGCGGCAGCCCGAGGCCCAGCGTCAGCACACCGAACAGCAGCAGCACAAACCACAGTGCGGCGAGGATCAGTCCGATCAGCAGTACGTCGAGCAGCCAGGCGAACACCCGGCGGGCAAGCACGCCTTCGGTCAGCCAATAATCGTCGATCGGGGCGGCGCGGTAGATCATGGGGTCAGCCGGATGGTTGCCGTGGTCGCGCCGGGCGTCGGGCCGAGCGTGATTGTGGCACCGTCGCGCCAGCGGGTGAGGAAGTCGCGCGCATGCCGGCTGAGCAGATTTCCGGACTGGCCGGGGGCGACGATGAACAGCGAGCGGTCAAGATCGGCCAAGTCATACACACCTCGATACTCCGCTCCATGCACCGATTGGAACTGTTTGTATGCCGGACCGCCGCGATCGATGGTGGTGTCGTCGCCGGGACTGGGGATCGACAACGTGGCGAGCCGCCCCAGGATGGGCAGTGGGCGCAGCATCGGGTGGGCGAACACCGCCGGATGCGCCTCGCCCCAGCGCCACTGCGCGGGATCCTTGCCAAAGCGGGCAGTGAGGTCGCCGGCCGCATCGGTCAGCGCCGCTAGCAGCATGGCAGTGCAGTCGCCGCCGCACCAATGCGCTCCGGCGGGTGACAGCACGTAGGCGACGAATTCTGGCAGGGGTCCGCCGTCGTTCACGGCAATGCCAGCCTGTTGCAGCACGCGGCCGTAGAAGTAATGCGTCCAGGCGTTGAAGATCAGCGGCTGCGGGGCGTCGATGGCCATGCTGCCGTCCCAGTCGCGCAACAGCGCCTGGGCGCGGCGGGCGGTATCCTCGGTCACCGGCACGGCCAGCAGCATCGGCAGGACCTGGTGGGCAAACGGCGAATGCACATCGACCTGCATGTGGGCGAAATCGGCCGCGGTGTGGCGATCCGATCGGCCGAGCAGCTCACGGATGCGGGCGGCGCGCCAGTCGCCGAACCAGTCGCGGCCGAGGAACACCGGGAAGTCGGGCGGTGCGATACGGTCGTTGGCGTTGACCAGCCGCCCGCTCGCCGGGGCGACGATGTGCGGCAACTGCTCGCCCGACGCCCAGCCGATCCAGTCATGCGAGCCGTCGCCCGGCACCGGCGCCGACCCGTCGCCGGAGCGGCGGATCGGCACGCGCCCGGTGACATAGAGCGCGATACGCTCGCGGTCGGCGACGAGCAGGGTCTGCACCGGCGCGGTGATCATCGCAGCGGCCGTGCCGGCTTCCTCCACGTCGCGCGCCTGGTTGAGCGCGAGCAGGCCTGTGGCCGCGGTATTGCCTGGCGCCAGGTTGGCCATCGACACCGCCAGGATCGGCCCGCCGCTGCCGCGCAGGTCGCTCACCACCGGGCCGTGGCGGGTCTCGCGCACCGTCAGGATATGGTCCGGTTCAGCGCGCACGGCGATCCGCTCCTCGCGCACGGTGAACGGGCGGGGGCCATCGGGGGTCTGGTACTCGCCGTCGCCAACCGGTGTCTCGATGAACACGTCCTGCACATCGGCGCCGGTGGTGGTGAAGCTCCAGGCAATGTGGCCGTTGTGGCCGAGCACCAGGAACGGCACGCCGGGCGCGGTGGCGCCGGCCAGCACGCCGTCTGGCGTCTCGATCCGCGCCAGATACCAGATTCCTGGAAAGCCGAACGCGAGGTGCGGATCGCCGGCGAGCAACGGCGCACCGGTGGCGGTGTGGCTTCCGTCCACCGCCCATTCGTTCGACGCCGAGTTGGGTAACGTGAAGGGGTCCGGGAACCGCGGCAGGATGGCGGCCAGCTCGCCGGCGGCGTGGCGCAGGGCGGGTGTCAGCGCCGCTTCAGGCCGGCCGTCGCCGCCTCCCGGCGGCCACAACTCGTCGATCATCTGCTGCGGCACGTGGCCGGCCAGCGACTGGCGCGACAGCTCGGTGCGCCAGTTGAGCGACAGCCACAGGCCCATGGTCTCGCCCCAGAGCAGGCTGTCCACCGGCTCCCACGGCTCGGGCCTGCCGAGGTACAGGAACTCGGGCGCACTGAACCGGCCGCGCTCGGCGATCCAGGCATTCACGCCGCGTGCGTACGCCTCCAGCATGGCGCGGGTCTCGGCGGGCAGGGCGGGGTAGTCCGCCACCGCGCGCCGCCGCAGCCCGAGCGTCCGCATGCTGCGGTCGAGCGCGAGCGTGGCGGGGCCGGCGATCTCCGACAATCGGCCCGAGGCAGCGCGACGCATCAGTTCCATCTGGAACAGCCGGTCGCGCGCGTGGACGAAGCCGATGGCGGCGGCGGCATCGGTGGCGCTGGTGGCGTGGATGCGCGGGATGCCATCGGCGTCGAAGCCGATATCGACCGGGCCAGCCAGACCTGGGATGCGTGCCTGCTGCGAGCGCGGCGGCAAGGTCAGCCACAGCACACCCGTGATGACCGCCGCCACCAGCAGCACGACGAAGCCGAGCCAGGACAGCAGGCGGCGGCTGCCACGGAGAATTGCGCGCATGGCGCCAAGGTGGCCAAACGCCGAACGGAAGGAAAGGCACACGTCGATGACGCCAATGTCAGGGCGAGCACAGGAAGGTCAGGGCTCCGCCCTGAACCTGCCAGGAGGCTTTGCCCCCTGGACCCCCAGCAAAGGCGGAGCCTTTGCAATCCATTCGTTTGGTTGGGGAGGGGATGGGGCCTACTCGGACCGCGCACGGTCCGAGTAGGCCCCATCCCCTCCCCAACCAATTGACGGGTTCCAAGGGCTGCGCCCTTGGCGGGGGTCCAGAGGGCAGAGCCCTCTGGTGGGGTTCGGGGCGAAGCCCCGGCCTTCTCCGTGGCACCGCGCGCTGGCAAGACGGCCGGCGTCGTGTTAGCGTTTTCGTTCCAAGCGCAGCCGGCGAAATCAGGGGACGTCCATGACCTCATCAAGCGGCGACAGTGACACTGTATCCCCTCTGGTGCGCGAACTGGAAAAGATTACCATCAGGTCCGACACGCGCGACGTCCTCGCTCACGCGGCGAAGAGCGCGCGCAAGCTGACGGACTATTTCATCTTCGATATCGATGCGCATATCACCGAGACCGCGTTCTGGTCCGACATCACCGACCGCATCGACAACGACTACCTGCGCCATGCGGCCAAGTCGTTCCGTGAGCGTGGCGGCTCGCCGCCGGGCCTGCTGAACGCGCAGCCCGGCATGCTGTACCAGGACATGTTCGGCCGGATTCCGCATCAGCAGCAGCAGGCGGAGGTGGTGTCCGGCGAGGGCACGCATCGCCAGGTCGAGCTGACCAGGCGCGCGATGGACAGCATGGGCATCGACTACACGGTGGCGTTCCCGACGCCGATGCTGCTGCTGGGCATGCATCCACAGGCCGAGGTGGAGGTGGCGCTCGGGCGTGCGTTCAACCGGTGGCTGGTCGAGGAACTGCTGCCGCGCGAGCCGCGCATCAAGGCGATGATGTATCTGCCGTTCAACGACCCCGAGTCCTGCGTCGAGGTGGTCGAGGAGTTCGCCGACGCACCGGGCGTGATCGGGTTCACCGTTGTCTCGACCCGCTATAAGCCGGTGCATCACAACAGCTACATGCGGCTCTATGCCGCACTGCAGGCGGCGGGCAAGCCGCTGGCGTTTCACTCCGGTTTCCACTGGGGCGACGAGTCGATGAAGCAGGTCAACCGCTTCATCTCGATGCATGCGATCTCGTTCTGCTACTTCAACATGATCCACATGACCAACTGGATCATCAACGGGATTCCGGAGCGGTTCCCCGGGCTCAAGGTGATTTGGGTGGAGAGCGGTCTGGCCTGGGTGCCGTTCATGATGCAGCGGCTCGATTCCGAATACATGATGCGGACGTCCGAGGCGCCGATGCTGCGCAAGCGGCCCAGCGAGTACATCCAGGACATGTACTTCACCAGCCAGCCGCTTGAGACCAGCAATCTCAAGCTGACCCAGGCGACGATGGAAGCGATCAAGGCGGACACGCAACTGCTGTTCGCGTCAGACTGGCCGCACTGGGATTTCGATCTGCCGACGACGATCACCAACCTGCCGTTCCTGTCGGAGCAGGCGAAACGCAACATCCTGGGGCTGAACGCGGCCCGCCTGTTCGGCTTCGAAGTGCCATCGCACAAGCTTGCCCAGGTGCCGGAGGCCGAACCGGCGCTCGCCAAGTGAGTGCGGACCACCACGCCAACGCGTTCTGCGACATGGTGACGGCAGCCTTGCAGCGCGGCGACCTCGATGCGATCCCGGATGAAGCGCTGCGCCGCGTGCTGACCGCGGCGGTCAAGGCCTATGCTGCGAAGGCGGAAGCAGCCGGGGGTGAATTCCCGCCGTTCGAGGACGATCAGGTGACCGCGACCGAGACCGCGGTGGCCGCCTGTGCGATGATCCGGGCCGCCGAACTGAATTTGTTCGATATCGCCATGTGGTTCGGGCGCCCAGTGAGCCGGCTGTGACTGGAGACAAATAATGCGTGAGATCATGGTCGGGGCCTGCAGCGAACTGGCCGATGGCGACTATCGCATCGTCGCTGTCGGCGAGCTCGAAGTCGGCATCTTCCGGCTCGGCGAACGGTTCGTCGCCTACGAGAACCGTTGCCCGCACCATGGCGGCCCGGTGTGCCAGGGCAAGCTGTTCAATGGCGTCGAGGAAATCATCATGCCGGACCAAACCAGCCGCGGCCTACGGTTCACCAAGGAGCGCCATGTGGTGTGCCCCTGGCACGGCTATGAATTCAATCTCGACACCGGGCGGCATCCCGGCGATCCGCGCGTACGCCTACGGCCGATCCCGGTGCGCGTGTCGGGCGACGGGATCTACATCGAAGCGCCGGATTGACGAGTCAGGTTCCGTCAGTCAGCCGGATAGAGTCGTAGCAGAGCCTTGGTCGCATCCCGCGCTCTCCGGTCGGCCTCGCTGGGCGAGGGCGCGCGCGCAATGCCCAACAGCAGGCGAGAGAACAGATCGTCCCAGAGCAGGGCCAGGAAGTGGCTGGCCATGACGTTGGGCTTGGCAATCCCCACCAGGCCGCGGCGTTGCGCATCCGCCAGCAGGATCGCAAGCGCCGCCCGGTTGCTACCGCGTCCGACACTGTCGAGCACCTCGGCAACGCCGGTGTCGCGACCGGCTTCGCTGATTGCCAGGCGGTACAGCGCCAACACACCGGGTTGGCTGGCCTCGCGCAGGACCGCCGCGCCGAAGCTACGCAGTGTCGCGGCCAATTGGTCGCGCGTGAGGGCGCCCGACTGACGCAACGGCGCCTGCATCCGTGCCGCGCGCGCGCTGACCAACGCGGCAACAATGCCTCGCTTGCTCCCGAACCTGGCGTAGAGGTCACGTTTGGACACTCGCGCGCGGCGGGCGATCTCTGCCGTGCTGGCGCCTCCGTAGCCAATTTCCATGAACACCGACCAGGCGGCATCCAGGATGCGACCACGCTGGTCCTCCTCTGCGGCGGTTTGCAAGGCGCTCGACTGAGACATGCCATATCCAACGAAAATGATTGCATTGGTACCGACAGGTACCATAAGGTCGCTACGCGGGTACCTATGGGTACCACAGTACAGAAGGTTGGAATGCAAGACAATGCTGAACCCGGGCGAGTCGCCGCCGCACCAGGACTGCGCAGCCTGCTGATCGATGTCGGTCTGCCGTGG
>Ga0209040_10000400_pt1 | contig 33008 bp, 25 predicted proteins | sample BogFormECP12_OM3_FD_188240 | JGI IMG/M metagenome (GOLD analysis project Ga0209040, IMG submission 188240) | Bog forest soil microbial communities from Calvert Island, British Columbia, Canada - ECP12_OM3 (SPAdes) (version 2) | ecosystem: Environmental > Aquatic > Freshwater > Wetlands > Bog ... | reverse complement strand
TACAACGGCTACGCCAAGTACCAGGTCCGCCTGACCGCACGCCAGCTGTGCAATGCTCACCTGATCAGGTCCGCGAAGGGCGTGGCCGAGGCCGAGCCTGGCCGCCAGGCCTGGGCAGCCGCGATGATCGAGGTACTGCGCGCCGGGCGCAAGAGCGTCAAGGAGGCGGTCGCCGCCGGGCGCAGCGCCCTGGCCGGCCAGGAGATCGAGCAGATCCGGGCGGCCTACCGGGAACAGGCCCAGGCCGGAATCACCGCGAACCTGGGACGGCGCACCAGCAAGGGCGATAAGCACCCCGCCTGGGTCCTGGCCCAGCGCTTCCACGACAAGACCGGCCTGATACTGCACCACCTGACCGACTTCACCGTGCCCTGGACCTCGAACCTCGCCGAACAGGCGCTACGCCACGTCAAAATCCACCTGAAGATCTCCGGCTGCTTCCGCTCCCTGGAAACGACCAGGGCCTACTGCCGCATCCACTCCTACCTGATCACCATCAGGCTCAACGCCGTCTCGCCCGTGCAAGCCATCCGCGACGCCCTCGCCGGACACCCCTGCGAGCGTTCACGACGGCCTGACCCCGTAGTTGGTTACAGAGGCGGACCATGTATCAAATGGCTATCGGCCAGCTCTTAAGAGTTAGGTGGTCGGGCATCTTCGCACACATTTGAGCCACCTGAGACCACCGCGACCTTCGACTAGAAGGGTCATCACTCCTAACACCAGCCAAAACTGCTTTCCTCGAATGACAGGTCGCCGCCATGACTCAGAACACATCGAGCTACACCAAGCCCGCCACAACCAGTCCGTTCCTCCTCACCCTACTGACGACCCCCGGATCTGCAGGCCTGCGGATCGAGAACAGCGAACTGCCAGCCGACATCCAAGTCGACGAGAAGACGAACCATGAGGTGGCAAGACGCCTTGGCGCGGGCGTCCAGGTCTATGACTGCGATCCGGCCAAAGGCACCTTCACGTTCCGCGAGCCTCAGGCCGACCTCTACGACCTTGCAACCGTCACCCAGCGAGGCATCCACTTCGTCGGCCCTGAGCCCGGAACCGCACAATGGGCGGACGCCGACGGGAGCAGGGTGGTCGCCAGAGTGGTTGCGAGGGTCGATGCCCCTCGACCGGCCGATCCCACCAAGGACGTCCAGTGGCTGCAGGCGGAGGCCATCCAGCATCCTGGAAACGGCGTATTCAGCGATGTGACCTTCATCCAGCGGGTGCTCACCCACGGCGGTCAAACGCCACCGTCGTGTGACAGCGACACGACAACGAGCCGTTATTACGCCGCACTTTACATCTTTTGGGCGGCAGGAGCGGCGCCGATTCAGCCGGCCCCAAACAGCTACCAACAGACCAACCTGATCTCCAATCGCAGTGACCAGGGCGCACAGGTGGTGGACCCCAATCTGCAAAACCCATGGGGCCTGGCGTTCGGCCCAACCAATCCACTATGGGTGGCGGACAACAACGCCGCCGTGGCAACCGTCTACACGGTGAACGTCGGCGGCACTAATGCAACCAACCGTAATCTGACTGTTGCCCTTCCGGGCGGTCGCGCGTCGACGGGTGACGGGCCGAGCCCGACGGGACAGGTGTTCAATCCCACCGCCGGCTTTGTGGTCAGCTCCACGGCCGGAACCGGCCCCGCGGCCTTCATTTTCTCCGCCGAGGCCGGGCAGATCAGTGCATGGAACTCGGCGGCCGATCCGGTCATGAATGGGATGTCGACGGCTCAGGTGGTGTTCAGCTCGCCGACCGCCGTCTACAAGGGCCTCACCATCGCCACCACGGATGAGGGCACGTTCCTCTATGCGTCCAACTTCCACGATGGCACCGTGGACGTGTTTGACAGCACCTTCCATCAGGTGCATCTCCGCGGGGACTTCCGCGACCCGTCCATGCCCGCCAACTACGCCCCGTTCGGGATCCAGGCGATCGATGGGCTCATCTATGTGACCTACGCCGAGCAGAACGCCCAGCAGCACGATGACGTGGCGGGCCACGGTCACGGGTTCATTAACATCTTCACCACCAACGGGCTGCTAGTGAAGCGGCTGATCTCACGCGGGAACCTCAACTCGCCATGGGCCCTTGCCCTGGCACCGGCGGGCTTCGGCCGGTTCTCAGGCAAGCTGCTTGTCGGCAATTTCGGCGACGGGCGGATCAACGCGTTCGACCAGCTCTCCGGCGAATTCGCTGGCCATCTCGATAACGAGGATGGCGAGCCCATCGCCATCGATGGCCTATGGGGGTTGCGCTTCGGCACTGAGACCACCGGCGGCACCACCACCCTGCTGTTCAGCGCGGGGATCAACGGCGAGAAGGACGGGCTCGTGGGCTCGATCAACTTCGTCCCGTAGCCCGGCCGGCGCGCAGCGATGTCTGCGGGCGCGTCACGGAATCTGGGAGCCAGGACTCGCCGTGGGGGGTGCGCACATGGCCGTATTCTCGGGAAGGCCGCACCGAGAGGTGCATCTGCCCGGATCGAGTTCCTCGGTACACCTGCTGGGCGGCCCGTTCATCGCGGTCGACGGTGAGCGTCTCGACGTTCCCGAGGGCGGGAAACGGGTGCTCGCCTTCGTCGCGCTCGCCGGCAGCGCTGTCGATCGGCACCGGGCGGCGGGGTCGCTCTGGCCCGATGTGAGCGACGATCGTGCCGCCGGCAATCTGCGATCAGCGCTGTGGCGACTGCGCTCAGTCGGCATCGACGTAGTGGACAGCGCGAACAGGACGCTCTCGCTGACGTCGGCGACTGTGGTGGATGTCGACCTGCTCAGCCAGTGGGCCGCCCAGGTGATCGACGAGTCGGTGCCGACCGAGAAGCTGTTGGACGTCCAGTGGCGCGGCGACGCCCTCGACCTGCTGCCCGGCTGGTACGACGACTGGGTGATCTTCGAGCGGGAGCGGCTGCTGCACGCGCTGGATATGCTCTCGTTGCGTCTGGTCCGGGAGGGCAGGTTCGGTGAGGCGGTGGAGGCGGCGCTGCTCGCCGTCGAAGCCGAGCCGCTGCGGGAGAGTGCCCAGCGCGCGCTGCTCGCCGCCCATCTCGCCGAGGGCAACCTGATCGAGGCGCGGCGGGCCTACGCCCGGTACGCCCGGCTGCTGGCGCGCGAGCTGGGCGTGCGGCCGGCGGTGGAGCTGACCCGGCTCGTCGCCTAGTACCCGGGCCAGTCAACCTGCGGCCAGACCCTGCAGGAATCGCGCGTGCGCCCAATCTCATGATCTCCTGGCTCGGCGCTCAGCGTCCGCTCTCGCCGAGTGCTCTGGCGTAGATCGGGCCAGTGGTCAGGTAGTAGTCAACAACGTCTTCGATCTGAAAGTTGCCCGCCTCCATCCTGCCGCCAAGTGGCTTCGGCTCTTTAATGGCGAGCGCTTCGCTGAGCTGGAGCTCGTCCCCCGTGACTCGTCTCCAAGCGTCGTACAGGCTCGTGTCGAAGAAGTCCGGCAGGCTGCGGGTGGGCAGCCAGTTGCCGATGAGGTTGCCGAAGACCATGTCGGGGTGAGTCCAGTACCGCACGTTCAGCGGGTCCAACATGGCGACCGGAGAGGTGATGCCCCGTTCGGAGGGCTCCTCGGCGACCAGCAGGGCGCCGTACGCGTTCCGGCCCACGATCATCCGCTCCCGCGCGGCTCCGGCAACGAATGACCAGGCCTCGAGGCATGGCAGGAAGACATCCAGGCCCTCACCGAAAAGATAGAGGAAACGGTCCATGAACCATCCAGAGCCGATCTCGCCATGGATGTCGCTCCACCACCGGGCATGGAAGGGCCTAGGAAAGAAGATGCCGTTGGGAGCCGGGGGGTCTGGCCGCCCGAATCCGGCCACGAAGGCTTCGCCGACCTCGGACATGGTTGCCTCCCACCAGTCGGGCTGATCAGGCCTTCTCTGCGGCGTTCAGCCGCAAGTTCAAGCGCCATATCGGCCAACTCATCGGAGGATAGTTCGCCGAGGTCACTTCGGAGTACACGATGTCGACCCCCGTCCGCCAGAGCGCACCGATGCTCGAGTTCACGCGGCTGGCTCCGACCACCGCCTCGAGTTGGTCGAGGTAGGAGGGCCATCTCGGATCGTCCGGGTCCTTTGGAGGCGGCGGGATCTCGGGAATCTCCCCAGGCCCACCTGCCACCTGATCGGGATTGTGCAGAACGGCAAGCTTGTCAGCCGATCCCGCGATGGTGGCCCAGCGCCCGTCCTCCTGTTTGAGCCGCTCATAGAGTCGGCTGATCCCTTCCGCGTGGATCTCCCGCCAGCTCGCCTCGTCACCCCAGCGCCCGGTGACGACGCGAAGGATGGCAAGGTCCGGTTGCCGGCTCACCGCCCGGGCGGCGTCAATCTCGTCGATCGCGGCCTGGTTCCGCGCCCGGTTGGTCCGCGCAGCCGGAAGTGCCTCGTTGGCACGCTTTCGTAGCTCATCAAGGACCGCCCTGCGGGCATCGGCATCCAGCTTTATAAGGAGCCCCTCGTCGGGACGGTAGAGCGCGCGGTTGTAGGTCCACTCGTCGATCGTCAGCTCGTTGAGGCCCGCCTCCTGGTGTTGCAGCTGCTCGATTAGCTCCTGTCGGAAGAGATCGTTGTACTTCTGGTTCCTGGAACGGTCGTACGGGAAAGGAATCGTTATCTCATGTATGGGCTCGACGGTGACGGCCCGGGCGACGCTAGACACGCCCAGTTCCCTGCCGAAATTCCCGACTCGGCTGGCCACGTCGCCGACGCTCTTGCTGAGGTCGTCGAAGACCGACGATTCGATCTCGCCGGTGCCGCCCAGCAGTCGGATGGTGTCGGCGCGCTGCGCCAGGCTGGCCACACTGTCGCCGACGGCCGTGGCGAGCTCGAAGCCAGCTTTGCCCTTGCCCTTCCCGAGCGCCCCCTTCGTCACGGCGATCAGGCTGTCATCATTCCGCAGCCCGGCGACCAGGACGCCGAGCTGCTGTCCCTGGCGGACGACCGCGACCGGCTCCTGGCCCGGCGGGGCCATTTGGGCGATGCGCTCGATCGGCTCGAACACTCGGCCGCCGCCGAAGAGCTCGAAGAGCTGCCGGAGGATGCCGGTGAGCGTCTGCTGGTCGGCTTCCAGCTCGGTCTCGAGCTCGCTATCGGTCGGGGTGATGGCGGCGGGCTTGTCTCCCTCGGGCGGCTTGCTCGCCTGCTTGATCTCGGCCAGCCTTGTTTCGGCCTCGGTGTCCGCCTTGGCGAGAAGGCTTCGCGCCTGGGCGATGAGCCCTGCGGCCTCTTGGCGCTTCTTGTCGTCCTTGAACCCGTCAAGCTTGCCCTCCCACTCGCTGAGCTTCTCCTGCACGCCGGCCGGAGGGTCGCTCGCCACCATGAGGACGGTGTCGTCCCCTTTCATCTCGACCCACTGACGGTGACCCTCGCCGTCGGCGGTGAAGCTGACGCTGGTGCCTACGGTGCCTGGCTCGGCCGCGCCGCCCGGCTTGGGCTGCTCGCCGAGGCCGAGGGAGGCGAGCAGGTCCTTCGCCCGCTCGGCCAGCGCGCCGATCACCTGGTCGGCCACGTCGAGGACCGCCGTTTGCAGCTTCTTGATGACGCCTGCGATCTCCACCGGCAGGTCGTCGATGTTCAGCCATCCGGCCAGGAAGTCGATCACGGGCGAGATCAGCCCGGCGAGGGCCTTCTCCACCGCCAGCGCCAGCTTGCCGACGTTGCCGGCGAGCACGTCGGCGATGCCGTCGACGACGGTCTGGATCAGCGTGAAGATCCTGGCCGCGTTCTCGAACACCCACTTCAGCACCCGGTAGATCAGCTCGATGGCCTGCAGAACCGCGCTCGCCGGGTTGAACAGCCCAAGCACCTTGACCGCGACCGTCTTGATCAGCCGGGTGACCGCGTAGTCGGTCGCCGCTTTGACGATCGTGTCGAGGATCGTGGCCGGGTCGAGCTTCTCCTTCAGCAGCTCAACGATGCCGGCCGGGCCCTTCTCGATCAGCAGGCTGATCAGCTTCCAGGCCTTCTCGATCAGCTCGACGTTCTTCGGCCCGATGTGCCGCACGAGGATCTCGCGGATGTTCGTCCAGGTCAGGCCCATCAGCTGGAGCACGAACGCGAACAGGCTGCCGGGAGAGAAGTCCGTGGGCAGCTGCACCCCAATCGGGCCAAGCCCGGAGGTGAGCCAGGTCCAGAAGCCCTTGAGCAGGTGGGCCGGGAAGTGGCTGAAGAACAGGTCGAAGCCCTGGCGGATGCCCGCGATCAGGTTGTTGCCGAAGCGCTCCGGGTCGTCGCCGATCTGATCGATGACAGTGGCGATCTTGTCGACGAGAGCCCAGAACGACTTCGGCGGGATGTTGAGCAGGTTGAGCAGGCCGTTGATGATCGCCTTGACCGGGTCGTCGAGGAAGGCGTCGATCGCGTCGAGAATGCGCCCGATCACCCCGCGGGCCTTCTCGCGCAGCGCCTCGACCTTCTCCTGGACGTCCGTGACGGAGGAGACGGCACGCTGGGAGATGTCCCGGACGAATGTGGTCCGGACGTCGGCCACCTGCCCGGACAGCCCGTCCAGCTGGCCCTCGAATCGCTTGCGCTCGCCGTCCGCCCACTCTCGCAGGTCCGCGGGCAGATCCTGGAACAGCTTGGCGATCTTGGCGCGGGCGGCCTGGATGATCGCCTCGGCCGCCGCCAGCACCGAGCTGACCTCTTGCCCGATGGACAGCAGCAGCGCGCGGACGCCGTCCCCGAAGCTCTGCTCGGCGGCGTCGTACTCCTTCGGCACCCAGTCCGGGTAGCCCGTCACGTCGTCCCACTTGCCGAGGAACCACCCGCCGACGCCGGAGTGTCGCTCGTCGATCCAGCCCTGCACCCTGGCCAGGTGCTGGGTGAACTCGGCAGACAGCCGTGCCAGCTCGGTCTCCCACCGGGCCAGCGCCTTCTGCGGCAGGTCACGCAGCAGGGGTTCGATCCCCGCCCGGGCGTCGTTGTAGTGCTTCAGCGCCTCGGCCGAGATCGCGGCGCGGGTCTTCTCCTCATGCCCGACCATGCCGTGCTGGCTCGTGTGGACGTCGGACACCGTGCCGGCGCGTGCCGCGGTCAGCGCCTCGAGCGCCTTGCCCTGCAGGTCCGCCATGTCGGTCTGGGCCGCGGCGATTGCCTCGGCCTGCTGCTTGCCCACCTCGGCTGGTCCGGTCGCGGCGAGCCCGGCCAACTCTGCCCGGCCCTGCGCGGCGTCGGAGAACGGAGGCGTGCCTTGCAGCGGCTGGGCAGAGTGCCGGTCCATCCGGGCCTGCGCGGCCTTGGCCTCCGCCGCGTCCCGGTCGGCGTCGAGGGACAGGTCCTTGGCCGGGATCGGATCCGGGGCGGCCGACTGCGCCGCGATACCCGGGTCGGCGACCTGCGTTCCCGGCGGGTGGATCGGGGCCGGGGTCAGTGCCGGCTGGCCGGCCGGGTCCGGGCTGAGGCTGTCGTACGAGCCCTGGACCTGGGTGGTCTTTGTGCCGACGGAGGCGGTGATGGTGTGCCCGGCGTCCTGGGCCGCCTGGTTGGCCTTGGACGCAGTCAGGTCCTCGGCCTTCGGCGGGCGCCGGTCCCTGATCGCGGCGACGATCTCGTTCGCCAGGTCGACCAGCTGCGGGATCGGCTGGCCGCGGTCGCCGAGGGCGTCGGCGAGCTTCTGCCCGGCCCGGGCCTTCGTCTCGGCGGGCGGCTCGGTCACCGCCCCCCGGGCCGCTTCGACCGTCTCGGGCGCCGTCGGCAGTTTCTTGCCCTGGGCCGCGGCGGCGCCGGCGCCGCGGTCCGCCTTCGCCAGCCGCTGCTGCTGCCCGGGGGCGGGGGAGCTCGGCGGGGGCGGCATGAGCAGCTTGACCTGCCGGGGGGCGCGGCGGGGGGCCCCGGGGGCGGCGGGGGCGGCACCCGGGACGGTGTCGGGGGCGCCCCCGGGTTGGCGTCCGGCCTCGGGCCGGATTGCCTGCTGACCTGGCCCGGGGACGCCGGGCCGCGGCGCGGGTTTGGGCGGTGCGGGTTTGGGCTTTGCCTCGGCCGGGGGCGGTTCCGGCGCTCGCGCGGGCGTAGCCCTGCCACCGCGTCGCCGCTCGGCCAGCTCCTCCTCACCGCGCAGCGCGGCGGCGAGCTCGGCGGCGTCCGTGCCGGGGTCGGGTGGCGTGCGCAGCAACCGGCTGAACAGGGCGCCGCGGTCGCCGTGCTCCAGCTCGTCGTGCGCCTGGACCGGCAGCAGGCGCAGCGTGCCCAGCAGGGCTCGGCGCGCGGTCGTGGACAGCCGGTCGGGGTCGGCGCCGTGCAGCGCGGCGGCCGCACCGCTGCCGCCGGCCCGGTCCGCCGGGGCGGGCAGCAGCCGCAGCTCGTCGGCGGTCAGCGCGGACAGGACCGCGACACACGCCTCGGGGTACCTGGCGTGGTGCTCGTCCTGGAAGCCGGCCAGGCGCAGGCGGATCGGCGAGCGCAACGAGCGGACCAGGGCCCGGGCGACGACGAACTGCAGCGCGCTCAGCGCCCGCAGCGAGTTCTCCCCGGTTGACTTCGACTGCGCGCCCTGGCGCGGGTCGAGCTGGTCGGCGATCACCCGGACGTCCTCGAGGTGGTTCTGCGCGGCCAGCGCCTCCAGATCGCGTTCGAGAGCGGGGGCGGTGGGGGCGGTGGTGGCGACCGCGACGCCGGACGCGCCGGTGTCGCAGGCCACGTGCCCGCCGGGCAGCACCTGCCGCGGCACCCACAGCGGCCGGCCCTCGCTGATTGCCGCGGCCAGCCCGCCCGCCTCGGCCTCCGCAGCCGTCACGTCCGGTGCCCGCGTCCCCGTCGCGCTGGCGCCGTTGCGGTGCTGGCGCAGGTGGGCGAGCTCGTGCACGATCAGCGACCGCCCCGGCAGGGCCGGATCGAGCCGGCCGGTGAAGACCAGCCCGTCGTGCCGGGCCGCGCCGTGTGGCGGCCCGGCGCCGCCGCGCACGGTGACCGGGACGCGCGCCGGGTCGAGCCCGAGCATCGGCGCGAGCGCGCCGATGACCGCGCGGACGCGTTCGGTGATGTCCGGCCCGTGCGGGGCCTGCGCCTGCACGAAGGTACTGCTGGGGGCCGGGCCGGGCGCCGCCGCACGAGGCGCTGCCGGACCGGGCGCCGGAGCCCGGGCGGCGCCGGTGGTGCGGGCGGCGCCGGTGGTGCGGGCGCGCGCGGCTGGGGCGGGCGCCGGCGTCGCCTTCCGGCCCGTCTTGACCGACCCCCGCGGTCCGGTTGCCATCGCCCGCGCCCTATCCGATGATCGAGTTCAGCGGGATCCAGTTATTCAGCGGCGGGTCGAACGGCCGGAGCGGCACATGGAGGAGGAACTCCAAGAGGACGTTTCCGGTGATTGCCACCCGGAACACGCCGCTCACGGTCAGCGGTGAGGCCCCGGTAGCGTCGGCGGCGATGCACACGTTGCCGGTGATCGTCACGTACTGGAATCCGGTGATCTGCGCGGTGTCGCTCGCGTTCGGGGCTATCATGCGGTTGTCGCCCACCACTGCGGTCGAGGACAGCGTGCCCGCCTTCTGCGGGCCGAACAGGAAAAGTGCCGAGAAGCTCTGGCTGCCGTCCGGCAGCTGGCACTCGATGTCGTTGCGGGAGAACTGCACCGCGGGACTGGTCGCGGCGCCCGCGGCAGCCGCCGGGGCCAGCAGGACCAGCTCGCGCAGCGCATCGACGGCGGCCAGCAGGCCGCGATCGACGGACGGCCCGCTCTCGTGCGGGTCGAACACCGCTCGCTGCGGGGTGTCCTGGGCCGTGCCGGCGGGCGCCGGGTGCTCGGCCGCGAGCTGCTCCACCAGCCGGGCCGTCCACGCCCGCCGCTGCTCGTCGGCGGCGGCGCGCCGCTGGGTCAGCTCTTCGGGGTCCAGGTGCGGCTGCCCCGCCGACCCTTCCGGCAGCGGCGGCAGCGGATACGTGCCCGCGAACACGGTGAGGATGACGGCCACCTCGTCGGCGAGGGCGGCGGACAGCCGGCGGCCGATCTCCGTCACGGCGGCGGCATCGGCGCCGGGGACCTCGAAGCTGCCCGCCAGGTTGGTCTTCGCGACCGCGACGGCGTCCTGGAGGTAGAACCCGGCGTAGCCGTCACGGACGGAGTTATCGCAGATCCGAAGCGCCCCTAGCTGGGCGGAGACGAACGCGGCGAACGCGAGGCCGGCGAACTGGTTGCCGGTGAACTCGACGCCGTCCAGCAGATTGCCCTGGACCGCGGCGCCCGCCACCCCCGGGGTCCCGACGGCCAGGGCGGGCAGCCCCACGGCGTAGCCGGCCAGGAACCGCCGGGGGCCGTCGGGCGGGCCCGGGGTAAGCGGGGCGTGCCGGAACTCGTTGCGCAGCATCCGCGCTCCCGAGACGTTGCCCGCCGGGAAGATGCCCACCCCGGTCACGTTCGCGTTGGGGTCCGTGCCCGGCTGATCGCCGCCCACGGCGAACTGGAAGAGGCACTCGCTGATCTCCAGTCCGGTGCAGTTCACCGGGCGGATCCCGATCGAGGTGTAGCCGGACGCGACCAGGGCGCTGATCGCGCGGATCGCGTCGGGGCCGAACACCTCGCCGGACAGCCCCAGGATCCGCTGCTGGTTCGGTGGCACCAGCGGCAGCCGGAACTCCAGGCCGGTGATGGTCACGTCGTCGGTTTCTGTGAGGACGACAAGGCCCTGGTCGAAGGCGCTCTCCGCGCCCGCCCTGGCCGAGATCACCGCGGCCCGGGAACAGCCCTGCAGGGTGATCCGGGAGTGAATGCGGCTCAGCACGATCGGCTTGGCGAGCTCGTAGTGGCCCGGGGCGAAGCAGACCGTGATCCGGGCGGCGCGGTCGCCGATGACCCGGCCCGCCGCCACCAAATCCAGCTTGGCCTGCAACCGGCCGGCGACCGCGTCGGCGGGCGTGACCTCCAACGTGCAGCAGCCGGGGGTCAGGTCGACCAGTGGCGGGAAGTGGCGCCGGCAGTCCTGCACCACCGTCATCAAGCCGTTCTTGGACCAGGTGACGACGGCGAGCGGGCAGACCCACTGCCGGGGTCCGTCGGGTGGCTGGCCGGTGCGCAGCAGCCGGGCGGGGTACACCGCGGTCGGAGTGCCAGGGCGGACCCCGATGCACCAGAAGTCACCCGCATGCGGCACCGCGCCGCCTTCCACGGTGATCGTCACCTGCACGCCGGTGCCGGTCAGGTCGATCGGCGTCCTCAGGCTCTGGCCGGTCAGCTGCTCCTCCCAGACCCGCAGGTACAGCTGCGGCGTCTGCTTCGGGTCGGTGTACTCCGAGGATATGGACGCCGGCCAGCGCACCGTCTTGGTGTCCGGGTCGTAGGGCGCGGTCAGCGGCGTCACCGGCCCGTTCAGCGCGGCGACGTAGCCCTCGACCTGCGCGTCAGTCGCGGTGAGCGCCGCGGTGGCGCGCAGCAGCTGGACCGCCTGACCCGCCCGCGGCCGGTGGAAGTCGTCCACCGGGCTGCGGTCGAGGACCAGGTCGAAGGTCGCGGGGTCCGGCGTGACCCGGTACAGCATCGAGGCGTCGTCGTACCCCCAGACCAGGTCGAACGTGCCCGCCTGTGCGTCCACGCCCGTGATCAGCACCCGGATCAGCTGGTTCTCCGCGCCCAGGTACCCGCCGCTGGCCGTGGGCTCGCAGGGGTCGGTCGACGCCGCGGGGATCTGGAAGCTCGCCTGCAGCCGGGACCGGGACGCCAGCCGCATCGCCGGATCGAGGACGAGGCCGCGGGCGGCCCAGTCCTGCTCGTCGTCAGCCAGCGCGGACGCGCAGCTGTGCTGCTGCGTCGAGCGGACTTCGACATGCTGCAGCAGCCGGGTCCGGGCCGCGCCATCGGGGCCGCCCAGGGCGACCTCGTACAGCGCGGGGTCCTCGACCGCGGTGACGTCGCACTCGGTGAGGGTGAGCAGGACGTGCCAGCTGCCAATGGCGGCCGCGCCAGGGGGCTGGTTCAGCCAGTCGGGCTGGTGCCGGATGTCGAGCGGCGCGTCGAGCCCGACCCGCAACCCGCCCACGTACATCGTGCCCGGCCCGACCGTGAGCGCGCCCGGCGCGGGCGATGAGACCGCGTAGCCGTCGTCCGGGGTGCCGGCCGGGCCGACGATCTCCAGCAGTTCCCGGCGGCGCTCCTCGGCGTCGATCGTGCGCTGCTCGTTCTGCTCCGCTTCGAGGCTGACGCGGCCCTGCTGCGGCACCACGCCGGTGTAGCGCCGCGCCGGGTCGAAGGACAGCCGTGCTATATCGGTGGCCATGGCCTGCCTCTCGTCAGCTCACCCTCCGGGTCGGCCTCCGGCAGGTGCACGATCACCGGGCTGAGGCCGACCGGCAGGAACTCCTGAAGTTTGATCTCGAGCGAGCGGTCCTTGACCGCCGCGGCGTCGCGGCAGAACGCGCCCATCTCCGAGCCGTCGTGGCTGCCGGTGAGCAGGCTCGGCGGGCCGCCGGTGTTGCCGCCGAGGATCGCGGCGTCGGCCCCGTCGGGCAGCTGCGCGTAACCCCACTCCCCGAACCGGCGGCTCACCATGACCGGCGCGCCGGGGTCGATCTGCACCGACTCGTATCGCCTGGGCAGTGCGCTGCCGGTGGACCATGCGGAGAACCGGACGCACCCGGACTGCGCGTCCTGCACCCGCACGACGTCGTCCAGGATCGACTCGCTGCACTCCAGCCGGTGCAGCCAACCCGGCCCAAGCATCGTGCAGCGGGACAGGTCCGCGGTCCCCGCGCCGAGGGCGAGCGCGGCGTCGGCGAGCGCGAGCGGGTACGCCTCCGCGAGCAGCTGCCGGTTCAACACGGCCAGCGCGGCGCCGGCCGGCGGGTTGGCCACCGCGGCGGCGGTGCTGTCCCGCAGCGGGCGGCCCGCGAACCGGTCCGCCGTCCAGATCAGCGGCCCCGCGATGACCGCGGTCAGGTCCGCGACGACGAGCTGCGCCTCGGCCGGGGCGACTGGGGCGTGGTCGGCGTGACCGGCCACCGCGGCGACGGACGGCGGTGACAGCTGCCCGGCCAGCCACGCGGAGAGCGGGTCGCCGCCGGCGGTGAGCCCTTCGCGCAGCGCGGTGAACAGGGCATCGCCGTCCCGCAGCGCCGTCAGCGCGCCCGGATCCTCGGTGGGCAGGCCCTGGATCACCGAGTCGCCCGCGCTCAGCGCCTGGACGAGGCCGCCGGTGCGGGTGCGGATCGGCCCGGTGATGCACCGGTCCAGGACCAGGGATTCCACCTCGCCCTCGACCCAGATGGTCACCGGGGTCAGGTCGCGCCGGTCGACCGCGACGTCCCAGATCGCCGGCGGGGTGCGGTGCCGCCCGCTGCCCCCCGGGTCGAGGCTGCAACAGGACAGCACTACCTCGGCGAACTGCCCGCGCAGGACGATGTCGGTGCCGCTGACCAGCAGCCCTTCGAGCCGGAGCGTCGAGCTACCGGCCGTGCCGCCGGTGAGCACCCACTCGCTCCCTGGCGCGGTCCGGATCACCGCCCGCTCCTGGTCCGCGGCCTGGACCGTCACCGCGTCGATCGGGGTCCCGGTGGAGCCGACGTCCACGATCCCGATGCTGGTGAGGGCGTCGTCGATGACGACGCTGCCGCGCGGGGCGAGCGCCGCCAGGGCATCGGCGAGCGCGGTATCCGCGCCGCCAGGCACGTGGGTCGCCGGCGGATCGGCCACGCCTCCCGTGCCGCCGGCCTGCCGCCGGTCGTAGGGACCGGCGCCGATCCTGGAGAACAACCCGTAGTGGTAGCTGACCTTCACGTCCGCCGGAGCCCCCGGCCCGAGCTGGAACCGGCCCACCTCCGGCCACACCGTCACCAGGCTCGGGTCCAGCGGGTCGCGACTGCCGGTGGCCGACACCGACAGGGCGGCCGGCCACAGCGAGGCGTTCGGGTCGGGGTAGCCGGCCGGCCCCGGGTCGGGCAGCGCGGCCCGTGACACGGCCTCCCACAGCGGCGTCGTCAGCGGCATCGGCAGCTGCCACACGCCGACGGGAACCCAGCTCTCGCCGTAGTCGTTGGCACCGCGCCTGGCCGACGTGAACAGCGGGATCTGCCGCCCGGTCGGGTCGAACGCGAAGTGCCCCGGGCAGCCGCTGACCGGCACTGGGGTGGCCTGGTCCACGGCGAGCGCGACCGTGCGCCACAGGAAGAAGCCGACCTTGCTGATGCCGTACCAGCCGAGGTCGCCGCGGCCGGGGCGGACGTCCGCCAGATGGTGGTACTCGTCGTAGGCGCCGCCGGTGAGCGCGGCGCCGAGCGGGTTGCGCAGGTCCGCCCAGCCGCCGGCCGGGGTCCCGGTGAGCAGGCCGGTGAGCTGCTCGGCGCGTTGCAGGGTGCGGGCGCCGGCGGGGTCGGGCTCGTCGGCCGGCCGGCCGAGTTCCGGATCCAGCCCGTGCCGGCTCCTGGCCAGCTGGCGGAAGAACTCGATTACCCGGGCCTCGTAGCCGGTGACGTCGTGGGCGAGCTGCTCCAGCAGCGCGGGCGTCCCCTTGCGGCGCCGATAGTAGATGGTGTTCGCGACGTCGAGCCGCTGCCCGCGCGCGTCCATGCCGGGCACGAGGTTCGTGGCCAGCAGCTCGGCGAGGTAGGGGATGACCCAGCTGTCGCAGGTGTCGATCGACTGGTCCTCCCATAGCCGGTCGATGCCGCGCCGTACCGCCGCCATGGACGCCCCGATCCGCGCCAGCAGCTCCTGCAGCGGTCCGGCGGCGTCGAGGATCTCGCTGTCCGCGGCGCGGTACGCGGCGGGCAGCAGGTTCCACAGCTTGTCGCCGTAGTAGCGCTCGTAGCCGTCCTGGACCGCTTCAGACATCGCTCACCCCGCGCACGTCGAGGTCGCCGATCACCAGGCTGAAGAACCCGCCTGGCCCGGGGTCGAACCGCGGCCCGTCAGACCAGAACCGCCTGCTGAAGCGGCCGTTGCCCTGGCTGACCAGCAGCCGGTGGGTCGCGATCACGCCCGGCACCGCGCACAGCACCTGTTCGATCCGGCTGCGGAAGAGCGGTTCGCCGAGGCCGAGCACGCCCGGCGCGAACAGGCCGCCAGGAGCGTCCACGAGCACGTGCCGGGCCTGCGCCGCCACGCCGGCCGCGACGTAGCTAGGGTCCAGCCGCAGGGTGACGGTGAGGGCGACCGAGCGCCGGACGGCCGGGACGACCACGGCCGAGCGGTTGGGGTCCGCCTGCTCGGAGAGGGCGCGCCGGGCCGCGACCACCGCGGCGTCGTCGTCCCCCACGTAGACCCGCACCATCGGCCGCTGCTCGGCCGGATCCCACTGCCACACGGCCGCGGCCCGGCTCACTCCCGGTGCCGCGGCCGCGACGGTGGCGTAGTCGTCGCCGCTGATCGCCCGCCCGAAGGTGAGCGCCGAGCGCGGCGCGAGCCGCCGGATCTGCGTCGCGGGTTCGGGGTCGGCGCCCCCGGACGGCGGGACCGGGTTGCGCACACCCCGCAGGTTCGGCACCGCGGTGAGCGGCTGGGTGAGCGCGCCGGCGGGCGGGACGGCGGCGCCGGACCCCACCCGGTAGCTGGCGGTCACCGGGGCGCCGGTCGGCAGCCGCCGCCCGGCCTCACCGGTGCCGGTCCGCACGTGCGTGCGGCCCTGGTCGTCCTCGTAAGTCTCGAACACCGCTTCGTCCGGACTGCGGCCGAACAGCGAGGGCACCTCGGTCCAGTACCGGCCGCCGACGGTGAGCACGATCGTGGAGGACCAGCCGTCGCCGGACCGGCCCGGCGCGTCGGTCAGATAGGTGACGGGCGACTTGGCCAGGGTGAAGTCCTGCCCGGCGACCGTCGCGTCGCCGGCGCCGAGCTGCTCGTCGCGGACGGTGGACCCGCGGCTCACCTCGATCAGGTCCCACAGGATCCGCAGCGGCGCCTGGAGCGGGCGGTCGGCCGCCGCCGGGCCGGACTGGGTCACGCTGACCTCCGCCGAGTCCCCGGCCGGCGTCACCGCCACGCTCGCGCCGACCCCGGTGGCGTCCTCCACCAGCGCGGCCCGCTTCTGGCCCGGGGTCGCGACGGGCGGCGCGGCCAGGGTGAGCGTCGGCGGCAGCGTCGCCAGCGTCGCGACCGGGGTATCGAGCAGCGTCCCGGCGGCGGTCCACCCGGTCCGGACGGTCACCTGCGTCGGGTCGGCGCCGCTGAGGTGGTTGTCACTGCGCGCCGAGATCGTGAGCGCCGCCACGACCAGCGGGATGCCGGTCGTGCCGCTCGGTGGCTTGGTAGGAGGGGTGCCCGCTGTCGGGTTCGCGTACCAGACCTGCTCGGCGTACTTCCCCAGGCGCACGACGTCCACGCTGCTCGGCTGCTCGACCACCAGCGGGTCACCCACGGTGAGGTACCTCGCCGGCGCGTCCAGCACGAGCAGGGCCGGGTCGATGACGGTGGCACCGGCGGGGAGGCTGGCCAGGTGCGCGGTGCGGGTAGCGCGCAGCAGCCGGTAGGCAGCGGCCTTCGCCGAGGCGGGGATCGTGTCGGTGCCGGACAGCTGCACTCGGGTGTTGCGGCGGCCGTGCGGGTCCTTCTCGGGGGTCGTGCCGGTGACGGTCACAGGGAAGGCGGGATCGGTGACCGACGCCCAGGCGGTCGTGGTGAGCAGCAGCACGTCGCCGGCCGCGATCGAGGTCGGCGTGCCCTTCAGCAGCACCCCGCCGCGGGCGATCAGCTGGTCGTGCGGCGCGGCCTCGGCGGTGCCCGGCGGGGCCGAGGCGGGCGGCCCGCCGGCCGGCGCCGCGGTGTCGACGTCGTCCGGTCCCGGGACGGGGACGCTGGTCGGCTGATCGAACGTCACCGCCGCGGTGGTCTCGAACGTCTGGGACGGCAGCGTGGGGCCGGCCTTGGACGCCACCGCGAAGCCGGCCGGGATCAGCAGCGGCTCCGGTCCGGACGCGATCGCGGCGAGGGTGCCGCGGGCGCCGATGCCGGGGCGCGGACGGTAGCCGAGCAGGCCGGCCAGGTTGCGCACGCTGGCGTCCAGGCTCGCCGTGCCCAGGTAGTCCTCGTTCGCGATCCGCTCGTTATAAAAGGTGAGAACGTCGGCGATGAAGGCCCACCAGTCGAGCAGTTGCAGGCCGAGGTCGCTGCCCGCGGTCGGCTGCCAGGCGGCCAGCTCCACCTCGCCCGGGCGGTGCAGCAGCAGCTGGCGCCGGAACGTGGCGAAGTCGCCGACCCGGTAGTCGATCCGGGGCAGCCCCGCGGGGTTCCCGGTCGGCCGCCGGGTGGGCGGCTCCCCGCAGCCGGCGGCGCAGCCGCAGGGCTGGGCGGTGGTCATTTCCCGCCCTCTACGACGATCCGGATGGAACCGCGGTCCGGCCGGCTGGGGTCGTCGTCGACCCGGATGATCTCGTCGCGGCCGACCGTCACCGTTTCCGGCATCGGGACGAAGCCGGGGACGAGGCCGCGCCGCCGGTAGGAGATCGACAGCACGCCACGCACCCCGGCGGCCGCCTGTATCGTGGCCTCGAGGTCGCTGCGCTCCAAGGGCGTGCCGAAGCGCATCCGGCCGGGTGCGAAGAACGCAGGCGTCCCGTCGCGCCGCTGGCCGGTACCCAGCTCGACCCGGATCGCCGCCTCCACCTCACCGCGCAGTCCCCACGGCTGCGCGCACGCGGTGATCACGAGGTCCAGCCCGACGTAGCGGGGGAGCAGCGTGAAGACCTCGTAACCGGTCATCCGGCGGCGGCCGAGCAGCTCGATGAGGTCGCACCGCTCGGCCACCGTCGGTTCTGTGCCGCGGTCGGGCGTGCCCGCGGGCTGGGCGGTGGTAAAGACGCTGAGCCAGCTCCCGGTCCAGCGTACGGCCGTGCCGGCGTCGATCACCCAGGGCAGCTCGCGCGCGGTGGCCGTGTAGTCCTCGGCGCGGACGGCGCGGAACTGCCGGGACCGGAACGCGCGCGGGGCCGCGGCCCGGACGTGATCCAGGGTCTCCTCGTCCGCGCCGCCGGTCGCCGGGAACGGGTTAGCGGCGGTCACGATGAGCGCGTCGAAGCCGGGCGGGATCACGGTGATCGCGTCGGCGGCGACGTTCCCCGCCGCGCCCGCGGTGACCCGGTAGGTGACGTCGAAGACCGAGCCTGGCGAGGGCCGGCCGCCGAACGTGCCGGTGCCGAACCGGATCGAGTCGGCGTCGTCCCCGTCGTACTCCCACTGCGGTCGCCCCGCGATCCGCACCGGCCGGATGTCGCGGTAGCCGGCGGGCTCGACCGTGAACGCGGGCTCGAACGGGTCGGCGTCCAGCAGCGAGCGGCGCCACACCCAGCCCTGGGGCTGGTCTCCCGGCTGGGCCGGCCGGCGGGTCAGCTGGATCTGCGGGGCCGGCGCGTCGCCGCTTGCCGCGCCGGCCAGCCACGCGAGCCGCCCGGCGGTCAGGGTATGCAGGTAGACGGGTACCGGGTCGCCGCACCCGGCGTCCGGGCCGGTGCGGGTGACCGCGGCGAGCCCGGCCGCCGGCCCCTCGGGATCCGGGTCGGCCACGAAGGTCTCGGTGTGCCGGCGGCCCTGGCTCGCGGGCACGAGGTTTCCGGCGAGCACCGTGCGGTCCAGCGCATGCTCGGCGGTCAGGGCCTCACCGGTGTCCCAGACCAGCCGGGTCACCGGAGCCTGGTACAGCGGGTCGAGCTCCTCGAACGCGCCAGTGAGGTGCACGATCTCGCGTACCGGGGGATCGGCGGGGGTCGGCGCGGCCGTGTCGATGAGCAGCGCGATCCCGGTCGTGCCAAGCTGGGGGTCGCCGACCGGGAAGCCGAAGCCGTGCCCGGCGACCCACAGCTGGGTGGCGGCGGCCGGGAGGCAGCGCTGGGCGTCGTCCCACAGGTACGGCACGATCCGCGGCGGCAGGTCGGGGTTCGTGTGGTCGCGGCGGTTCCAGCGCGGGTCGGTCCGCATGGGTCCGGTGTCGTCGAGGCCGTCGCCGAGCTCGAACGCGACCAGGCCGCCGTCCGGCAGCGGTGCCTCCACGACCAGGCCGGCGGGCACGTCGCCGCCGGCGACATCGAGCTGCAGGAGCGTGCGGGCCGAGGTGGCCGGGCGCGGCTCGTAGTCGACCAGCCGGGCGTGCCGGACGACGGAGCCGCGCTGCGTCGCGGTCGCGAGCGAGGCCTCGGCGGCGATCCGGTCCTGCAGGTAGCTGAGCTCGTCGCCGGCCGCGCTGAGCAGCTCGGCCAGGACCATGCCGAGGTCCGGCTCGTCACGCTCGACCCACTCCGGGTAGGCGCGGGCAGAGTAGTCGAGCAGGGCCGCGCGGAAGCTGGTGAAGTCCTTGGCCAGGTAGTCGATCAGCGGGCCGCCGCCGGGCAGTGGCGGGCAGGCCGGCGGCGGGGCGCAGTCCAGCGTGGACGGGCAGCCGGCCTTGAACGTGAACGCGACGTCGGCGTAGTAGGGGTCCAGGATCGGCGAGGCGATCCGCAGCCGGTAGCTGGAGAAATCGCCGCGGAAGGCCGTGCGCAGCGACAGCGTCGGCCGGCCCTCGTCGTCCAGCCCCCAGTCGGTGGCGGCGATCGGCAGTACCGGCACGGTCGGGGTAGCCTCGCCGCCGGTGATCGTCACCGGGCTGCTGCCGGCCAGGCTGCGCGCGACGGCCACCCGGTTGAGGAAGTGCACCCGCAGCCCGGTCTGGTCGGCGCGGGTGATCTCGACGAAGTCGATCCCGTTCAACGTCGTCGAGGCGATGAGCTTGGCGAGGCGATCGGGCATGTCAGACCACCCGCACCGTCAGGGTCGCGGCCGTCTGCGTGTCGACAAGGGTGTAGCGGACCGTCACCAGCAGCTCGCCCTCATCGAGGTCGTTGCCCGGGTCGGCCCCGGCCAGGACCGTGACGTCGGTCAGCGCCACCTGGTCGGGCAGCCAGGCCGTCACCGCCTGCCGGACGTGGATCTGGGCGGTGGCGGCGAGCGCGTCCGTCTGCGGCGCGAACACCATCCGGCGCAGGCCGCAGCCGAACCCGGGCAGGCAGACCCGCTCACCCGGGCTGGTCAGCAGCAACTGGCGGATCAGCTGCCGCACGTGGTCGGCGTAGCCGGCCCGGGCGACCTGGCCGGAGCCGGCGTCGATCCGCAGCGGGAAGGCGTAGTCGTGGCGGATCATCTACAGCCCGCCCACGCTCGACTGGGTGGCCTGGATGAGCACCTGGCCCTGGACGGCGCCGTCCGCGGCCGTGCACAGGCCGGTGCTCTCGGTGGTCAGCGTGGCGGCACTGGCGGCGCCGCGCAGGGCGTCGACCACCCACTGCACCTGGATGCAGGGGTGCGGCGGCACGCTCAGCGAGAGTGGGCAGCCGGCGATCGGGAACGAGTCGGCGCTGGTGAGGACGGGGTTTCCGGCCAGGGTGACGGTGCCGCTGCCGGGGACCGGCGAGACCGAGCCACCGTGCGGGCACATCAGGGTGGACGCCGAGGTTAGGTAGTCGCCCATCAGCTGACCGTGAACGCGTCGTCGTTGATGGACACTCCGCTGGAGCCGACCGCGAGCGTGCCGCTGTCCCGGGTGGTGGTCACCCCGTCGCCGTCCAGCTTGATCGTGCCGCCGTTGGAGTCGCCGAGGGTGACCTCCTCGGCGTCGTCGTCGAACAGCAGCTGGTGCGGCGCCTTGGTGACCAGGCCGCGGGTGGTCGGGCTGGCCTGCTCCGGCAGCTCGCCGTCCCGCCAGAAACATCCCGTCCAGATCGGGTAGGACACGTCGCCGCCCTCGAACTCGATCCACACCGCCGCGCCCGCCTCAGGCAGGAAGAAGAAGCCGACGTTCGGGCCCGCGTACGGCACGCACGGCAGGCACCAGCCGGTGGGGGTGGTGCCCAGCACGGCCGGCACGGTCGCCCTGAGCCGCAGCGTCTTCTCGTCCACCTCGGTGACGATGCCGCGGTACTTGCCGTAGAAGCGGTGGCGTACCCGGTCGGCAAGCTCGTCCAGTAGCTGATCGTTCACGGCGCACCTCCAAGCGCTCCGGCGACGGCCCCGGCCAGGCCACCGGCGGCGGTCCCCTGACCCGGGCCGACGGCGTTGCGGGCCAGCACGAACGACATCGCGTGCGATTCGGCGGTCAACTGGTGCCGCACGCTCCAGACCAGGTACTTGCCGGACAGCATGGCCCCGCAGCCCGCGATCCCGACGACGTCCCCGACCCGCGGTACCCGGCCCAGCGCCGCCAGGTCGGCGGTGCCCTCGCACCGCGCGAACCACGCCGCCTCGCGCAGGACGCCGGCCGCCCGCTGCGGCAGCTCATCGGTGTCCGCGGCGGCGGTCAGGATCAGCGTGCGGTCCCGGCCGGCGAACGCGGCCAGCGGCCGGTCCGCCAGGGCGCGCAGGCCGTCGTCGGCGGTGTCCGCGCCGACCCCGTCCTGGTCGCTGTCGGACAAACTGGCCTGCCGGGCGGCCACCTTCGTCGGGCGGGCCACGTCCCAGCCGAACTCCAGCACCGGGGTGCTGCTTCTGGCCCGGTCGTTGAGGTCGATCGTGACCACCGGGTCCGTGTTCAGGTCAGGCGTCGCGAAGTAGCCGATCCGCTGCCCGGGCGTGCCCGTGCAGTACACCCGGAACCAGCGGCCGGTGCGCCGGGCGAGCCGGCGCAGGAAGTCCAGGTCGGACGCTCGCTGCATGAGCGTGTGCCCCTGCTCGGTGTGCGCCGGCGTGCTCTCCCGGTCGTTCGCGGGGGCGGGGGTGACCTGGTAGCGGTCGAAGACCGCGGCGGCGACCTGGCTGTCGGTCTTGCCGGACCATTCGCGGACGGTCTCGGTCAGGCCCATGAGGACGCCGGCGTCCTGGCCGTACACCTCGACGGTGGCGCCGGTCGGGCCGGCAGGGATGCGCACCTTGTGGCCGAGCACATAGCCGTCGAAGACGCACTGCGGGTCCGCGCCGTCAGGCGTGATCACCACCGCGATGTTCGCGTACGGCCCGACGCGGCCGTCGCCCACCCAGGTCAGGTCGCCGCCCTGCGCGGTCACCGTGAGATCGAGGCAGATCGCGCCCGGCAGGTCGGCGTTCTCCTCGACCTCCAGCCGGGCGACGTCGGGGTAGAACTCCTTCGGCGCGGCCTTCCCGCCGATCAGCACCTGGTAACCGGCCACGGCTCACGCCCCCGCCGGCGGGATGGCGATCAGGTCCCGCGCGGCCAGGGCGTCGGGCACCATCGCGTCGTTGACCTCGCACAGCTGCCAGAACGCGGTGGCGTCGCGCAGGTAGCGGTACGCGATGAGGTCCAGCCGCTCGTCCTCGGCCCGGCGGTGCCAGCCGAGCGTGGCCCGCCGCACCGGTAGCGGGATCCGGGTGGCGGCGCCGACGGTCCCGTCGGCCAGGGTCACCTCGTCCGTGCCGGCGGCGGCGTACCGGCTCCCGGGGAAGAACATGACGGCTCCTTCAGATCGGCAGCATGCCGAGGATCGACTCCCCGGCGTTGACGAGGTTCGCGGCGGCCAGCGAGAGCCGCAGGCTCTGGGTGTAGTCGTTGGCGACCCGGGCAAGGGTCGAGTCGGGGTGATGTCGCAGCTCCTCGTCCGTCGGCACCCGCATCGTGATCTGCACCTCGGCGAGGGTGGGGTTGAGCGCCCCATCGTAGAGCCGCTCCGTCACGGTGAGCCCGGTGATCCGGACCGGGACGATCCGGCCAGGCCCCCACACGAACAGCACCGTGTTCAGCACGTTCTCCGGGACAGCCTGCTTGGTGCTCACGCCTATCGCGGACCCGATCGCCGCGGTCACCGTGCCGACCAGCCCGCTGCCGGCGGTCGAGCTGGCCGGGTACAGCAGCATCTCCAGCGCAGCGAGCCGGGAGTAGACCCCGCTGACCTGGGCCAGCCCGGCCGATACGCTGCCTGTCGCGATCGAGTCGGCGGCGTCAAGGGCCAGGACGAAGCTGAACGACTCGCCCGGTTCGTGGGTCACCGCGTACGGGTCGGTGACGGTCGCGTTCGGCCCGGCCGGTGCCGCCTCCGGCTGGGTCCACGTGTGGGTCATCGTCTCGGGGTTGAACTGGAACACGATGACGTTCGGGATCGGGACCAGTGCGGTCGGGATCAGCTCGACCAGGGCGCCCTTGATGAATCCCGTCATCAGCCTGCCTCCCCCCGGGCGAGTGCGCGCATGATCGCTGCCGCGATCCCCTCGGCGACCTGCGCCAGGCTCTGCCCTGCGGCTGGGGGGACGGCGACCCGCAGCGACGCCGGCCCCGCGCGGACCGGTGCCGCCTGGCCCAGCGCGGCAGCGACCAGCTCGGCCAGCCGGGCGCCCTCGGCCGGCGACAGCGTTCCGGCGTCGATCCGCAGCCGTTCGATCCGGATCACCGGGCCACCGCCACGGCCGGCGGGATCTCCAGCCGGAGCACGCCGCCGCGCTTGGCAAGCTCACGCCGCGCCGCGTCCAGCACGTGCCCCGGCCCGATCCGCTCCCCGGCCGCTCGCGCCTCGAACGCCGCGTTCAGCGCGACCGCGGCGATCTCCGCGCCGGTCAGCTCCAGGTGCGCCGCCAGCCACTCGTGGTCCAGCGCGTCGGTCAACGACTCACCGGAGGAGGTGCGCTCGGGCAGGGCGCGCCGCCATATCCGCAACCGTTCCCGCGGCGCGGGGGCGGCGAAGTCGACGATCACCCGCAGCCGGCGCAGGAACGCGGGATCCAGGTCGCTCTTGCGGTTGGTCGCGAGGACGGCGACGCCCCGGAAGGTGTCCAGCCGCTGAAGCAGGTAGTCGATCTCGATGTTCGCGTACCGGTCGTGCGCGTCACGTACCTGGGTGCGCTGGCCGAACAGCGCGTCCGCCTCGTCGAAGAACACCATGACGTGGCTGCGCTCGCACTCACCGAACACATCCTCCAGGCGCTTCTCCGTTTCGCCGATGTACTTGTCGACGACCTCGGCGAGATCGACCCGGAACAGGTCCACTCCGAGCGAGCGGGCCAGTACCTGCGCGGCCATCGTCTTGCCGGTGCCGCTGGGCCCGGCGAACAGCGCCGTGATCCCGCGGGTAGCCGGGCTGAGCCGGCCGAACTCCCAGCCCTCCAGCACCTCCCGCGCGAGCAGCACCTGGTTGCGCAGCCGACGCAGTTGCCCGGCGACCGGCTCGCCGACCACGAGGTCGTCCCAGTCGTAGGGCAGCTCCAGCGCCGTCATCGACCGGATGGCCCCCGTCCGCAGCCGCTGCCGGATCGCCGCGTCGGCCGCCTCGGAGCCGGCCGCGGCGACCGCGACGGCGGCCGTGACGTCCGCGGGGGACAGGTCCCAGTCGGCCAGCGCCTGCGGTGCCGGCTCGCTCGTGCCCGCGGCCCAGAGCCGCAGCCGCTGGACCCGGGTCGTCGCGGGCAGCGTCCAGGACAGTCGGCGGATGCCGGCCGGCGCCGCCGGGGCGTGCCGGGTCCGGGCCACGAACGCGAGGCCCGCGCCCAGGCCTGCGATCGGATCGGCGATGGGGTCGGCGTCGCCTTCCGCCGCGTCGTCGTCGGTCAGGACCGGCAGCGCGCCCAGCAGCCGCGCGGCGCGCACCGCCCGGATCCGGTCGCCGCCCCGCAGCAGCACCGGTTCCCGGCCCGCGGCCAGTGCGAGCTGGGCGAGCAGGGTGCGCCGGCCGGATCCGGCCGGGCCGACCAGCTCCACCTCGCAGTCGCGGACGCCGAGCCGGGTGAGCCGGGCCAGCATGCGGGCGAGCAGGTCGGGATGCAGGCAGTCCAGGTCCTGGACGTCGGGCGCGGCCACCGCCGCGTCGAAGCCGACCCAGCCGGCGTCGCCGGCGAGGAAGGCGGCGATCCCGCCGTCGACGGTCCACGCGGTGGTGCGCTGCCACGGGCCGGCCGGCCCGGCCAGCCGCCAGCGGGCGAGCGCGCTCGCCGGTCCCGGCTGGTAACCGGGCGGCCACCCCCACAGCAGCGCGGCGTTCGCGGGCGTCGGCGCGGCGGGGGCGGTCGTGTCGTCGAGGTACCCCAGGACACGGGTCAGGGTCGGGCTCAGCTCGCAGGCGGTCACCAGCGCCAGCAGCTCGGCCTCGCGCGGCGGCACCGCCAGCGCCTCGGTCAGCCGCCGCCACCGCGGGTCCTGCGTCAGCGCCGACCGGGCCGCCGCCGCGGCCGCCGGGTCGACGTCATCCCCAGTCCCGGCCAGGATCTCGTCGATCGCGTCGTGCACGGTGGCGGGCCGGCCCAGGTCCTGCCAGCGCCGCCGGGCGGATTCCACGTGCGCGGCGGCGAGCGCGTAGATCGCGTCCAGCCAGCGCATCCTCACACCACCGCCCACAGGGCCGGGTCGGACTCCACGTCCGCGACCCGCAGGCCCATCTGGTGCAGGCCCGGGCCGAGGCCCGCGGGCGCCCGGAAGGTGACCGCGTCGCCGCTGTGCTGCCACTGCCCGGCGGCCGGGCCGGCGCCATCGGCGATCCGGGTCAGCCGCACCGCGCCGAGCCGCAGCTCGGCTCCCTGCACGGGCACGTTGCGGACGGCGAAGGAGTACAGGCCGGCGGCCGCGTTCAGCAACGGGCCGCCGCTCGCGTCGACCCACGCGGCGACGTCGATCGGGACCGGCGCGGCCCGGAAGCCCGGCGCGGACGGCCGGGTCACGGTGACCTCGTAGTGGCCGGGCGGCACCGGCGCGCCCTCGGGCGCGCGGAGCAGGATCGGTCCCTGGTGCGGCGGCGGACCCGCGGGTGAGACCTTCCACCCGGCCGTGACGTCGGTCTCGGTGGTGCCGTCGGCGCCGTGCGCGACGAGCACGATCCGGTCGGTGTCGGCCAGGGCCGATCCGTTGAGCGTGACCTCCTGGCCGGCCACCCCCGCGGGCGCCGGCGCGGTGCTCGCCGGGGACTGGACGAACGCCCGCGCGGCCGCGGCGGGCGGGCCGGGAGCGGTGTAGTGCACCGTGCGGCTGGTCAAGACCAGGTCCGGCAGCGCGGGGTCCAGCACGGGGCCGGCCGGTGCGGCGGTCAGGTTCGCCTCCGTCACCGGCGAAGCGTCCGCCGGCGGCGTGCGCCCGTCGAGGAAGACGACGCTGACCCGGTACTGCGCGGTCGCCCGCAGCGGCACGTTCAGCGCCTGCCACAGCCGGCTCATCTCGTCGAACGAGGGCGACTCCAGCACGAGGCTGGCCTCGGCGGGCGACACGGGATGCGGCGGCGGCGTGGAGGTGCCCGGGATCGCGAACGTGCCGTGCTCGTGCAGGGCCTGCATGGCGACGCCGAGCGCTTGCTGCTCCTGGTTGTAGCTGGTCGCCGACTGCGCCGAGAGCATGTACCACAGGTCGAGGGCGAGCGGCTCGAAGGCGACGGGCTGCCGGCCGCCGCCCGACTGCGCCGCCTGCGACCAGAACGAGTTCAGCTGCTGCGGGTCGGCCGTGATGTGGAACAGGTACAGGTTGAGCTGGGTCTCGGCGGCTGCGGGCGTGTCCGGGTGCTGGGCGGTCACCGTGGGTTTGGGCGGCGCGGTCGGCCCGGAGTAGATCGGGCTGGCCTGGATCGCGGTGCTGATGAAGCCGGCCAGGGTGTCCGTGACGAGCGACAGGTCGTCCACGCCGTCACCCCTGCGCCAGGCCGTACAGCGGGGCCGGGCGGCTCAGCCGTCCGCCGCTCGCCGCGTGGGCCGCGCCCCTGGTCCGGGCCGGGGTGGCGGGTGCCGGCCGCGGCGGTGCGGGCGGTGGCGGCGGCGCCGGCCGGGTCACGGTGACCTCGATCGAGCCGATCTGCACCGCCGGCACCTCTGCGCGGCGTGCGCGCCGGCTCACCGCCGTCGGCGGCGCCGCCGCTGGTGGCGAGACCTGGACGGCGCCGACCGCCCCGGACCGGTCGGGCCTGGTCGCCGGGGCCCGGGGCCGGGGCCATGCGGCCGGCTGCGCCTCCAGTGATGGTCCGGACAGCGCGGCCAGCCGGGCCATCGCATCCGCGGCCACGGCCCGGGTCGGCCCAGGCGTGCTTATGGCCGGTGCCGGTGAGGTGCGGACCGGGCTCGTGGCCGGCGCCGGTGAGGTGCGGACGGGGTTAGTGGTCTGGACGCGGTCCTGCCCGGTCTCCGATCGGTCGACGCGGACCCGGCGCTGATCGGCATTACGGCGCAGTGCGGGTTCCCGGCCAGCAGGAACCGGTCGAGGGGCGGTGCGGGCGGGCGGTTCCTGCGATGCCGGGTTCAGGGTGGCTGGTGCCTGCGGCCGGGACGTTCCCTGGCGGCGGGGCCGACGCGGTGCCGGCCCGCCGGATGCGCCGGGCGGGGGCGCAGGCGGGTCCGGTGGCTGCGGCGGCGGCGGTGGGAGCGGGCCGATGCGGCGGCGGCGGCCGCCGGGGTCGATCGGGCCCGGCCTCCACGCGATCCGGTGCGGCGCCCGGGCCCCCGGCTCGTTCGCCGTGCCGGGGGCGACGAGCCCGGTGAGGTAACCGCGACTGCGCTCAGCCAAGGCGGACCTCCGCCGGGGTGAGGCTGCCGATGAGATCGGCGTAGCGGCGCCGCCGGGGCGACGGCAGGTCGAGGATGGCCCGCTCGGACCAGCCGTACGCCGAGGCGATCAGATGGACGTCGTCGTGCACCGATCCGGCGAGGAAGCGCAACTCGGCCAGGCACAGCTCGCGCGCGTCCACGTCCAGCAGCACCTCGCGGCCACACTCCGGGCAGTCACCGGTGACCTGTGAGCGCAGGGTGGGTGCGAGCCGCGCCATCGCCCGCTCGGCCGCCGCCGCCTGGCGCGGGGTCGGCTGGCCGCGCACGCAGCGCTCGATCAGCACGCGGCGCGGCTGAGCCACTCCCGCGGCGGCCAGGACGTCGGCCGCGACCGGTACCCGGAACGTCACGCCCTGCGCGCGCAGCCGCCACCATCCCGGTTCGGCCGGCTCGACGCCGCGCGGCCGGCGCGGCCGGCAGTGCTCGCCGTAGGCAGTGAGGCTGAACGTCACGTCGACCAGGATGCCGCAGTGGAGGCAGTCGCCCTCGGCGATGAAGCGGTCCGACCTCAGCTCCCGGCGGCGGGTCAGCACCAGCAGGTCCAGGTCACCGACCGGCAGCGCGGCCGCGTCGACGGCCCGGCCTTCGCCGTCCTCCACGCACCGGGCGACCCAGGCCACCACCCCGGCCAGGCCGGTCCCGGCCTCCGCGAGCAGGGCGTCGTCGTGGCCGGTCGCCGGGCGCCAGCGCACCGGCGTGCCGCTGATCGGCAGCCTCAGCACGGCGGGGTCAGAGCTCCTTCGGCTCGTTCAGCGACGAGTCCCTGGCCCAGCCGTGGTTCTCCAGCTTGATGTGCTGGATCGCGACCGCGTTGGTGCCGGCGTCCAGGTCCGGCAGAGCCTGGAACTCCGACACCCAGGCCCGGTATACGAGGTAGCGCAGCACCGGCTGCCGCGCTTCGTTGCACAGCACGATCGCGAGGTCCTGGTAGGCGTTCTTCAGCGAGGTCTGCGGCGCGCCCTTGTCCAGCACCTGAACCGCGTCCGCCCACGCGGCGAACGTCTCGTCGTGGGTGACCCCCTGCTCGAGCGTGATCGGCTCGTACTTCATCCGCCCGATCCCCTTGCGGATGATGGCGTTGCCGCCCTCCTTGTGCTCGATCACGTCGCTGGAGCGCTTCAGCGCGGTGACCTTCGAGACGCCCGCGACCGGCGTGGTGCCGGTGCCGATGAAGACCAGGAATGCGTAACTCTTGTACGGGTCGAGGCGGCCCATGTTGACGCTGAACGGCTGCTGCTTGGCCATGTCCGGTTCCTAGCTCTGGGTCTGGCCCGCGAGCTGGGCAATCTTTATCACCACGAACTCGGCGGGTTTGAGCGGCGCGAACGCGACGACGATGTTGACAATCCCGTTCGCCTGGTCGGCCGGCGTCGTGGTGGTCGCGTCGCAAGTGACCTGGAACGCCTGGCTGGGCGTGCTCCCCTGGAACGCCCCCGCGTTGAACAGCCCGAGCATGAAGCTCTCGATCGTGGTCTTGATCGCCACCCAGAGCGGGACGTCATTCGGCTCGAAGATGACCCAGCCGAGGTTGGCGAGCAGTGACTGCTCGAGGAACAGCGTCATCCGCCGCACCGGCACGTACCGGTCCTGCTGCAGCGCCGGGTTCGCCGAGACCAGCGTGCGGGCGCCGAACACCACCGTGCCGATCCCGGGGAACATGCGCAGGCAGTTCACCCCGATCGGGTTGAGCGTGCCTTGCCGCGGATCGGTCATCCGGCCGGACGGCACGACGCCGAGGGTGTTCTGCACGATCGCCTCGTAGCCGGCGGGGGCCTTCCATACGCCGCGGTTGTTGTCCTCGCGGGCGATGACGCCCGCGACGAAGCCGGACGGAGCGATGGTCAGCGGATCCCCGGTCGCCGGGTCCGGCGAGAGCAGGTACGGGAAGTACAGCGCGCCGTTGGCGCTCTTGGGGATCCCCGGGCCGACGGCGCCGGACATGATGTCGCCGATCAGCGGCAGGTCCTTGGTGCTCGGGTCCGCCGCCGCGTCGGCCGGCGGGTCGACGATCACGAACGCGTGCTTGCGCTCGGCGAAGGCCAGCGCGGCGCTGACCACGCCGAAGTCCCAGATCCCCGGGGTGAGCAGCAGGTTGAAGACGGCCAGCTTGTCCAGAGCCCCGTCGGCGGCGAAGGCGTCAGTGAAGTCGCCCGGCTCGAACGTAGTGAACGGGGCGGTCGGCAGGCCGCTCGCGAGCGGCTGCGGGGCGAGGGCGTTCGGCCACTGCGTCGGGTAGGCGCCGCTGGGCGCCACCGTGACCAGCGTCGAGACCGGGTTGTCCGCCGTCCCGATCCGCTGTTCCAGCGTGTTCGCGGCGTCACCGAGGTTGAGGGTCACGTGGCGGAAGGTTTCCGACCGGCCGCCGTAGCCGATCGTGATGTCGGCGATGTCGAGCGGCTTGGTCGTGTCCGTCGGATCGGTCCGCTTGAGGTTCGACAGGGCGACGGTCAGCTGGTGGTGGGCGTCGACGGGCTCACGGCCGGTGAAGGTGATCCCGGTCGTGGTGCTGCCGAGGATCAGAGCCGGTAGCGGCAGGTCGAGCGACGTCCCGTCGTCCTTGTGGATCTTGGGCTTCAGCGCTACCACCCAGGCCACGGCGCCGCCGTTGGCGAAGAACTGGAAGACCGCGCGCCCGACGTCGTCGGCGAGCCAGTCGACGTCGAAGAGGCCGCCGAACTCGCGCTCGTAGTCGGTGAAGCTGAAGATCTGCACGGCCCCGCCGTAGTGCTCCGGCGCGGTCTTGAACGGGTGCGTGTACCCGACGAACACCGTCACCGAGGTGGGCGCCGCGGTGATGGTGTGGGAGTTGCTGAGGATCTCCTCGATGTACAGGCCCGGGTAGGTCGGCGTGACAGGCATCGGACAGTGACCTCCGGGTCAGGCGGTGGGGATGTAGAGCAGGGCGCGGGCGGCCAGGCCCGGGCCGCCGCCGGTGAGGGTGAGGCCCTCGGCCGGGGTGGGCGCCGGGACGGCGGCCCCGCTCGCCGGAGCGGTGACGGTGACCAGATAGGCGACCGGCGCGGGCAGCGGGTCCAGGCTCTGGATGGTGAATGCGGGCAGGCTCGTCGTCTCCTTGGCGGAGTCGTAGGCGGCGCTGACAGTGAACGAGGTGCCGGAGGTGTCCTGCTTCACTTGAACGGTCAGACCCTTGGTGGCGCTGTAGCCGGGGCGCGGAAGCAGGGTGAACAGGACATTGGTGTCGCCGTCCCTGACGTCCAGACCCGCCGCGGTGAGGGCGACCTCGGCGACGTCGACGGGCAGCTTGCTCCCGCTGGCGACGCTGCCCGACTTGACCCGCACGAGCCCGGTCCCGAGCGGCGGGTCTGTGGGCGCCCCCGGCTTGTCCGTGCCGATCGCTGCGGCTGCGGCCGCGGCCGTCGTCAGGCCGGCGTAGGTGTCCAGCTCGGTCACCGAGATGCGGATCGGGGTCGACAGCGGCGTCGTACCCGGCGGGTCGGGGGTCACGTGCACCGCGATGCCGTTGGACTCGGATCCGGGCACCGCCGCGGTGACGACCAGCGCCGGCGTCGGCAGCGGCACCGGCGGCTTGCGCAACTCCCCGCTCGCCACCCGTGCGCTGGCTACCGCGAGCAGGGCCGTGGTCTCGGCCGCGGTGAAGGTGCTCGCCCAGGCCGGCTTCTTCACCTGCACCGTGGAGCCGCTGAACTGCAGTGCCGACAGCGGCACGACCCGTTGCCCGCCCGTGCTTCCCGTGATGCTGATCGGCGTTGCGCCGACCACGTCCAGGGTGGTGGACATGACCACACTCCGATCCCAGATCCGACCCTGCTGCTCGGGTCAGCGTAGCGGTGGAGCCGTCACCAGTCGGTCACGCAACCGTCACACGCCCCCTGTGATCACAACTTGGCCAGCTGAAGCCCAGTATCAAAACGGACCTCAGAACCCGATTTGTTAATTAGCAGGGCTTCCCGCTGCCATGATGGGTTCGGTTGTCTTTGCCTGCCGTTGCTGGCGTTCGGCAGGTAAGGAGTGCTCACCAGTGGTGCACACCGCTCGCGGGCATGGTCGTGTGGTGTTCTCGGTGGTCTTATGGTTGCCCTGGCCGGGCGCCGGTCGGCCGGGGAGGGCTGCTGCCTGCAGTTTCGGGGCTGGTCGGCTGGTTCTGCGGACAGTGTCCGTGGCTGTCCGTCGACGGGCCGGGTGGATACCCGCGTGCACGGGCATATAACGGACAGGGTCGGTGCCGCGAACGCCTGCCGGTGTTATTTGCGCAGGTCAGTGGCTGCCGAAGCAGCCGGGCTAGCCTTCGCAGGTGAACCGGGAGCCCGGCCCCCGCGTGCCGCGCGGACGGCCCGGCAGGTCGCGGGGCACCGGCCTTTCGGCGTAGTCGGCGCGGATGAGATCCAGAAGGACGCTGGCCGACTCCGCGCGCAGCGTCTCACGGGTGTCCCGGCGCTGCGCGATCCAGACATCGGGCTCGGGATGGCTGATCAGGTACGCCGAATCCCAGTGGTATCTCAAGCCAGGAAGATCGTCATCGTAATCGCCCACGGCCCCGACGCTACGCACCTAGTAGTGCTCTTGTATAGCTCCAGGAAGCAATATAGCAGCTACCCGAGACGTTTCAGCAGGTCAGGTGTAGCTACCGTATTGCTCGTGAGTGATCTTGAGGCGGAAGGCGGCCGGGACGCCGATCTGGCTTACCTGCGCGTGGCCGATGACATCGCCGCGCGGATCGCCTCGGGCGAGCTGGCACCGGGCGCGAGGCTGCGCAGCGAGCGGGACCTGGCCGCGCACTACGGCGTCTCCTACGGCACGATCCGCCGCGCCATGGAAGTGCTGCGCGACCGCAGCCTGATCACCACGATCCACGGGCGCGGGACCTTCGTCGCCAAGACGTGACAGCCGTGCAGGCAGCCCCCGCCAGCCGGGAAGCTGGCGGGGGCGCTCTGAGCCGTGGTTACTGGCGCCGGCGGCGGATCGGCCGGTAAAGCGTGAACGGACCCCCGCCCGTGCTCACGCCGTCACCCGTCCACACCCGCAGCCACCTCGGCCCGACGCGTGCCGCGCCTGCTGACGCGGACCCGCAGCCAGCGGCTCGGCCTGATGAAAATGCTCATCGCTCTCCTCTTTCCTGGCCGCGCAGCAGTTCGTCGGCCCTGGCTGCGGTCGCTTCGTCGGCTTGGCGGATCTCATCAATGAGCTGCTGCCGGACGGTGTGGAGGTCCCGCAGCATCGCGTCGATCGCGTCGATCGCATCACTGGCGCAGCGGCGGGCGCGGGCGTCTGGCTCCTTGCGGTTCTCCCAGATGGCCAGCCACACGCCCAGGTCCTCGACGTGGTTGCGGATGGCGGAGAGCGAGTCATCGTAGGCGTCCTGGCGGGTGATCACCGTGACCACCGCCCGGCCGAGTGCTGGCACAGTGTTGGCACGAAATGGCTTCCGGCAGCTTTCGCCGGGCTGTGCCGCCTTGCATGTTGGACTGGCTCTGACGTGCGCGGATGGCGGCGGGTTATGCTGGCTTTCGCCGCCTTTGTCCCGTAGGAACGGACTTCAAAACCGGTGGACGGCGCGCTGCGTCGTCGGCGGGTTCGATTCCCGTCCGCCTCCGCCACCTGCGCAAACGCTGGCCGTGGCTGGTATGGCGCGCCGCCGCGAGGCCGCTGCGGAGCGCCGGGGAACGCGCCGCGGGGAACAACCGGGGAACA